>Ga0255098_1000058_pt1 | contig 37315 bp, 35 predicted proteins | sample Colum_Atlam_RepC_2_FD_188440 | JGI IMG/M metagenome (GOLD analysis project Ga0255098, IMG submission 188440) | Freshwater microbial communities from Columbia River, Oregon, United States - Colum_Atlam_RepC_8d | ecosystem: Environmental > Aquatic > Freshwater > River | place: USA: Oregon... | reverse complement strand
GAATAAAATGAGAGAGAGTAGCAGGCCATTTTGGGTCAAGTTTTGAGTTCAAGATATGAGCAGTCATGACCATAGAACACTTGGATCGAAATGCTTTCTTAAAAGGGACAAATTCACGCTCTTGAAGGACTTCAATTGGATTGTCAATTCGCGGCAATGCGTAGTGAGAGTCAGTACTTGTATCACCGTGACCAGGAAAATGCTTTACGCACGGCTGAACCCCCTCTACTAAATGTCCTCGGATAAATGAAGTCACCATTTTTGAGACGATCTCCTCATGGTCTCCAAATGATCGGTTTCCAATGACTGGGTTTTTGGGATTAGTTGCAATATCTGCCACTGGGGAGAAATTGAGATTCACTCCTACAGCATGAAGTTCTTGAGCAATCACACTTGAAACCTCAAAGGCAAGCTTGGGTGAACCTGCTGATCCAATGAGTGATGCCTCCGGAATGCGAGTGAATCCCTTCTTGAAACGTTGAACTTTTCCACCCTCTTGATCCACAGCAACCCAAAGAGGAAGGGTTTGTCTATGATCCTGAATCTGAGTAGAAAACTCAACTAGTTGGGCTGGAGTTTCATAATTATGTGAAAAAAGAATAATTCCACCCATTTTAGAACGAGTAATCCAGGAGGATGTTTCAGGCGAGATTTCAAATCCGCTGAGTCCCATGATGAATAGTTCACCTAAGGCTTCTAGTGCATCATTTAGAGGTTTCATCGTGCTCCTATTTTATTCTCGCTGAGTGTCCATGATTCTGCTGTGTAGAAACTCATACTAATGGAGGAGCGACGAGGAATCCAGCCTAAGTATGGGATTTTCCAAAAAAATTCTCAATCCCAGACCCTCTCTCCTCGCATTATTCCTCAAGCTCATGCCTTCTGGATTAATAGGTCGAAAAAGACTCAGGAAAATCGAAGAAGGACCGATAAAGCAGATAGAAGGCAGAGTATGTGGAACGGAAGCATGAATGAGTTAGTCCTCTATACTGGATACGCCCTTGTAGGGCTGGGTACTTTTATCATTGCTCGCATGCTCATGGCGGAGCAAGAAAGTCGTGCAGCTCAAGAGAACCTTGAGGATTTGAGAGACCGCAAGGCTAGCGATCCACTTATTAAACTCCTGAGGCCTTTTTTTACTCAATACATCGTGCCCATGGTGCGTGGGAAACCTTTCTGGGATAAAAAGCGTGTCATTTTTAGACGTAATATTATCGCTGCAGGTCTTAAGGATGAGCTCACAGTTGATGAGTTTATCTCTTTTAAGGTTCTCAATATTGTATTTTTTCCTCTTGCCTTAGGTCTTGCCAAGGCTGGGGGATTTATTGATCTTGCTTGGCTCTACATTCTAGCCTCGGGCATAGTCGGATGGTTCTATCCTAATTTTATGGTCAGTAGTAGAATTGAGAAAAGACAGGCTCAAATTCTCAGATCTATGCCCTTTATTGTGGATCTATTGGCTTTATCGACTGAGGCGGGATTGGATTTCGTAGGGGCAATCGGAAAAGTGGTGGAGAAAGCTAAACCTTCACCCCTTGTTGAAGAGTTTGGCCAACTCCTCAAGGAGATGAAAGTGGGAGCTTCACGTCAGGATGCGCTTAAGGAAATGGCTGCTCGAATTGCGATGTCTCAGGTTAACTCCTTTGTTGCTATTCTGATTTCAGCAGACCAAATGGGGGCTTCGATTGGAAAAATTTTAAGACAACAATCTGAACAGATCCGCTCAGAAAGAATGGTCAGAGCCGAAAAAGCCGGTGCTGCAGCAGCTCAAAAAGTCCTCCTTCCCTTGATGCTCTTCATCTTGCCTGCTGTTTTCATCATGGTAGGTGCTCCATTCGTTCTTGGTATGATCTACGGGGGGTAGTGATGATGACTCAATCCGTCCAAAAACTAAGATCAGTCACCGTACAATGCCTAAAGAATCAAGCATGGGTTGCTCAACGGTGTTTTGTTGCAGAGTCATTTTTTTCTCGCTTCAAGGGTCTCATCGGAACTCAGATCATTCCTCAAGGCGAAGGGTTACTCATTACTCGATGCAACGATATTCACATGTGGTTTATGAGCATACCCATTGATGTCGTTTTTATTCAAAAACAAAATGATCAAATCTATCGAGTCACTTCAGTGTACTCCCAAGTGCCTCCATGGAAAGCTCTTCCTCTTCGTGATGGCAATGCGCACGAAACACTCGAGTTACCTGCTCATACGATCAGTAGATGTCAAATCGAAAGAGGAGATCTTCTATGTATCGCTTAGTGATCGTTGCAGGTCCTCAGGCAGGAACAAGTCATGCGCTCCATGGCGGTGAGTCTACCTTGGGTAGGCAAGCTGGAAATACCATTGTTCTTGCTTCAACTAAGGTTTCAAAAAAACACTGCTCCGTGAGTATTGATGGAGCTGATGTCACCGTGAAAGATGAGGGTAGCTCAAACGGAACATTCGTTAATGGAAGCTTGATTAAGACGAAGAAGATTAAATCTGGTGATCGCATCAGTGTGGGTGAGTTTGTATTTGAGTTAGCAGAGGTTCAAAAGGTACTCCAGCCAGCTCCATCCAGTGGGTTTGGAACTTCCCTCAATCTCCCAGGAGCTCAAACTATCAAAGGTCATGGTAGTGAAGGCTCGAGTGGAAACTTGCTCAATCTCACTGACACGATGAGCTCAAGTAACGAGCCTCCGAAAGATATTAAAGGAAAAATTGATTGGTACTTTGAGCGTGCTTTCATGCCTGTACTTTATGGTTTAAACTTAAAGCATGAGTGGAGAATGCTTTGTCTTTATCTCTTTTCTCTATTCTTGATTGGAAATCTACTCATCACCGTATACCCTCTTTTAGAATCAACGCGAGTGTCTATCGTGAAGGAGTCCATTGTTCGTGCACGCTACATTGCACGGCAAATTGCTGAACAAAATGCGCCTATCTTAGCTCAAAGAGCTGAAACTAAAACTGATATTGGAATTGCTGAAAATGCAGAAGGTGTGAGAATGGCTCTTCTCACTGATCTTGAGAATAGAATCCTAGCACCAGGGGCAAAGCTCAATCAGTACCTTGCAGGAGGGTTGGAAGCAGAAACTGCAATCTATGCACGGGATCTCTTTCGAAAAGGACGAGAAACTGGAATTGCAAAAGAAGTAGATGCAGGCACTGTTGTAGCCATAGAACCTGTGAAAATCTTTAACTCAATGGCAGGTAGAAACGTAATTGTTGCTATGGCAATTGTATCTATTGATACAACCCTATCTACTCCAGATCTTGGCGAGATGGGGATGGTCTACTCGCAAACCTTAATCATGACAGGCATACTGGGTGCTTTGATCTTCCTTATTCTCTATCGTCTTACTTTAAAACCATTTCTTGTTCTCAATGAAGATATGGACCGTGCATTAAAAGGAGATCTCTCACAAGTTACTCACGACTTCAAATTTGAAGAGCTCGACCCTCTTTGGACTATTATTAATTCCGCAATTCAACGACTCCCCAGAGGAGGTTCAGGCGGTGGTGATATGTCCTTTGGGGGTGTCGCGATGGAGGATTTTAGTTCTCCGCTCAAGGGGATGGGTGGATTTATGAGCTCAGGTCTGGTGGTCTTGGATGGAGAGAAAAAGATCCTCTATATGAACACATCATTTGAAGACATGAGTGGGATTCGTGCAGATGGATCTTTAGGTCAGGAGTTCTCAGCAGTTGCACGAGATCAATCCTTAGGGGTCTTTGTAAATGATCTTTTGGATCGATCTTCAGTGGGTTCAGAAGGTATTTTTGATGACTACGACTTCTCAGGAGTACCATGTAAAGTATTTGGGGCTGCTTTTGGTGTCTCAGGACAGACACCCAAGTGCTACCTCATATTAGCAAAAAAGGGTGAGTAAGTGAGATGGGAAATGCGGTAAGATTTAAGAATACAGATATTCCGCGTCAGAATGGAGAGCTTGCACGCTTTAAGGTGGTGCGAGGCCCTGACTATGGTGCTGTTTATATTCTTTTAGCTTCTCCTGCAACCATCGGCCGTGGAGAAGATAACGATCTCGTGATTTCAGATCTCAAAGCATCAAGACATCATGCGAAGATTGAGTGGAGTGCTCAGCTTGGGTGTAAAGTCATCGATCATGCAAGTGCAAATGGGATTTTACACAACAATCAAAAAGTTAAAGAGGCGAGGCTGAAGTTTAGCGATACGATCAGCCTTGGAGAAACTCTCCTGGAGTATGTACCCTCTGATGTAGGGACTCAAATCCTGCGTGCACCCGCTAGAAAAGCGGAGGAAATCCAAGCTGAACAGGAAAAGCTTGAAAAACTCAAAGAAGAGAGATTCGGCTTAGTCTCTCTGAAGACACTTTTGGGGGGCTTCAAAAAAGGTTCTACACCTCAAGCCGGTACTCAAGGCAATAAGAAGAACCTCTTGCTCTTCATTGCTCTAGGTGCAGCTGCGTTCCTACTTTTAGGAGAGGATCCTGATCCCTCCAAAAAGCCTCCTGCAAAACCTGCAGCAAATTCCGCAGCTAATTCGAATAATGCCTCGAGTTTATCCGCCTACTTACCAATCAGTCCGGATACGGCAAGAACAATTGAGACCTTGTACAAGGAGGGGATGCGCGAGTACTTTGGTGGTAACTATAGTCGGGCAAAGACTCAGTTTGAAACCATTCTAGAGATTTCACCCACTCATCCCCTGGCTAATCTTTATCTTCAAAACTGTGATGTAGCGATCAAGAGCTCAGTGAAGAAGGGCCTTGAGCAAGGGAAAAAAGCCTACGAAGCAGGAAAATTAAGAGAAGCTAGAGCAGCGTACAGTCAAGTCTTGCGCTACCTCTATCGCGATAGGGATAACCCCTCTTATAAAGAAGCAAAAGAGCAGTTAGAGTTGGTGAATAAAACGATACGGGAAGGAGTCTCTGATCTATGAGTACTCCCTCGCAATCGACATGGAATCTTCTTGTGAAAAGAGGCCCAGAACTCCTTAAATCCATGCCTATTGAATCTGACTTAGTCATTGGCAGAGGTGAGCAGTGCTCAGTAAGACTTGAAGATCGCGCAATCTCACGCCAGCACTTGATTCTGAAGGTTTCATCAGGGCAACTCATTGCAGAGAAGAAAAGTGAGTTTGCTCCACTTCTAGTCAATGGAACGCCACAATCTCAAGTCACACTTCAGGCGGGAGATCAGATCCAGGTAGGATCTTATCTCCTCGTGATTGAGAAAAAAGTTCAAGAAGCTCAGCCTAAAAATACTGCAACAACTCCTACAGATCCATCAAGTGCGCTCAGTACTGGTGGGGTTGAGGATGGAGTTCCTCCTTCAGGTCAACAGCAATCCTCTCCTGACGGACAAGAGTTTGCAGTTGAGGCTGGATTTGAAGGGCAGGGAATGGATCAAGTCTCAAACGAAGGTGATCCTTCCTCATCTGCGGGTGTACATTCAGGTGATTCGCAATTTCAAGTGAATGCAGATGCAGGATCAGAGGGAGGCGATTCGTTAGGTGTAGCTGGGGTACCTGGTCAGGATCAAGATCATGAGCAAGCACAGAGCTCTACGGGCTTTGAGTCTCAAGCAGGCTCTACAGATGCTGGAGTTGTAGATGAGGATGCTAAGACCAAAGCCATCTCTCTTGAGAAGGTAGCGGCTAAGCTCATCTTGAAGTCTGGTGCTGCTAACTTCACAGAGTTGACCCTAGAGAAGAATGAGATTCTCATAGGCCGAGGTCAGGACTGTGATATTGTTCTTGACGATAAGAAGGCCTCTCGTAAGAACTCACTCATTCGCCGGGCAGGGCTTAGTTTTAGTATTAAAGATCTAGATTCTTCAAATGGAACCTACATCAACGGTGAGAAAATCACTGAAAAAGAACTTAGCAGCGATGATTTGATTCAGATTGGAAATGTAGAAATTGAGTTTAAGGTCACAAGTCTTGATTATGAGTCAAAGCAGGGAGAGTTTATTGCTGTGCCTGAGGAGGCATTACAAGAGCCTGCTCAACTCACTGATCAAATGATGGGATCGGTAACCTCAGGAGAGGGACTAGCTACAGGGCCAGATCCTCAAATGGGAGTAGGTGTATCTCCTCAAGGAGACGCTCAGGCTTCTGCTGCAGAATCTCATTCCATCTCAGGAATCACAGGGATTGGTGGAGATTCCCCAGGGAAAAAGAAAACCCTCATTGAAAGGTTTAAAGCTTTACCTAAGCGTACCCAGATCATTGGGATGGTTGCAGGTGGATTGTTTTTTTTCTGGCTCATGAGTGATGATGAGGACCCAAAAAAGGTCCAGAAAAAAGTAGATCAGAAAAAAACAGGGAAGCCCACAGCAAGCGCTTCTAAAAGTCCTACGCCTGACGCCTCTGGTGCTCCGGCCGCAGGAGGTGCCTCTGATTTTGTTTTTGATCAGCTGCCGCCCGATAAAAAGAAGTATGTAGAATCTCAGCATGATCTCGCATTTAATTACTACAAGAATAAAGAGTACGATAAATCGCTTTTTGAAATTGAAAAAGTTTTCAGCATTGTATCTGATTATAAGGACTCACGCGAGATCGAGCGTTATGCTCGAGAAGGTAAGAGAAAGCTTGAGGCTATTGAGGAAGAGAATAGAAAAAGGCAGGAAGCCGCAGCGCTTAAGGCAAAAATTGCAGATAACCTTGCTCAGATTAGAAACCTTATGGATAAAAAGCAGTATGCAAAGGCAAAGGAACTCTATGCTGAAGTGTTAGCGGTAGATCCTGATAATGCACAGATTGCAATCTGGAGTAAGGAAATTGAGAAGTATGAAGAGGATCAAAGAGCTCTTCAGCAAAAGCTTGAAGTTCAGAAAGATATCAATGATCAAGGATGGAAGTTTTATCGAGATGCCGGTGCACTTGCAAAAAAAAGTAAATACCATGATGCTCTTGAGACCTACAAAAAAATTGAAGAAATAGGTGTGACAGATCAAAAGCTGATGTCAGCGGTTAAAAATCAGATCTCACATTGTAAGAGTGAGATTAAGTCATTGAGGGATCCCGTCTTAAAAGAAGCGCAAGAATCAGAGACTTCAGGTGATTATGAGAAGTCCTTTAAGCTCTATCAAAAAGCAACGGTGATTGATCCTCCTCATCGTGAGGGTTACGCGGGTATGAATCGAATTCGAGGGTTTCTGCATGAAAAAGCAAAAGCTGCATATATTGAGGCAGTCTTCGCTGAGTCTTATAGCGATTTTTCTGGTGCAGAGAAGTTATATCGGGAGTGCCTAAAAGTAGCTCCACCTGAGGATATTTATCATGAGCGGGCAAAGAGGAAGTTATCTCGATTTTTTAAAAAGAATATGGACTCCCCAGGTGGTGAGCAAAGCCCAGACCAGGGTGGATCATAAAAGGGATGAATCATGAAGATTAAGGGTGTGTCTAATTTCAGTCATTCTGGAACGCGAAGTGCTCAAGAAGATTTCCTTCATATTGACCCTGAAAAAGGGGTATTCATTGTTGCAGACGGCTTTGGAGGAGCAGGCCCTGGGCTTGCAGCAGCTCAGAGTGTTTGTGAATCAATTAAAAGGTTTCTCTATCGAGGAGCAAAGGATCAAGATGCAACCCTTCCCTTTGTTCTCAGGCAATACTTTTCACTTGCTGGCAATGTTCTTTTTAATGCAGTACTTTTTGCAAATCAAACTCTACATCGAAGTAATACGGGTAAGAATGTTCATGAGAAGGGTGGCGCTTCAGCTGTTGCTGCATACTTAGATGACGATCTATTGGCTATAGCGCATGTGGGGTGTTGTCTCGCATGGATTTTTAGAGGAGATCGTTTTGCTCCTCTGGTCATGCCAAGGACCTATGGTCGATTGACTGATCCAGTGGCTGATCCTATCTCTCAGCCAGATCTCCAAGCTCCTCTTATGGCCTATGGAATGTATCCTGATCTTGAGCCTGAGATCTCAGAGTATCGCATTCAAGAAGGAGACTGGATTGTGCTTTCGACGGATGGGCTCTTATCCGCTCAAGAAAGCTCCGTGAGTTTAAATCAAATTCTTTCCATTAAACAATTAGGGTTAAGTCCAGGAGAAGCGTCTCAGCAGTTTCTCTCAGTCATAAAAAGTCTAAGACCTGTTGATAATCTAGCGATATCATTGCTGATATTTTGATTGACCTAAATTATCTAGAATAAGTATAATAATAAGAATAAGTAGCATATCATTAAAACTTATTTGATTAAGTTTAATGAGCTCATTCCGAAAAGTCAGGAGGGAGTGAAAGGGGCTTACTATGAAAAAGCTAATTCTAAGACTATGGCATGATGAACAAGGACAGTCTACGACGGAGTATATTCTGATTCTTGCCATTGTCGTCATGATTGCAATGAAGTTTAGAACGACATTTCAATCCAAACTCACTGGAATTTTAGATAATGTTGGTAATCAACTCGATCAAGCTACGGCTGCTCAATAGAGGGCAGAAAAAAAGTCAGAGATGCCTAGAGATCCTTTGATTCTTGATGGCAGATGCTGTTCAGAAGTTTGGCTCAGAAATGGTGTGACCTCTCCTTACTCACGCTGTAAGGGGAGTTGAGATGAAAGCAGCCCGGGCTATTCAATAGCATGAGGGGTGGCGGAAAGCTTTTGTCATAGATTGACAGTCGTCTACTTATAAAAGTGCTACACTTGAATTCGAGTTCAAGATTAAATCTGGTCCTCAATTAAAAATATATATCAAACTTAGGGGCGAATCGTGACCCTAGCGTGCTTCTCCGAGTACAACCCTGATCTTGGTTGTTCGGTGGTATTTCCGAAGTTTCAATCTATAGAATCAAGAAAATCAATGATTAAGACGAATATACTCAAGAGGCGCGTATAGGTCGAGTTCTATGGGGTCATTCATGCAGACTAAAATGAAATGCCTAGCTCAGGGTGTGAAAATTGTGACATTGAGGATCCTAGATCGGTCGCTCCTCTTTATGCAGGGAATGATTCGATCAGTGCTCATTCAGCAGGTTTTTTTTAAACTCATTCGGGATGAGTCGGCACAAGGTACTACTGAGTATATTCTCGTTTTATCAGTCAGTGTGGTTGGTGCTTCCCAACTCATTAAACAAATCATACAATCGATAGATAGAGGGATTCTTCGCTTAGGTGGAGACCTTGAGAAGGACTTAAAAACGGGAAGGGCGCCAGTGAGTGTTTGGAGAAACTGAGTTTATTCAGCGGTCAATTGCCGTGATTTCAATTTTAGCTGCACTTCAGGATCTAAGATGGAGAAAGATTTATAATCTCTTCAATCTCGGTGCTGCGCTGCTCGGATTGGGAGTATCATTTTATTTCAATGGAATATCTGGTTTGTTTTCTTCAAGTCTAGGATTACTGGCAGCACTTGGATTGATGGGCTGGATGTTTGCTCTCGGTTTTATTGGAGGAGGAGACGTCAAGTTTTTGATGGCTCTAGGCTGTTGGGGAGGTTGGAAGTATTCAGTGGAAGTGGCGATCCTTTCTATTCTTGTAGGCGGGGTCTTTTCTGTATTGATTTTAATCTCTAAAAAACGCTTCATACACTTTTTGAGAAATCTCTATTCTTTCTTATTATCAATTTTTATTCGTGAATTAGAAATTCTACCTCTTTCTGTAGATCATTCCTTAACTATGCCCTTTGGTGTGCCGATAGCTATATCAGCAATATGGGTTATTTTTTATCACCCCATCAAGTTCGGGTTAGGATTCCACTGGTTGTAAAGAAAACGCCAGGTCAGTCGCTCTTGCGTCAAAATAGGGGTCAGGGAGTGACCGAATATATTCTTTTGCTCGCGGTGATCTCAACCGCCTTTGCCCTTTTATCAAACGGGCTAAATAAGATGGGTGTAGCAGATAAGATGACAAACATGTTGCTTGGACCTTTTGCAGCAACCTATCGATATGGGCACTCAAAGGCAAAAGGCTATGACGATGGTGGGCCTAGTATGCATCCAATGGCCTCAGGAGGAAATAATTTTAGAATTTTTATTTATACCAAACAATAAAAAGTTCACTCATCACCTGAGTCAGTTGGGGCAATCAACGGTCGAATTTGCTCTGACCATGCTTTTTCTTTTTGCATTCACCTTGTTCTTTATTCAGCTCAGTCTTGTACTCTCGTTTGGTAACTTTGCCCATTACGCGACATTTATGTCCGCGCGTGCATTGCTCTCAGCTGGCTCTAATGAGTCTGATCAGTACGATCGAGCTAAGGCTGTCATTATCAGAACCCTAAAGAAATCTGTGGGTGAGCCTGGAATAGATAAGTTTCCATCCATAGCAAAAGCAAATGGTCAGGGAGTACTCCCGGGATTTCAAGCAGGCCCTGCTAAAGAGTTTCAGCAAGATGATATTAACTATAGCTGGATGCAAGGAGTTCGCTATACGTTTCGGAGTAAAATTTTTCTCGTTCCATTGGGTAAACCTAAGAATAACACCGCGCCTGCTTTGAGGAAGCTTCCTGCTAATACACTTGAACTAACGGCTGAAAGTTGGCTCGGCATGGAAGTGACGGAGTTTGACTGTAGCGGCCCTCAGCAAATGGGCGGCGGTGGTGGAAGAGGAAGAGGATGGCGTACAGATAATGGATGTTAGTAAACTAATGGATGCTAGTAAACTAATGGATGCTAGTAAACTTAAAAATTCCCAAGAGGGTCAAAGTATTGTCGAGTTCTTGGTGACGCTTCCACTGATGATCGGGTTAGTCATTGTATTGATTCGAGTGAATTCTGCTATTCAAATCTCAATTGTGAATCAACAATATGCCAGAGTTCAGACCCTTAACCTCGCGTACAATAGTCCATTTTATCCGGAAAAAAATAAAAGAAGTGTATTAACAAGTTCTAAGATGAATCAAATGATAGTCGGGGTGTCAGAAAATCAACCCGGTGGTGGAGGATTTGTCCCAGAGGCAAGTACTCAAAGGGTGACAAGATTGCCTACTGCTCAAGGTCCAGACGCTCCACAAGAAGAACCAAATCAGCGAGCAAAAGTTAGAATTCGTGATACAGTAACATTATGTACTCAAAGTGTAGTAATTAAACCAGGCGGAGGGGGAGCAACACCCCTCATTAATGGCGATAGTTATGCCGCGAATCCTGCAGGTTCGGGCGACTATTTCTACTGTGGGAGTGAGGTCAAGTATGAACAATAAGGCTCTAACCTTGTCTCTCATTATGGCAGTTATGGCGGTATTTTTTGTGCAGAGCTATGTCTCAAGTATTGAAGAAGAGGAAAAGAAAAAGTACGGAACAAATGTCTTAGTGGTTGTTGCAAAAAAAGACATTCGAGAGATGGATACGATTAATGAGACTCAGCTTGAGTACATGGTTATTCCTAAAAGATATCTGGAGCCTGCAGCAGTCTCAGTTGAAAAGAAGGAAGAAGACGCTGGTACTGCTAAGGCACTGAAACTGATTGCAGGAAACGTAGCAGTGGTTCCAATTAAAAAGGGTGAGCAGATCACTTATAATAAGATTACTGATCCCAGCATGAGGACAGGACTTTCTCCTCAGATTGCTCCAGGAAAGCGGGCGATCTCTATTCCGGTTTCAGAGATTAGTGGGATTTCTAAGCTCGTTAAGCCTGGAGATCGCGTGGATTTAATCTCCGTTGTAGATTTAGGAGGCGGTAAGGATCGCAAGATTGCCAAAACAGTACTTCAAGACGTAGTGATTCTAGCAGTGGGTCGATACATTACGAATAATGTTGCGCGTGCAGTTGAGATGGATCCTTACGGTGGAAAAGAGAGAATTAAGCCTCTAGCTGAGGATTATAGTTTTTCTACGGTCACCATAGAGGTTGATCCTATTCAAGTTCAATCAGTTTTTCTGCTCCTGAATAGTGGAGACAATGCTCTCACGTTATCTTTAAGGAATAATGATGATTTAGAGAGAGTGAATCTTCCTGATACTTCACTTGTGGATATGTTCGGTGAGCTTGTGAGAGGACGAGGAGGAGCGCAGAGGCGCTAAGATGAAGAATTCACGGATGAAGAAAATATTTGTGACCTGGACTTTGATCATGGCGTTCGCGCTCAATGGATTTAGTATTTTTTCAGTGAAGCAGTTGAGCTTTGCTGCGATTCAGAAGAAGGGTAAGTACCAACGGTCTAAGCTCACTTCAGATGAGTCCGAGTCAGTGGCAGATCAAAGGAGATTAGTCTTAAGCACGGGTGAGGATAAGACCGTAGATTTAGATTTTGATCCAAACCCGACCCAAAATGGGATTGCATATGGGAATCCAGTTGTGGTTCAGACCACCTTGGTGCGACTAGGAGAAAAAAGACAGCTCGTTTTTAAGCCCCTCAAAGCAGGTGAAAGCACGGTGACTGTTCGAGATAATGAGGGTACCATTCGCGTGATTTTTCACGTCAGAGTACTTGGATCTAATCTCCTTAGGCTTGCCTCTGAGATGAGGACCCTTTTACGAGATATTGAAGGAATTGAGATTCGAATTGTTGGAGCAAAAATTGTGGTCGAGGGTGATGTCCTTACTCCTGCTGACTACGGAAAGCTTTTTACAGTGATTACCGATAAGGTCTACTCCGATAGTGTCATCAACATGACAGGGCTTTCCCCTATGACCATGCAGGTGATCGCCAAAAAGATTCAAGATGACGTGCAGTCATTTGCGCCTAAAGTTACAACCCGAGTGGTCAATGGGATGATCTTTCTCGAGGGAAGTGTGAATAAGGAAGATGATGCAAAACGGGCTTTAATGCAGGCCTCGCTCTATCTTCCTGATTTGCGTCCTGGAAGCCCTCTTGAGAAAGACTCAACCGTTCAGCGCTTGGCAGGACGATCTTTGATTCAGAACTTTATTGTCGTCAATCCTCAGCCTCCGAAGAAACAAGATAAACTGGTGAGAGTATCAGTTCACTTCGTTGAGCTCGCCAAGGACTATAATAAAAACTATGGATTTGCTTGGCAGCCAGGCTTCTCAGGGCAGCCTCAAATCACAATTGGACAAACGCAAGGGGGAGCAACTGGGGCAACCGGTCCTTCCTTTGCTGGGATTATTACCAATTTATTCCCATCCCTTGATAGTGCTCAGGCTGCAGGCTATGCACGTATCCTCAAGGCAGGTACGGTCATTGTTCGAAGTGGGCAAAATGCTAAGATAGAAGAAACTACCGATTATCCCTTTTTACAGACAAATGGAGCAGCTCAAGCGCCTACGTCTTCATCCAAGTCTGTAGGCCTGGTTGTCGCTGTTACGCCTCAGGTCCTAGGTGATAGTGAAGACATTCAGCTTGACCTGGAGCTTACTCAATCGAGCTTGGTCGGCAAGGCTCCTGTGGGTGGAGCACCCACTACTTCCAATCAAAAAGTTCAGACCAAGATCTATATCAAATCCAGTGAGAGTGCTGCTGTAGCTGGGATTTCTCTCAGTGATGTTGGCACTGATTTCAATAAGGATAGTCCAAGTCAGTCTTCTACAATTTTTAATCTTTATCGCTCCAAGGCATATCGCAAAAAGAAGAGTCAGTTCGTTGTCTTCGTTACTCCACAAATTGTGGAAAATGCCTCAGAAGGAACTGAGGATCTGAAAAAGAATTTCAGAATTAAGGTCAGATAAAAAGGATTTTGGGGGAAGAAAGCTTATGCCAGGGCATATCATCGCAGTAGTTGGAGGTAAGGGAGGAGTGGGGAAAAGTATTTTCACTGCTAACTTTGCTATCTCCTACTTACAGGAGTTTAAACAGAGACCATTGATTGTGGATCTAGATCTCACCAGTTTAGGGGATCAAAATATTATTCTCGGACAAAATCCAGCAAAAAATATAGTCGATGTTTCCAAGATGCCTCCAGGACCAGTGGATCCAAAAACATTAGCCCCTTTCATGATCAATGCTCCTGCCGGGTATAGCTACATTGGCGCACCCAAGGATGCAATTATTGCTCGAGACCTTGACCTGGATGGACTGGGGAGATTTCTCAAGGCTGCACCCAACGTATTTAATCTCGTCGTAGTGGATTGCGGAACTGGCATGGATCCATGGGCATTGAAAACCATGGAGTATGCTTCAGCGATTTTTGTCATCACCTCTGCAGACGTCATCGTGATTAATCAGACGAAAAGGGTGTTGGCAAAGATTCAGGAGCTTTTGTTTCCCCCAGAGATGGTTCAGATCATTGTGAATCGTTACTCCCAGAGTAACATCATTAACCCGCAGATGATTCAAAAGAACTTAAATCGCCCAATCTTTGCTGCAGTGCCCGAGGATGTTGCTACTTGCGATGGGTCCTTAGCTAAAAGTACTCCACTCTGTATTGCTGCACCTAATACGCCCATATCGCGCGCCTATCACGACATTGTTAGAAAGATTCAGCAGACCAATCTTCTTGAGAGTCTCGCTAAGTTAAAGAAACCTACAGGGGTAGTTGCAAAAGCCCAAGCGCAGGCTGCACCTGCGGGGGGCGATAAAGCAGCTGCCGGAGGGCCGGGAGGGCGAAGCTCTGCAGCACCGCTAGATCCATGGACTGCAATGAAGCTCAGGATTCATAAAGCGTTGGTTGAAAAAATGGATCTTAAGAAAATGAATACGGATACGTCTGATCCTAAGCAAATTGCAGTTTTGCGCGAAAAGACTCAAAAAGGAGTCTTGGATATTTTAACGACTGAAGATACCCAGTCCATTTTGAATACAAGAGAGCTCAAAGCTCAGATGGTGAAGGAAGTACTCGATGAGGCGCTGGGCCTGGGGCCATTAGAAGACTTATTGGCAGACGATACTGTGAGTGAAATCATGGTGAATGCGCGGGATCAGATCTATATTGAAAAGGGAGGAAAGCCCCAACTTTCCAAAGTGAACTTCTCAAGTGAGTCTCAAATGATGAACGTCATTGAGCGTATTGTAACTCCTCTTGGAAGGCGTGTAGATGAGAAGGTTCCCTTTGTTGATGCGCGTCTGATGGATGGATCGCGTGTGCATATCATTATCCCTCCTCTCGCTTTGCGTGGTCCAACGATCACGATTAGAAAGTTTCCCAAAAAGAGAATTGAGTCAAAGGACTTAGTGGCTTTTGGATCAATGACTGAGGAAATTGCTGATTTTCTTCGCTGCTGTGTCGAAGCAAAGCTCAATATCGTGGTTTCAGGAGGTACGGGATCAGGTAAGACAACTCTGCTAAACGTGCTTTCAAACTTCATTCCAGCCAGTGAGCGTATCATTACGGTTGAAGACTCAGCCGAGCTTCAGCTTGGGCAGGAACACGTCGTGAGGCTTGAGACACGTCCCAAGAATATTGAGGGAGAAGGCGAAGTCAGTATTCGTGATCTGATTAAGTGTTGTCTCAGAATGAGACCTGATCGAATCGTTGTAGGTGAGTGCCGAGGTGGAGAATCCCTAGATATGTTACAGGCGATGAATACCGGTCACTCAGGATCACTCACGACGTTGCATGCAAATAATCCCAGAGAGTGTATTGCACGTCTTGAAACTCTGGTTATGATGGCAGGTCTTGGACTTCCTGCAAAAGCGATTCGTGAAAATATCGCCTCTGCTGTGGGCTTGATCATTCAGCAAAGCCGATTGAATGATGGATCACGTAAGGTGACTTACATCACGGAGGTCGTGGGTATGCAGGGTGAGGTCGTCAGCACTCAGGACATTTTCGTCTACAAGCAAGAGGGATTGGATAAGAAGCGAAAAATTATTGGTCGCTTCGTTCCTACGGGATTCATCCCCAAGTTTGTTGAGGAGATGGAGGCTAAGGGGATGAAGATCTCAAGAAATCTATTTGCAGCTAAGTAAGAACGAGGGAGGAAAGGAGGGGTTATGGTTTTAAAGTTTTTAGGGATATTTGGTTTTGGCCTAGCCGTCTTTATCTTCTCCTATAGCTATAATAAGAGGTTTTTGGATTGGCTTAGGTTTCAATCCCTGGGGACTCGTGACTACATTGTTGAAAAGCTTGCACAGATGTTCATCGAGGTGCCTCCCAATAAAGTTCTGATCTACCTCTTTGCTATCAGTGTTGGTTCTGGGTCCATTGTTTTTCTACTCTTCCTGCCGAAGCTCATCCCTGGGATTGTTTTTGGATTTATGACCAGCATCATTGCCTGGAAGTCACCTAAGCCGGTTGTTGATTGGATGTTTAATAGGAGAAAAAATCAATTTGTATTACAGATGGTGGATGCTCTGAGTTTAATGTCAAACGGTCTTAAATCGGGACTCTCGATTGTTCAATCTCTAGGACTAGTGACTCAGGAGATGCCTAATCCGATTCAGCAGGAGTTTACTCTAGTCCTGAGTGAGAACAAGCTAGGCGTTCCGCTTGAAGATGCGTTTTCAAATCTCGCCAAAAGAATTCCATCAGATGATGTTGAAATGTTTGTAACTTCGATTAATATTCTAAAGGAAACCGGCGGAAATTTGGCAGAAACTTTTGATACGATTGTAACCACGATTCGGGAAAGAATTAAGGTTGAGAATAAGATTGCAGCTCTGACTGCTCAAGGTTTTTATCAGGGTGTGTTTGTGATGATGATTCCTCCTATACTTGGAGTTGTATTTTATCAAACAGATCCAGAGTTTATGCAGCCGCTGTTTAATACGACACTGGGGTGGGTTGCAATTCTAGTCATTATTGTCTTGGAAGTTGTAGGTTTTGTTGTCATAATGAAGGTAGTAAAAATCGACGTTTAGGTTCGGGGGACTCATGTTGCAAAGAAACATTAAAAATTGCAGAAGGTTGCTGAGTTTTGCTGGAGCTGGGATTTTAATCTGTCAGCTGTCTATGGCAAGTGTCAGTATTAAAAATGGTAATTTCTTCATGGGCTATACAGATATTGTATTTCCCGGTGGGTTTGAGCCGAAAATTGATCGAACCTATAACTCTAAAACCCCATTTAAAGGGATTTTTGGAAACGGATGGGGAAATGAGTATGAGTCCTATCTCACTGTGTCAGCTGATGGCAGTGTAGTTGTTCATGAGTATGGGGGTGGGGCTGAGAATCGCTTCATTCCAGTAGGCTTTAAAGACTCTGATTTAGATGATGCAGTATCTAAGATCGTTGAAGAGGCAAAGAAAGATGGGATTTTGAGTAATCCTAAGCTTTTAGCAGATTATCAGACTCGCTTAAGAAATGATGCAACCTTTAGAAATGATGAGTGGGAGAGATACAAAACTCGCGGTCGAATGACTCCACGTAAACTTCCTGACGGTACGCAGCTTCAGTCCAATCAATTTTCTTATCAATACATTACAAAAGTAAATAATGGCTACATCCGTGTCATGGATAGTGGAAAGATGGAATCTTTCAATGACGGTGGAAAGCTCGTGAAGGTTGCTGATAAGAACGGTAACTTTATTGCCCTAAGCTATGGATCAGAGGGAAGATTAGCCAAAATTGAAGACAACTTTAACCGTAAGATGTTCCTGACCTTTAATAAGGATGGTCTAGTAGCTAGAGTTGAAGGTGAGGGGCAGGATAAAAAAGTAGCAAACTATACTTATAATAACTCAGATGAGTTGGTGATGAGTGTAGATTCAGATAAGAACACATACACCTATCGATACGACAGTGATCACAATATGACTGAAATTGGTTACTCAGATAAGACCAAGATGCAGATCAGTTATTATGGTCGCGATAAGTATCAAAACGTAAAGAGTATTCGGGGTAGAGATGGGATTTTAACTGAGTACGATTATACCTTTGAAAATGGAAACAGAAATAACGTCACTGTTGCGATTCAAGTCAAGGATAAGGCTGGTAAGACGATTTCTAAGAATAAGTATCAGTACATCTCGAAGATCAAAGCAGGTGGTGATGTTTGGACTTATAAGTTAATCACCGATCTAGATGGTGATCGAACTGAAACGACCTATAATGACCAGAACATGCCTATTTTGATTAAGCATGGCATGGATGAGACGAACTTTTCCTATGACAAGCGAGGCCACGTTACTAAGAAAGTGACTCCTTATGACACAACTGAACTTGAGTATGATCAGGCTGTGAATAAGGTCTCCCGTGTGGTTCAGTTTACTAAGGAAAGTCCAAATGAAAAGACTTGGTCAGAGTTTCAATACGATCAAAAAGGAAATCTAACGACCGCAAAAAACTCTGCGGGTAAGGGAGTTCGCTTGATCTATGATTCAACGGGTAGAATTAAGACCTTGGTGGATCAGTCTAGAAATGAGATCTCATTCAAGTACAATGAACACTCAAAACCTATTCAGATCACTGATTCTAAGCTCGGGTCAATCAACGTAGTCTATTCCAACAGTGGCGATATTAAGAGTGTTGAAAGTCCTGCAGGAAGACAAATTGCAGCTCAGGTCACTGATGCATTTCAGAGTTTGCTTGAGATCATTCGTCCCGCAGGAGTTTCCTTATCTTTCTGATCATGAGTGGTTCAGGATTTGAGGATGGAGCAAACTGAATCGGCGCAGGTTCTGATTCCTCAGGGCTGCGGAGATTAAAATATGAAGAGAGACAAGTCTCTCTAAGAAAAAAGGGGAAAGTGAAATGAAAAAGTTAACTTTAGCATTACTGGTAGGCATGATGTACTTAGGAACTCAAGCTACGGTGGTTTTTGCACAGAAACCGGGAGCAGAGCGTACGACCGGAGAGAGGAAAACCTGTCCAACGTGTGGGGCAGTAACAAATAACGTTGATTCAAAACAACCAGAAGCCTCAGGCCCTTCTAACGAAAAGAAGAAGAATGGGAGTGCTTCAAATCAGTCTTCGGCTAATTCTGCTCATGGCGGTGGGAACAAGTAAGTTGTTTAGATTTTCAATCGCCTAGGGCGTTTGGTAGTAGTTTCAGATCATTATATTTTTTTATGGGCCCTGAACTTAAAAAATTCAGGGCTTTTTATTTTTCTGGGGTGGAAAAGCTGTATTTCTGAGTTCATTTTTTCTGTGTCTTTAGAGACGTAGGTAGTTTGAGCGGGAGAAAAAATGAGGCAAGAGAGATCTCAAGCACAAAAATTTCTTTTTTTGATAATATCCTTAGTATAAGAGGGGATCTCCAAGTCATTGTAGCGCATCAATGCTTGAAAGACTTCAAACGAGAACGATCTATAAAATCAATGGAGCATTGAGCGTAAGATCAGTGTGAAGATCCGGTTTGGCGAGATCAAAGTCGAGATAGGGTTTTAGGTGAAATGTTAGAATTAAAATCGCTCAAGAAGACTTTTCATGGGGTTTCTGTGGTCGAGGGTGCTAGTCTGAGTATCCGAGACGGTGAGTTTTTCTCTTTGCTGGGGCCGAGTGGCTGCGGAAAAACCACACTTTTACGCATGCTAGCTGGGATTGAAACACCCACATCTGGAGAGATCTGGCAGGATGGGAAGCGAATTGATGTTCTTCCCGCTAATCAAAGACAATTTAATATGGTTTTTCAGAAGTATGCTCTTTTTCCTCACCTCAGTGTTTGGGAGAATGTTGCTTTTGGTTTGCGAATGAAGAGGGTTTCTTCATCTGAGATCCAGTCGCGTGTGGATGAAGCATTGGCGCTAGTTCAGATGAATTCCTTTGCCGAGCGCAGTATTTCCACTCTCTCAGGAGGTCAACAGCAGCGTATTGCTCTGGCTCGTGCTTTTATTAATCGTCCCAGAGTTCTCCTTCTGGATGAGCCTTTATCAGCCTTAGATTTGAAGCTGCGCCAACAGATGCAAGTAGAGCTTTTAAGCCTGCAGAGGAGATTGCAGCACACCTTTATTTTTGTCACCCATGATCAGGAGGAGGCTCTTACTCTTTCAGATCGTATTGCTGTGATGAATGCGGGTGTGATTGAGCAGGTAGGAACTCCGCAGGAGATCTATGAGTATCCAAAGACTTTGTTCGTAGCCAAGTTCATTGGATCGATGAACCTTTTAGAGGGAGAGATTTCAGAGGTACGCCCAGATGCTCTTGTGATCGGTGCGCCTTCGCTTAAAAAGTCTTTTCTCGTGAAAGCTTCCCGAGACGGGATGCGTCCTTTGCCTCAAATCTTACTTCAGTCGAGTGTTCGGCTTTTAGTGCGTCCTGAAAAGCTCAAGATCCAGAAGTCAGCTCCTGCAGGGGAACAGAACTCCATAGAGGGCGTGTTAAAAGAAATTCTTTACCAAGGTGCAGTCACTCAGTTTCATGTTCAAGCTAAGGAGAGTGGATCAATCGTCGTTGTGCATCAACTCAATACAGCAATGACTGCTCGCAGATCTCATCAGATCGGTGACCGAGTCTTTGCAAGTTGGTCACCTGAGGATTGCATTGTGATGAATGGAGAGGCTGCGGGCAAGGAACATGGCTCTGAGTCTCACGGTAATGCGAACGGAGTGGATTCTGCTCAAACCCAAGAAACATCAGCAACCCTAGGGCAAGGAGCTCGAGTTGGAACCCTGTAAACAAAAAACAAGTCCGCTTCTGGCTCTGCCAGCAATCGGATGGTTTCTCTGGTTTTTTCTCATCCCATTATCCATAGTGTTGAGCTACAGTTTTGCAACCAAGGGTGTTTATGGGGGAGTGGTTTTTCGGTTGAACTGGGAGAATTATTCTCGTGCAGCGGATTGGATTTATCTCAGAATCCTTTGGAATAGTTTTAAGCTAGCTAGTATCACCTCAGTCCTGTGCTTGATCATTGGTTACCCTATGGCATTCGTTATGGCAACAGCCTCTCGAGGAGTGAGATCCTTGCTCCTGATCTTGGTTGTAATCCCGTTTTGGACAAACTTCGTAGTGAGAGCTTATGCAACGAAGACACTTTTTGGGGAGTGGGGTCCATTGAATCAATTCGCTCTTCAGTTGGGGTTGATTCAAGAACCCATGAATTGGTCTCAGGGTGATTTTAGTATCCTGCTCGGTATGGTGACAAACTATCTTCCGTTCATGGTTCTACCGCTTTTCGTATCATTGGATAAATTTGATTTCTCGTTGCTAGAGGCAGGGCGGGATTTAGGAGCCTCCTCACTGAGGGTGTTGAAGGATATTCTGATTCCTCTCACCAAAAAAGGGATTGTGACGGGTTTAATTTTTGTCTTTACCCCTGCTCTTGGAGAGTTTGTCATCCCAGATCTCTTAGGGGGTGCTAAGACTATGCTCATTGGTAATCTCATCACAGAGCAATTTCTAAAGACAAGGGATTGGCCTTTCGGAGCAGCCTTATCCATGCTTTTGATTCTGATGGTGATGTTGAGTCTAGTCATCTACTTGAGGGTAGAGTTTTCTGATCGCCCGAAGAAGAGTACTCGAGGCAGGAGGGTGAGGGCATGAAAACGGTTCATCAGAATCGAGGAGCTCCGGCTCTCAGTGTGAGAGTTGTGGCGGTTTTAGGTTTTGCTTGTTTATATATTCCTCTCGTATCGCTGGTTGTTTACTCGTTCTTAGATATCCCTCAAGTGCCAGGAGGTCCAAGGGAGTGGACACTCATCTGGTATCAGAAGATGATTCAAAATCATGTTCTGCTTGAGGCGTTTCAACAAAGTCTGCTCGTAGGGTTTTGGACTACGCTTTGTGCAACCGTCATTGGAACTGCTGCTGCCTTGGCGTTAACTCGGAGTCATTTCCCAGGAAGAAAAGTTTTCGAGGTTTTTACCTATCTCCCACTCATTATGCCTGAGATTGTTCTTGGGCTTGCGCTGCTTACCTGGTTTGTTTTTCTTAAGCTGACTCTAGGTACTTTCTCGATTGTATTAGCTCATGTGACTTTCAGTATGTCCTACGTGATCATGACGGTGAAGGCACGACTTGAGGGGTTTGATGAGGCTCTTGAAGAGGCAGCTCAAGATCTAGGAGCTACACCCTGGAAGACGTTCTGGAAGGTGACTTTTCCGTTGATTTGGCCTGGGGTGCTCTCAGGTGCCTTGATGGCATTTACTCTTTCATTTGATGATTTTCTGATCACATTTTTTACCTCAGGCACTGGAGCAGATACTCTTCCACTGAAGATTTACTCCATGATTAAGTTTGGGGTCACTCCTGAAATTAATGCGCTCTCAACTGTGATGCTTATTGTGACCTTTTTATTTGTATTTATTTTCTTTAATCCAAAGAAAAAGTATATGACGCACATTTAGTTTTTTTTCGATTTTGAGATTCTAGAACTTTGATTCTATGGTAATCATCTCAAGAGATAGAAAAGTTCATTGAATACCTGGATGATGAGCTTTTCTATCCTCTATATCAAGTAAATCCCCACTCCCCATGAAGTGAGATTAGCAGCGACGATAGAAGCAAGTGAAAGTGGCTGATTCAATTTCCAGATCCTAAAAAATACGATGGCCTCAAGGAGAGGCGCAAAGATCTCGGCTCGGATGAGCATATCCATGTAGGTCATTTCGCAAGTCACTGCGAGTGCAGGGAAGATGAAGTAAATGATGGGGTGACTGAGAATGTTGCATAAGAACGCAGATTGGAAGCCTTTTTTAAGGATTTCCCTCAGTGTGTATCCATGAAAAATGAATGGGATAAGAAAAAAAAAGAACTCTAAGAAAAGAGTGAGGCCGAGAGTTTTTAAGTACTCGATGAGGGTGATGGGGGTGAGTTCACTCATTGGAGTGTGTAGGAGGGAGGAGCAGAGTGAGGGCTCTTGAGTGTGACCTATGAGTTCAAGCAGGATGTTAAGCGGCGAGTAGCATGTGGAGATATTTGCAGTCATGAGGTGGATCTCCGGAAAAGAAGTGTGGCAGCAGCAAGTTCCATAAAGCCGTGATAGGAGGCAAGGATGAAGTATATACTCCTTGCTGTGGGGTAGCTGATGAAGCCCCAGATGAGAAAAAGAGATAGGCTTAGGGCGATACCCACTCCGAGGGAAAAGGGATTAAAGTCCTGGAGTAGAAACCTGAGGCTTTGTTTAAAGGTAGGGGGAGTAGGGTGGTAGTGGTTTTGATCTGGAATAACTTTTAGCCAGATGAAGTAGTGCATGCTTTGTCCAAACGAATAAGCAACCACTGCGTGAAACCAGGTATGTTCTTCTTGTGCATGCGGAAAGATGAGTTGGCCGAGTTGCGAGTATTCAAGGTTAGCCCAGGAGATTTCTCCTGCAGGGGTGAATAAAGAATAAAGAGTGTCGAAGCAGCCTAGAAATATAACGGCATGGATGAGGATGAAGAGAAGGCTACAAGTAAGAGCTATTTTAAGTTCAGAGGGATTGGATCGACTGAGGTGGATCCAAAAGAAAAAGCCAACGATGTGGTGGGTGAGCATGAGTAAGCCTGCAATTTCGAGGGGAAAACTCCAGGCTAGAAAAAGAATGAGGAGTGAGAGGAGGAGTGCTCGAGTGAATTGAGAGAGCGAGGCTCGGTAAAAAAAGGAGCAAGCTAGGAGTGTGAGGAAGAAGGATGTCCACTCGGGTAGGAGTTCTCCGAATGGGAGTAAATCCGTTGTGATGGACTTGGAGTACATCCAGAGTCTGGTTACGGTGATGAGGGCAAAGAGAGAAGTTAAATGTAAAAAGGACTGAGAACTCTTGAGCGGTTTGTGAGGCGTGAGGCTTAGACACGAGTGAGTGTAGCGCAAGCTAGCATAAAGGTGTGGGATGCCATAGATCAGAGGTCCAAGGAGAAGACTCCAGAGGGGAAAGAATAGGGAAGAAAATAGGGCGAGTAGAGTAGAGAGGGTATAGAGAAATAAAAGTCTTTTGGGGCGGTGGATAAAAATCACGCGGAGAGCCCTAATTGAGAGAGTTCTTCTCAAGAACCAGGATCTAAGATGATCTAAGCTCTCCGCGCTACATAAGACAATTGAGTCTAAGGTATTCAAACCGGAAGTTTATTCCAGACCGTACTGGGGGTTGAATTGAGGAATGGAGTATTCTCCATTTGAGCTTTTGATCACGCACGTGTCCTCAGGGGCATTGGGTCCGTTCCAAATTGCGCAAACAATCTGTGTGTATCCGCCTAAGGATCTGTAAACCTTGTAGTTGCAAGTTGCTCCAGTTCTTGTAGGGCCCTTCATCCAGATGCCCTCCAGTTTTTTAGCAAGCTCTGTAGCTTCTAGGCCCATGAGTTTCATCTCTGTGACGGGTTTGGGGCGAGGGGGTCTAGGAGGTCTCGGGATGTCAGCGAAGGCTGAAAGACTCAATGTTGCGATTAAAGTCAAAAATAATAATTTATTCATTTTTTGTGTCTCCACGCTGAACTCACTACTAAAAAAAAATAGGTTAAACAAGCAATTTATCTTGATGAGGTGGGCTAGTGCAATGTGCATATGCAGGCGTGATTAGACTGAATAAGTGCCAAATTTTGATATCGAGTTTTGAATCATAGATGCGTTCATTAGCTAAAGTCTTCAGTGACGTGAGGGTAGCCGTTCCAAACCTTGAGAGTCGCAATTGCCTTTTGATTTTTGTATTCAATGAGGGCATAGGTTCTGAGAATTCTTCGACCTAGTGTTGACATGTCTAAGCTTGTGATAGGAGTCCAAGTCCCAGTATTGATGTACTGCCTGCCTCCCGGAAAGATTCTCATCTTAGCTTGATGATCATGACCCAGAATAAGTGTGTCAAACTCAAGTGAATCGGCATCTTTTGAAGTAAAAAATCGCTCAGCAACCTTTTCAAGAGAGGGACGATGGAACACTTCTAGCAGTAGAAAGAAGGATTTTTTTAATCGTGCAAATCGCATGGGGTGCGTGATGAATCTCATCTTGATAAAAAACCATGCTGCTCGAAACCCATTGATGAAAAAAAACATGGGCTCAATGAGAAGAGCAAATCTGAGGTACAGACGGAAGGGCTGGACTTGATTGATGTAGCTTCGTTCAAGTTTAATTCGGTTGATAAAGCCTAGGACAAAGAAGCTTCCAAACGGGAGATTCTGGATCGTCTGGATACCTCGAGTCGTTTTTCTTTCGATGAAGATATTTTTTTCATCGAACTGGTTGAGGTACTCATGCTGATGTCCATGATCAATACAGATGCGATCAAAAATGTAGGGATCCTTCTGGAACTCAATTCTTTGGGGGTAGGTGATTGAAAGTTCTCTTGTGATCAGATCCTGGACCTTAGGCCACAAAAGTGCAGCATCATGGTTTCCCCATCGAAAAATGATTTTTTTCCCACGCTGGATGAATAATCTAAGCCCTTTCATCGTGATAGGGTGGGCTTGTATGATTTGTTGAAATTTCTTTACTGCGGATTCTTCCTCAACTTCTGAAGGATAATCTAAAGGTCTGAGTTTTTCTCCTGCCTTAGGAACTGGAATCACTGCAAGAGGATCAAAAAAATCTCCGTTGATCACTAACTCGACATCAGCGTTCGTCAAATCCCCTGAGCTATAGTAGTCCAGGAATTCATAAAATCGATCGTCTTGATGAAAGTCCTCTAGAGGGTTTCTTCTTCCGTCAGGCAACCACGGACCTCGCGAAAGATGAAAGTCGCTGATGACGAGCTTGATCTTTTTTTGCTCCATGTCTTTTCATGGTAGCAGGAGATTTACATTCTAAAAACTCCAAATTGAGTGCCTAGAATCGGAGCATTGTAAGTTGTGGATAAGGCTCGAGATAATACTTCACGAGTCTTCCAAGGAACGAGAATTCCATCGTCCCATAAACGAGCCGTGCTCGTATAAGGGCTTCCTTCTCTCTCATATTGTTCACGGATTGGGTTTTGAATTCGCTCAATCTCATCAGGTGTCAAATTCTTGCCTTGTGCCTGGAGTTGCTCCATCTTGACCTGAGATAATACCCCGGCAGCCTGTTCTCCTCCCATGACCGAGATTCGAGAGTTTGGCCACATCCATAAAAAGCGAGGCTGAAATGCTCTGCCGCACATCCCGTAGTTTCCAGCTCCAAAGCTTCCACCCACAATTAAGGTGAGCTTCGGTACTTGTGCGTTGGAGACTGCTGTCACGAGTTTAGCTCCGTCCTTAGCAATTCCACCTGATTCGTATTTTTTACCCACCATGAATCCTGTGATGTTTTGTAGAAAAAGGAGTGGGATCTTTCTCTGAGCGCAAAGCTCAATAAAATGAGCTCCCTTTAAGGCGCTTTCACTAAATAAGATTCCATTGTTTCCTACAATTCCTACCGGATAACCCCAGATATGAGCAAATCCACAAACCAAGGTGGTGCCGTAAAGAGCTTTGAACTCATGAAACCTCGAGCCATCTACAGTGCGAGCAATGATCTCACGAATATCAAAGGGCTTCCTTCCGTCTGCAGGAATAATTCCTGCGATTTCCTTAGGGTCATAGAGCGGCTCCTCAATCGGAGACCTTTCCACTGCAGTCGGAGAAGGACGGTTCAAATGGCTAATAATCTCACGAGTGATCTCAAGAGCGTGTTCGTCATTCTCAGCGAGATGATCAGTGACTCCTGAGGTTCTGCAGTGAACATCTCCTCCTCCGAGATCTTCAGCTGAGACCACTTCGCCCGTGGCAGCTTTCACGAGTGGGGGGCCACCTAAAAAAATGGTTCCTTGGTTTCTGACGATCACGGTCTCATCAGACATGGCAGGCACATAAGCTCCTCCTGCTGTACAAGATCCAAGTACGACTGCAATCTGTGGAATACCTAGGGCCGACATTTGGGCTTGGTTGTAGAAGATTCTTCCAAAGTGATCACGATCTGGAAAAACCTCAGCCTGTAGAGGAAGAAAAGCTCCACCTGAGTCTACTAAGTAAACGCAAGGAAGGTGGTTTTCTTTTGCGATTTCTTGGGCCCTTAAGTGCTTTTTTACGGTGAGAGGAAAATATGTTCCACCCTTTACGGTGGCGTCATTGGCAATGATCATGACTTCCCTGCCATGGACGACCCCCACGCCGGTGACTACTCCAGCACAAGGTGCAGAATCCTCATACATTCCAAATGCAGCAAGAGAAGAGAGCTCTAAAAAAGTGGTTCCTGGGTCAATCAGTCTACGAATTCTCTCTCTGACATAGAGCTTTCCGCGCTTTTCATGCTTAGCACGAGCCTCCAGACCTCCTCCTTGTCTGATTTGAGCAAGGCGGTCTTCCAGTTCCTGCGAGAGTGTTAGGTTTTTTTCTTGATTGATTCTGAAATCGTCTGAGCTGGTTTTGATGTGAGACTTAAGAATTGACATGAGGTTTCTCCAAAATCTTCATAAGTAAGCAGACGGAATACCACTGACTTGTTCCAGTGCCAACCCTAGCTTACTTATGAAGATTTTTTGTGCAAGAGTCACCCAGTTTAAGCTCAATTTGAGCAGAGAAAGAATGATCTAGCTATCGAGGTGTCCGCGGGTAGGTTTGAATCGGATAGGTTTGCTGCCTTTCTTTTCCTTGTCCCGAGTCCAGCCCTTGTAAAGTTTCTCGTCCAACGGAAGATTAGCTGGGAGTCCAAAAGTAGAGCAGAACTTTAACCATGGAATCAAAGTAGGCATCATGGCCAAATTCTCAATTTTTGAGAGTGCAGATTGGGAAATGCCTAGCTCATGAGCCATCTCAATTTGAGTGAGCTCTCGAGAAAGTCTTTCATCTCTCATGATGTGACATGTACGGTGTGAGATTTCCTTGGTGTTAAATGATTTCATTCGATGAATACCTCCTGATAAGATATGAAAGCAATTGATGTCCCCCTCTCCGCTACTGGAGAGGAATCCCCGTGATGGGCGATTCACATCTGAATCGCTCCTAAACCACCCTTTAGGAGTTATACGACTATGGACAATAACCACAATCGGTTGCCAGGATCTCTTAGAGATGGGCAGAGTTTTAGATTTCAGTCTCTATTTGTGCTCCAAGTCTGCATTAAGGCAGTACTTCAAGAACAAAAAAGACCCCCTCTTCCTCAAAGAGTAAGTCTTTCTTTCCTTAGGTTTGAATCTATTCGAATTCCTACTCGAGTCTCGACTCTTTCGGGTCACCTAAAAGATCAGAACATACTCCATGAAGTATGATAGTTCTAAGATCAAGCTTGTGCCTAACCCTGAAATAGGGTGAGCCTAACAATATTCTTGATCCTCTCATCACTGTGATGGATTAGTGTTGATTTGATCTTCAGCAGAAATGAGATGAATCATTTTGCTGTAAGTGAGGCTAGAAGTCAAATAAAAAATATGATTTATGGCATAGCAAAGTAGAGAATTATTAGATTTTTAAGAACCTATAGAGCTTAGAGGTGTTTCATGTCTTATCGTACTGTTCAAGTCTCTCTGGATTCCCAAGGCGTCCTCCACGTGATTCTCAATCGACCTGAAGTGAGAAATGCATTTAATCCTGATGTGATGGATGATCTCGCTCACGCCTTTGGTGTGGAAGCACTCAAGGACTCAGTCAAGGCGATTGTTCTTCGAGGTTCAGGTTCAACCTTTTGTGCGGGTGGAGATCTGAACTGGATGAAAAAGGCAGTCGATTACACCTATGAGGAAAATTTGGCTGATACGAGAAAGCTCTCCCAAATGTTTGCACTCATGAATGAATGTCCCAAGCCTGTCATTGGCGCTATTCAGGGCGCAGCGATTGGAGGTGGCGTGGGTCTGGTGAGTGTCTGCGATATTGCCATCGCTTCGGCTGAAACCCAGTTTAGTCTAAGCGAGGTTCGACTTGGAATTGTTCCTGCTTGTATTGGACCGTTTGTCATCGCAAAAATTGGAGCCTCCCAGGCCCGTCGCTTTTTCATGAGCGCAGAGCGATTTAAGGCACAGGAAGCCAAAGAAATAGGATTGATCCACCAGGTAGTCCAGGATTCAAACGAGCTTGAAAAATCAGTTCAATCCTTCTTAAAGATGATCCTTCAATGCAGTCCAAACGCTCTATCTGTAGCTAAACGCTTAGTCTTGGATCTTTCCTGGCCTGAAAGGCGAGCGCAGTTCCCCAATTACGTAGAGTATATCTCAAAAACCCTAGCTGATTTGAGGATTTCTGCAGAAGGCCAAGAAGGTGTCAGGGCGTTTCTTGAGAAAAGGCAGCCTTCTTGGATTTCAGGAGGTGCTTCATGAAAACAAAAGTCCTGGTGAGCAATCGATCAGAGATTGCCTGCAGAGTGTTTCAATCCTGCCGAGAGCTAGGGTTGACCTCAGTAGCTATTGTAGCCCCTGGAGACGAAGAGGCAAGACACCTGACTTATGCAGATGAAGTTTGGAGTGTACCCAGTTATTTGGATATTCCATCCATTGTGGAAGTTGCCCAAAAATCAGGAGCCTCCCTCATTCATCCTGGCTACGGATTTTTATCCGAGCGCCCTGCATTTGCGCGTGCTTTGGAGCAAGTAGGGCTCATCTTTGTCGGACCTCGCGCTGAGACCATGGATCTGATGGGTGGCAAGATCTCAGCTAAGTTAACTGCAGCTCAGGCCTCCGTACCTACTTTGCCCTGGGCAAGGGTAGAATCGACTGAGAGTATCGTTGAAGCTGCTAAGAAAGTCGGCTTTCCCCTCCTGCTTAAAGCTTCTGCCGGGGGAGGAGGGAAGGGCATGCGAAGAGTGGATCGCCTACAAGATGTGCAGTCAGCCGCAGAAAGTGCAAGTGCTGAGGCCATAGCTGCCTTCGGTGATGGTACCCTTTTTATTGAAAGGCTCATTGAGCGCCCTCGTCACATTGAAGTCCAGGTTTTTGGTGATGGTTTAGGTGGGGGGATTCACTTATACGAGCGAGATTGCTCACTCCAGAGAAGGCACCAAAAAATCTGGGAAGAAGCTCAGGCTCCAGTCCTCTCTGAGAAGGCTCGGCAAGGACTGTTTGAAGCAGCCCTGCGCCTGGTTCAAAAAACAAAATACCGAAGCGCAGGCACTCTTGAGTTCTTGGTCGATGAGCACGATCAATTTTATTTTCTAGAGATGAATACCCGCTTACAAGTTGAGCACCCTGTGACTGAATCTGTGACCGGAGTGGATCTCGTTACGGCTCAGCTCCTCCAAGCGCTTCATCCTAAAACACCTTACTTTAAGAGTTCCCCTAGTACCCGAGGGCACTCCATTGAAGTGAGACTCTATGCTGAAGATCCCATCCAAGGGTTTATCCCCACTCCCGGACGAGTAGAGAAGCTTAAATGGCCCACAGGCATAGGGATTCGAGTTGAAAGTGGAATTGAAGAGGGACAAAGTGTAGGCACCCAATTTGATTCGATGTTAGGTAAACTCATAGTTTTTGCTGAGAATCGCGCTCAGGCACTCAAGCGTCTTCAATTTGCCTTGGAAGAAACCGTGATTCTTGGGCTAGGGACTAATCAGAACTACCTCTGGCAGCTGACTCAAAATCCCTTAGTTCGAGACGGGAATTACCATACTCATTTCCTAGCAGAGCAGGACTTTCATCAAACAGCGTATCCTTCAAGTTCAGACCTTGCTCTTTGGTGGGATCTTAAAGCCTTAGGTCTGACCCGATTGTCAGCCGTATCTGGAGTGGATCCTCAAGGCTCTTCTCAAAAACCACCCTCTCCGTGGATTGCAGCATCTCATCAGGAGTTCATTCTATGAAGCATAGCTTTAAGGTTTCAGGTAGATCCATATCTTTTGAGGAGTCCTCTCCTCAAGTCCAGAAGGATTGGAAATTTACCGTGCGTCCAGGCGGATGGATCATTGCTGAGTCACTGACCACAGGAGAACGAAGAAGGCTAAGTGCTGTTGAGTGGCGAGGTTCCTTGAGTATTCACTCCATGGGGCGCACTTGGAGTGGACAGTGGCAGAAGAAAACGTTTGGAGACTCCTCTGCTCATTCACAATCAGATGGAGATCTCACTGCGCAGTTTCCAGGTAAGGTGAGAAAGATTCTGGTGGCTGAGGGGACTCAGGTTCAGGCTGGAGACTCTCTCGTGCTGGTTGAAGCCATGAAAATGGAGTTTTCTATTCGAGCACCTTTCGCAGGAGCGGTTGAAAAAATTCATGTCAAAGAAGGGCAACAGCTTTCACCAGGAGATCGGTTCTTAGATCTAAAAGGGGGGGATAATGAGGGGTAGGGTACAGATTTTTGAAGTTGGGCCGCGAGATGGGCTGCAAAATGAGCCCCGTGATCTTCCTTTAAAAGATAAAGTTTGGTTTATCTCATCTCTCGCCCGAAGTGGTCTCAAAGATATTGAGTTTGGGGCTTTTGTACGCCCTGATCGAGTTCCTCAGATGGCTAATTCGGATCAGCTTTTTGAGAAGCTCAGTCCTCTTGCATTGCAGAAGACGCAAGCTCGTTACTGGGGACTGATCTTTAATGAGAAGGGATATCTGAGGAGTCAATCAGTGGGTGTTCGAAATCTGTGCTTCTCTACGGCAGCCAGTGAGTCTTTTGCCCAGAGAAACATGGGGATGAGTATCGGTAAGTCAATTCAGGAGTTCAGCCGACTGATTCATCGGGCAAGATTAGAGATTGGAAAAAAGGGAAAAGTGCGCGTCTATGTCTCCACTGCTTTTGGATGCCCGTTTGAGGGAAAGATATCAGTAAAAAAAGCGATGAAAGTCATTGAGAAGCTCTCTCATTTACCTATAGATCAAGTGTCTATTGGCGATACGATCGGAGTCGGAACCCCAAAAGATGTTGCACTTCTTTTAGCTCCTGCAATCCAGTGTTTAGGGCTGGAGCGGCTTGCTGTTCATTTTCACGATACTCGGGGGACGGCTTTAGCGAATGCACTCCGTGCGATTGATCTTGGAGTCAGGGTTGTGGATAGTTCTGCAGGAGGCTTGGGGGGGTGTCCCTTTGCACCTGGAGCAGGGGGGAATTTAGCTACCGAGGATCTGGTCTACATGCTTGAGGGTATGGGCATGAAAACAGGTATTGATCTAGATCTTCTGTGTAAGACCAGTCTAACGCTTGCTCAAAAAATGAAACGACCCATCACGAGTCGCTACCTTAAGGCATTTATGTCTCAGTGTGCATGAGCGGCTAGGGCTTGGAATAGGATTCGCAGGGACCTCAAGTTTTAGGAGGTCTCTATGGATGGAAAAACCTTGGAGCAAGTGAGGGATGCGCTGATTCAAAAATGGAAAAGAATGGATAGCTCATCGAGGAGAGAGATCGATCGCGACATGGATTTTGTCGCTGCTCAATCTGAGTTAATCGATATGGCTCAAGCCCTTGAGCAATTGGAGCGAGATGCTTCTTTGCATGAAGTAGAACGAAGAGAATTACTAGCTATAGAACGAGCCTTAGCAAAGATGTCTTCCGGAAGTTTTGGAGTTTGTGAAGATTGTTCGGAAGAAATTCCCCATAAAAGGCTCATGGTTCTTCCTGAGGCAAGACTTTGTGCTCATTGCCAAGCATTTGAGGAAAAACAGAATGCAAGAGTGAGAATGAATGGAGGGGGTTCTAGGGTAGATCGATAGATTCAAGCGTATATATAAGTTTCAAAATCAAAAGTGTTGATCAAATGAGTTCTGATTTAATGAGCGTTATTAGAAATATTCTATAGATATAGTGTATCATATCGAGAGATTTTTAATCTTATAATTGTGGTTTGATCGGGTGTGGATTGATTTGATCAGTGAGAACATGACAGGTCATGAATTCAAGGTCTGATTAAAGCTCATCTGATTCGAATGACTTGCTTAGGTTGAGCCTGGTTTCTGTAAAAATGTATTGTGAAATGTTTTAACGTATGATTGATTGCTCATTATTTGAAGTAATCATAGATTAATTATTTTTCAAGGTTATAAGCACTCAGCTGCATTTAGACTCTAATGTAATTAAGGTGTATTGAGATTGAATTCAAGATGAGATTGAAGAACAAACTCCAAGGCAATCGACTCCCTAGTTTACGAGTTGCTCAGGTCATTTTTTTTTTAGTATCAAGTTTTTTTATTTTGATTGGCTCTTTCTTTATACATCAAGAGAATAAAAACAGAGAAAAACAGGCTAAAATTCAGTTTCAAGTGAGTCAACTTGAGTTCTATGATTGGCTCTTAGGTGAAGGTTGTCCTGACCTCACGAATCGAAGCATAGATCAAGTTTATCACAGAAAGTGCTTGGAAAAGGCACTCTCACTGATTATTTCTTCTCAAAATGACTTAAGTCCATTTCTGAAGCGAGCAATTCAAGAGAGTCAAGCTCATGTAGGGTATCGTCGCCATGATTCTGGCAAAGCTTTAGGTCTAGAGCAAGCCAATGGGCTGAGCTCTGAATCCTTGAGTCAGGTGATTTCACGCGTCTCCGAAGAGAAAGATCACTTTAGAGAAGAACTAAGAAAAGCATCTCTTGAAGCCAAGGAGAGTTTAAAAACCCTGGTGTTCATGAATCGTACTTCAGTTGTTTTTCTTATGATTTGGGCAACGCTTGTGACGGTGCTGGGTTGGGTTCTTCTATTAGGGGTTGCTCAAATAGGAAGTAATATCAGTAGACACCGTTTGTTCTTAGATGGACGGCAAGATGAGCTTTTGGACGGAGTTTGGCTAAAATCACTATTCGTCAAGACGATACGCGGTCTTCAATTTGTGATTTCAAGGCAGTTGTTTCAAGCAAATACGAGGATTAGAGAGTTAGAGCTGAAGAACTCAAGGCTTGAGTTAATGGCCTCTTGTGTCTCTGATGGTTTCATTCTGTTGCGAGGGTATGAGCTCATCTATGCAAACTTTATGGGCAAAAAGCTCTTGGGTTTAAGTACTGTTAGTGACTCATGTGAGTTTTTTCTTGATCTCTCAAGAATTGAAGCCGGTCATTCTCCCATCATGCAGGCCATTAAAAAAGCAATTTTCCAGAGCATGCCCATCCAGTATGAATTGGTAGAGGATGATCGAAGATCCGATTTTTTAATTCATGTCTACTTAATTCAGGCTGATGATTTACCCAATCACTCATTGTCCCCGGTCCTTCAGGTCCTTAATGAGGAGAAGAGTCTTGATCCTATCTATCTCATTCGTGCACAGGATGTGAATTTGATGACCGAGATGCAGGAAGCCAAAACACATTTTCTGGGTACCTTGTCTCATGAGGTGAGAACGCCTGTGACTAGTTTGACCATGGCCATTCGTTTGCTACAGCGCTCCAGTGAGAAGTTCTCAGATCCTGTGCAACAAAACTTGATCGATATTTGTGCTAAGGACATAGATCGATTACGCGGTCTTATTGAAGAGTTTATGGGCGTCAGTGAACTTAATACACTCAGTCAGAATCTCAACGTTCAAAAAGTAGAGATTTTAAAGCTGATTACTCACTCTGTTCACTCTTTTCGCGCCCAGGCAAGAGATAAAGAAATTGTGCTTTCAGTTTTAACTCAACCCACTTTAGTTCCTCTCATTGTAGAAGTTGATGCTGTCAAGATTTCTTGGGTACTCGCGAAGCTCATCAATAATGCCATACGTCATACTCCACGCGGAGGAAAAGTTGATGTTTACGTAGAAGCATGTGAAGATTGGGTCGACATCGGAATTCGGGATACCGGTCCTGGAATTGAAGGAAGACGAATTGAGAGTATTTTTGGGAAATATAGTTCCCATTATGATCTCAGAGTAGGGCGAAGTGGAAGTGTCGGACTGAGTTTGGCGATTTCTAAAGACGTAATTACAGCACATGGTGGGAAGATCGAAGTGAAGAGTAAATATGGCGAGGGTTCGACGTTTATTCTCAGATTGCCCATGCAAGCTCAGAGAGTAACGAATACCAAGGGGCTGGCTGCAGAAGACGTTGATTTCTGCGATGAGGTCGAATCCGGCGCTGGGAGTTCTAACATGAAAGGAGCGCAAGATGGCACGGATTCTTGTGGTGGATGATGAGAGAAGTATTTGTACCACGATGGAAGCAGCCCTAAAGAGTTTAGGTCATCAGGTGGAGTGTGCAGAGAGTGGTGAGTTAGCTATTGCGCTCATGAGAAAATCGGTGCCTGATCTACTCATCACGGATTTAAGAATGGATGGGATGAGTGGATTAGATCTTTTAGGAAAGGCCAGAGAGTATTTTCCATCTGCTACTGTAGTCGTGATGACGGCCTTTGCTACCGTAGATACTGCTGTCACTGCGATCAGAAATGGCGCGTATGACTATCTTGTTAAGCCTTTTACTCCCGAGGCTTTAGAACACTTAGTCACGCGCATCGAGGAGTTTCGAAGACTTAAGGAAGAGAACTGTAAGCTCAAATCCCAAGTCGACGTACTTTCTGAGCCATCTACTATTTTAACCCAAAATGCGAGGATGCAGAAGGTACTGGATACAGCTAAGAAAGTCGCAGTGACTGACTCTACCGTACTGATTACGGGAGAGAGTGGAACGGGAAAAACTCTTTTGGCTAAAGTGATTCATGATGGCAGTGCGCGCCAGAGCGGACCTTTTGTAGTTGTTAACTGCGCCACGTTGTCTGAAAACTTGCTCGAAAGTGAGTTGTTTGGTCATGTACGCGGAGCGTTTACCGGTGCAGTTAAAGATAAAATGGGTAGACTGCAGGTTGCTGATTCTGGAACCGTATTTCTAGATGAGATTGGAGAGATCTCTCCAAATCTACAGACTAAGCTTTTAAGGTTTTTGCAGGAGCGAGAATTCGAGAGGGTGGGAGATACGAAGACGATTCGTGTAGATGTAAGGATTATTGCTGCAACGAATAAGGATCTTGAGAAGGAAGTGAAAGAAGGACGTTTTAGAGAGGATTTATACTTTCGATTAAACGTGATTGACCTGCATATGCCTTCGCTTAGGCAGCGTCCAGAGGATATTCCAGCTCTTGCTGATCAACTCTTGGAGCGATGCTTTCTTTCAACGGGAAGAAAAAGTAGACCTCTCAGTGAAGAGGCAAAAAGTGCGATTCGAACTTATGCTTGGCCAGGTAATATTCGAGAATTAAAAAATGCTCTAGAACGCGCGACTATTCTCTGCACAGGTGATCAGGTTGTTTTAGAGGATCTTCCAGATCGCATTTTGCAACACCTGCAGGAAAATTACAGCTCATTGGCTATAGTGAATCCCGCACTGACTCCTTCAGACATTAGCCTAGAGGACATTGAAAAACAGCACATCAGACAGGTCTTAAACACTGCAACTACTCTTGAGGAGGCTGCCAGTATTTTAGGAATTAATTTGAGCACTCTTTGGAGGAAGAGAAGGCGTTACGGATTAGAATGAGAGGGGTTCATGAGCGCAAATCATGGCATTCAGATTGCAACTCCTCAGAGCCCAGGAAGTAGCATTTGTTTAGGGGGCAAATAGGAGGCGATAGGTTTGGATGTGTGCTGTCGCTTCCTTACCTCAACTCCGTGAAGCCTTGGCCTTCAGGCCGGATAGGGCGTTGACCAAAAGGTGTTGAGCCAAGGGGTAAGTCATGATTTAAGATGAGAGGATGTTCATTGTTAAGACCTTGTTAGGGTTGGTCTGGTTTATCCTCGCTTCAATTTTAGGATTTTTATATGCGCTGCTTCGCTGGGGAAGTACAGATACGAATCATCACTACGGTAAGTGGTTTTCGTGGGGGATTCTTAAAGTCTTTGGAGTTGAAATCAAACTTGAACATCCTGAGTTCCTAGATTTGCATTCACCTTGCGTGTACGCTGTGAATCATCAAAGCAATTTAGACCTGCTCACATATGCTGCTATTTGTCCTCGCAATACGGTGGTCATTGGAAAAAAGGAATTACTCTGGATTCCGCTTTTTGGGCTTTATTATGTGGCAGCAGGAAATTTGCTCATTCATCGGCAAGTTGCAAGAAGGGCTCAGGCTGGATTGATGCAAGCCATTGAAAAGGTGATGCAGAAGAAAGTATCGATCTGGATTTTTCCTGAAGGAACGAGAAATTTATCAGGTGTGGGAATATTGCCCTTCAAGCGTGGCGCATTTGTCATGGCAATCAAGTGTCAAATTCCTATTGTTCCTATTGTAGGAGGACCTCTGAGTGCGTTCATCGACTGGAGGAGACTTGAAGTGAAATCGAAGGTCTACCCAATCCGAGTCCTTGATCCTATTTCTACTCAAGGAATGACAGAAAAAGATGTTCCCCTGTTAATGCATCAAACGAGGGAGCAGATGCTGAAAGCCTATCATGAGCTTTCATGAGAGCAGGTATCTTGTATATGAGAGCAGGTATCTTGTATATGAGAGCAGGTATCTTGTATATGAGAGCTTCTGATCTGAGCATCTAGGTGAGGTCAGTTTGGTAGATGTTTAGTTTGATCCCCACCCATTGGGGCATTCTTCTCGGTCTGCTTGAGCAACCTGGTTGTTCAATCCTTGATGAAGGGTTTCTGCAAGAGCATGATCTTTCAGGTGTGTACAAATTTGGCCATCACGCACCAAAAAAAGCACTAAGGTTTTTTTATCGTCTAATTTGATCTCCACTGAACCATCAACATGTTTTTTGTAGTAGCCCTGACTATCTAGCTCCTGTGCCTCTGGCATGCAGTATTCCTCCCCTAACGGTGTGCTTACTGCTTGATTAATGCTCTGGGCTAGTTTGTTCCATGCCTGTAAGGGGATGGCGCCATAGGCATCTCTCCCGCATGCATTGCGCGTAGTGCTGAAGTGTGCACCAATAGTTATGGTGGTTTTTGCAAAATTTGCATGGATGATGATTTCAGACCAATTTTTTGCGTAAACAACTTGCGAGGAGTAGGGCATGAGCTCTTCCTCAG
>Ga0255098_1000056_pt1 | contig 37615 bp, 40 predicted proteins | sample Colum_Atlam_RepC_2_FD_188440 | JGI IMG/M metagenome (GOLD analysis project Ga0255098, IMG submission 188440) | Freshwater microbial communities from Columbia River, Oregon, United States - Colum_Atlam_RepC_8d | ecosystem: Environmental > Aquatic > Freshwater > River | place: USA: Oregon... | reverse complement strand
TGGTGTTGGATACCATCTACTTTAGCTTGATATATAGTTACATGAAAGAAACCATTGAAAAACTACAACGTAAACCGCTGGCCATACGTTACAGTTCGGCACTGGTATGCTACCTGGCCATGACAACCTTATTGGTCTATTTTATTGTAGTCAAAAACCATACCATAAGGGAAGCTTTCTTTTTGGGGTTCCTGGTCTACCTCATTTACGAAACCACCAACTATGCCATTCTGAGGGACTGGCCTATTTCTCTTGTTTTTATCGACAGTATATGGGGCGGCATCCTCTTCATGTTGGTTGCCATGATAAATAAAATATTTGTATAATCTACATGAAATCTACATCCAATACAGGTCTATCCAGTTTTATGTTTTTTTCGGTATTTAGCGGCGTGTTGGGTGCGTTGGCGTCCATGGCCTTGGTTGGACTCATTTGTCTCACCTTTTTTGGATTGGGTTATTACCTGATTGTCGCCTATAACAAGAAAGGAACCAAGCTGTTTGAGGACATTCAGCCTATGCAATATTTAGGTATCCTGCTGTGTTTCATTGGATGTCTTCCATTTATCCAATATTTCTTCTTTGGGTTATTGTCCAATGCCGGAGGTATGGTGTTTGACCAGATGTTTGGCGGGGAGTAATCATGTTCTAATTTAATAAGGGTTGAGTTTTGACTTCTATCGAATCTATAAAAGTCAAACGACAAGTATAACTTAACAATCTAAAATATACAACGCATCTCCCCATCCATGCGGAGTCATGTTCGTGTATACCCGTTTAAAATGAAACGTCGACAAAAACGCATCAATTTCACCAATCAATCCACACTCCTTATAGAGTTCCTTTTCATTGACTTCCAAATAAATGACTTTGGCATGTTGTATAGATTGTATAGAACCTTTCAATGCCATGAGTTCTGCTCCTTGAATATCAAAATTCCAAAAATCGTATTTCGATGCGTCTAATTGTTTTCTTTCAAAAAAGGTGTCTATCGTAACCGATTTTTGCGCAATTTCTTCTACATAAAAAATGTGAGGATGTTCTTGAAGATGTGTGCCTAACTCTAGCACACTAGAGGATTGACCATTGTTTGAAACATGAAAAACAACTTCCTCGTCGTCTTTGTCTGTGACAACCGCGTTGTAGACATTGGGTATACCTCGTTCTATTGCCTTGTCTACCTTTGATGGTATTGCGTCTATCCAAACAATATGATTGAAGGATATACCCATTCTATGATAAAAGTCTAACTCTTCGCATTCGTGTGCTCCGATATGAAGGGCTCCGTGAACCTCTATGTTTTGAGAAAGTAATATGTGTTTGATGATTTCGAAGGGAATCAACATAGGATAACCGGATAGATGAATTCCTTGAACTAAACGTATTACCGTAAAGGCCTTAAGTATTTGAACAAGAGCTGTTCCACGACTTCGTGCAAACGTTCAGGCAATTGGTCAGGCAATCCTCTATAGACTTCGACGTGGTCCTGAATGAATACGAGTTGACCCTCTTCCATCTTCAGATGATAATCTTTGTAGGGAACGCCCCCGGACATGATTGTTTTACATAGAAAGGGTTCAGGTTTATGCGTTAGGAAATGAATACCGATACTTTCGTCTGGGTCTAGAACTTCATAGGTCTCGTATCCCCATGTATCGGATGGACTCTCTTCAAAAAAACAGAGACAACGTTGTCCGTCGTATTGTCCAAGAATCGTTTCATGCCTCTGTTTATGGATGTTCATGCTATCGACTACATAGGGTTCAGCTTTTACCTGGTCCACATACATGGGACCCAAAAAGTAAAAGGCCGGGTCCAGGATGTAATAGCTTGTCTCGGTCAAGGGAATCAGTAAAGAGACATGACATAGTTCAGGCGTTCCCTCCACTCGAAAAATGCTAGGCACACTTGCGGGCACGATGAAAGACCGTATCTTGTGATTGGTATGTAAGTATCGTTTGAGAAAGGTGGTCATGGCAATACAGTTTCCAGAATGGTATTTGTCCAACGTATGCGAGGACAGAGTTAGACGATAAGCGTGATAGGGAAAGGTTGAAAAGGCAATGTTTTCATAACAAGCATGTAATGACTTTTGTATAGCCTCGTTCGGTACGGTTTGATTAAAAAGGTTAATCTCTCTTCGTTTCATTATATCATATAGAGAAATAATGAAAGGTAGTTTAGATGGAAATGATAAGTTCTTTACTGGAGACGTATCGGACGTCGCGTAACCTACCTCATTTGTTGCTTCATGGGGAGGTCCATTCTGGGAAGCGAAAGGCATTACAGCAATTTCTGAATGAGATTTATACACCCGAAGAGAAACAGCAATACTGTATGTTTATTGAATGTTCCATGTGCAAAGGGATTAAGATGATACGAGACGACATTAAAGAATTTGTCAAGCAACAGTGTATTCATCCACATCTTTTTAAGAGTATCATTTTGTATGATGCGGAAAATCTCACGATTGATGCGCAGTATTCGTTGCGTCGTTGTATTGAAATTTACAGCAACAAGAATCGTTTCTTTATTGTGACGTCTTACAAGGATAAGTTATTGAACCCCATTTGTTCGCGATTTGTTCATGTGTATTTTTCAGGCAAGATGAACGTGTCTTTGTTGCCCGAGTTACCCCCCGAGCATACCCTATGGAAAGAACAAGGCGGGCTCGAGTTCATTGAACACCTCTATAAAAACGGGATACATGGTGACCGATTGTTACAGCATTATACAAAAAATGGCGCCTTACATGAATTTACATTCTTTTACGAAGAATTATGTAAAAAAGTAAAACATGAGAAGATGATACTCTTTTTTATCCTGAAACAGTTTGAACCCAGTCTTTTCGTTTAGAAATTCGTTTAGAAAATGCGTTTTCTTTATCTAAACCTATATATGGATGATACAACGTCAAATATATTACAGGAATCCAAAAACGAATGGTCTATTCTGCTCATGAATTACGTGACCCCTCATATCATGGACGGGTTTCGTTCCATCTTTAACGAGTCGGTTCAGCTGTGTGATACGAATGAAGAACCTGAGAAGTATTTGATGACCTTTCAGAACCTGTTAACACGCATTCCCAAGTGGAACCAACAGACGATTGACTTGGAGAAGGAACGAATTGTCAAGATGTGTAACTGTGCCTATTTGGAAGATTTGGTGGTGTGTGTGCACATTATTCAGATGAAGATTTTGAGTTGTGTTCGGGTGGGTTCCGAGACCAAGAAACTCAACATTGACATTCCTGATTTTGGATTGTTCATTCACCAAGTGTATACCAACGTGGCTCGAAAGCTCTATTCTTCGATTTACCTCTTTGAGCTTGAGGTATCCGGACTTGAGAAGCAAAAGCGGACGCGCGAGTTCGAGCTCTTGGTCCAGGTCTGCATCATGAATACGATTCGAGACCGTATTCCCATCGAGGCTCTCCTCCGTCAATATATCGACGAGTCGACCGAATACATTACCAAGGAGCCTGATGTCAAACCAGAGAAGCCCGTGGAGAAGCCCGTGGAGAAGCCGGTAGAGAAGCCCGTGGAGAAGCCCGTAGAGAAACCTGTAGAAGAACCCAAAAATGTATGCCCTGTGCCTGAACCAACTCCTGTCTTCAAGCCAGACATCATTCCTATCGAGGAAGTTAAACCCAAACTCTCTTTTAATCCAGAGGTAGAAACATTTGACCTCCCTCCCTTGGAATCACCCGACGATTTTAAAATAGGCGAAGACATTCCTATCCAAGCTCTGTGTTTTGACGACATGGACAAGGGCGAAACCTTGGATTTAGGCATCGTTGAACTATAAATCGTTTGATGTCGACTTTTTTTCTTCCCTTCAAGTGTAATGGAGGAAATCTATCTTGGACTCATCGCAGGAGGTATGTTTTTTGTGGTCAAGCTTATTCTGGAGAAACTCAAATACGAGACAGAGAAGCCGAATCTGTTGCGAGACAGTTTCTTGGTCACCGTTATTCTGATTAGTCTTTTGTATTTGAAAACCGAGTATTTGAAAACCGTGGATATGAAGACACCCGTCTTTGTGAATGAACCAGGGTTTTAATCTGATTCGTGTATAATAGAAAAAATAAGTATTACAATTTGTAATGGAGATTAAACAAATTGTAATATGGGGTCATAAACTGCATAGTCATACCCATAGTTATATTCACAATGGTTTTTATTTAGGATTTAAATCTCTTGGTTATCCTACCTCTTGGTATGATGACAAGGATGACGTATCGCAAATCGATTTTAGTCAATCCTTATTTATTACAGAACATCAGGTCAATAAAAAAATACCGTTACGAACGGATTGTCTTTATTTGTCTCATTATGTAGACAAAGGTGATTATGAAGGAGTGCCGAAAGAGAATATTATTGTATTAAAAGTGACCCTTCGGGATTTTCGAGACGACCCTCAAGATACAATCTATACACCATTAAAAGATGGAGAGAAACATGAATACCATTCACAAATAGACGGTTATCATTGTTTGTACATGTATTGGGCAACCGATTTACTTCCAGATGAAATAGACCAGAATATACAACGTATCTCAGAAATTCAACGAAGTCGAACCAATGAAGTAAACTTTATCGGAAGCGTGACAGATGTTTGGTATTTTTTTAGACAAATATGTTTAGAAAATGGTATCAAGTTTAATCAGTCGGGTGCAACTTTTGATAAAAGCTCCGTATACAATGTCTCTATAGAAGAGAACGTTAAACGAATACAAACTTCCTTAATTTCTCCTGCGTTTCAATCACAATCTCAATTGGTCGAAAGATATATACCTTGTAGAATTTTCAAAAATATTTCCTATGGAAGAATGGGGATTACGAACAATCCAATTGTTCATGAATTGTTTGACGAAGCACTTCTTTATGACACAGATTTTGTTCAATTGATCAATAAAGGGATACAGTTTGAATTAAACCCGGATAAAGAGGAGACGGTTGTAAAACTCATGGCTTTCGTCAGAGACCATCACACCTATCTAAATAGAATACATAGTATACAAAACTACATCCATACATACACCTCTTTTACTCTTCAGGTATAAATGAACATACGTTATAACTGTAGGTTTTTATTCACCTCCTCTTTTATGTCGATTACCTTTACCACCTGTTGGTATCAAGTCCGTTCGAAATTTGATGCAGAGGTCTACAGGCAATGGATGGCCTACTTCTTAGAGAATGCCCATTTTCATTTGGTGATTTATACCAACAAAGAAAGCTTCTGGTTGGTGGAACCGTTTCAGCGCGACCGGGTAAAGATTGTCTTGAAAGAATGGGAAGACTTTAAAGGATATACCTACAAGGACGCATGGATAAAGAATCACGAAAAGAATCATTTACTGAATGAGAACAGCCCATGGAAAACAGACTGGAAACTGAATCTACTGTGGGCAGAGAAGGTTCATTTTGTCAAAGAAACCACCACTTATTTTGAGAGCGATTGGTATGCATGGTGTGACATTGGATATTTTAGAGAACCCTTGTTGTCTCCTGAGCAATTTCGGTCATGGCCCAACCCTTCCAAGATAGCCCAATTACAGACGGATAAGATTTATTATGGTCTTCCCGGATCTAGAGAAACCATAAACCTCTTCCAACAAATCATCCAACACAATACTCAGGGACCCTACATTCCTCTCCCTCCCGATAGAGTTACGGTTGCCGGAGGTTTCTTTTTAGTTTCCTCCAAAAAGGTAGATTGGTGGACGAATACCTTTTCACGCAAGTTGGCACATTATTTTGAAAAAGACCTTCTGGTGAAAGATGACCAAATCATCATCATCGACTGTATTCTCAGCGACCCCTCCCCGTTTATTTTGGTGGAAGAATTAGACGAGACAAAAAATAGATGGTTTGTCTTTCAGGCTTTTTTGAATTAAACACATTTCTTTTATTCAGCTAATGATAAGCATTTTAATGCCGGTCTATAACGGCATTGAATTCATCGATGATTCGGTCCCCAGTATTTTGGAACAGACCTTTAAAGATTGGGAACTCTTGATTGGGATTAATGGTCATCCACCTGGGTCGACCATATACCAAAAGGCAAAACTCTATGAAAAAGATGCGCGTATTCGGGTATTGGACCTATCCACAAAAGGTAAGTCCAATACCCTGAATGAAATGTTAACCTATTGTTCTTATGCTTGGATTGCCCTGTTGGATGTAGACGATGTATGGCTACCTTTAAAATTAGAAAAACAGTTACCTTTGATGTCATTGTATGATGTGATAGGAACACATTGCCACTATTTTGGGGAAAGATACGGACAACCCGACATTCCTACCGGCGACTTACGAACCCATCCGTTTCTTCAAGTCAATCCCATCATTAACAGCAGTTGTCTCGTGAAAAAAGAGCTCTGTCTTTGGGATAGTTCAGTGGATGGTGTAGAAGATTATGACCTATGGTTGCGATTGTGGAGAAAGAAACGGTTCTTTTACAATCTTCCGGATGCGTTGGTCTTGCATCGTATCCACTCGTCCAGCTCTTTTAATGCCAAAGGAAATCATCTAGATGCGCGTGATGTAGTAGAACGCTATCGTTAAACCTTATACGATTTCAACTTTTTTAAATGTATCGAACAACGCATTCCAACGTTCTCTACATTTACCCACACTGAGGTTCTCTAAGATAAATTGTCTCGGCTCGTAAGTGGCGAGGTTCGAGAGAAAGATGGGAAACTCCAATTCAAACTGCTGTTTCGTATAGACCTTGATGCCGCAACGGTCATCCCAGTAAGGCACACTTGTGCATAGAATATCTTTTTGAATGCTTGTATAATCCTGTAACATGGTGCGACAATCCCATACAAACAAGGGAACGTCGGTAGACAAAGCTTCTTGTATCGCGAACCCCTGTGTCTCGTATGCGTCAAGAATAATCCCGTATTTACTTTCTTTCAAGGTCGCGATATAGTCTTCTTCCTTATACCTTTTTCCATAATCGAAAAGAGTATAGGCAATATTGTTTTTCTCCAAGTAATCCTCTATTTCAGCGAGTTCAAAGGGGTCGCGATGTTTAAAATACACCATGACTTTTTGACGGGGTAAACCCGTGGGACAAAAAGTCGTCGTGTCAACTGGAAAGGGGAAAAGGTATAGAGGTAAAAACACCGCCGCATTTTTGGAGGTCCATGCATCGAGTATCCACTGACTCTGTAATAGATAACAAGCATTTTTATGGATGTTGTGAATCCCCAATAGTTTTGTATCCGGAAAGAGGGAAAAATGTGGACCAAACAAAAAGACCTTGTCTGGATAAAGAGAGGTATCGATAGGCGCAGACGGAGAATAAATATGGGTGTATTGTGGAATGTCTTCCATCGTTCCGTAGTTATATTCACCCTTGAGCAACTCTTCTAATCCTCGCTGATTTTTGAAGTGGAGTCCACCAATGATCAATAACATACGAATAGAAGAGAAGAAAAAGAATACGAAACCTTATATTTTAATCCACGTGGTGGGGAATAAGTCTGACGTGTCTTTTGCTTGAGCGGGTCCAAACCATTTGGATGGATAGGTGACGATTTTATCAGGGGTTGTATTGAAATATCCACCCCACCAACTAAATGTGCTATTGGCAATAATCTGATGCGAACAACACGACATCAGGGCTAATTGTTCATAATCGGGTATCGTCGTATCGATTGAAATAAAACACATGTCTGGAAAAAGAGGCTTCAACAAACGAATGTATTCATCGACATGTTCTTTGTCTCCTTCTTCGTAAAAATAAAGGACCCTTCTTGCCGAGGTCATTCGCATCATCACGTTCAGTGCACTGGTATAATAAGAAAGAGGCAATACAGGATGATGCTCTTGCAAATACTTGTAATCTCCTACTCGAAAATGCATGGAAATAAAGTCGGTGTAATCAAAGGGGTATTTTTCCCGCGTTTGCGCAAGGGTTTCCTTTAACTGGATATGTTCAAAGACGACGTGTTCGTTTTTTTGAAAATACTTGTAAGACTGGAAGTATCCAAATAGTTTAAAGGGTTGCTGAATAAGGCGGTAAGGTTGGATAGGGACATATTGAAAACCGGTTTCTTGATACACGGGTAAGGGAATAGGCGGTTTCAAATACTTACGCAAGGGAGCCAAAAAGGTGTCCCAATAAAAGGGTCGGTCTTCACGTGCAACGGGAACCTCTTCAATCATGAATTCTTGCCGATGGGTCTCGGCATACGAAATCAGGTTAAACAATTGAAACAATTGATTGCCTAGTCCACCCATCAAGGTAGTCGTAATCATTAGCATGAATGGATATTTTAAAAGAATAAACTAAACCCATTATATATGACACCATTTATTCCGAAACGTTATCTTCCGGCACAACTTAGTGAAAAGGATAGACGGAGACAAAAGCAGGGTATACAAAAGTCTAGACGACTTTACCGACAAGGTATTTATGTGCCTCGGCCACATGTTTCAAGTTTCAAGTCCAAGCCTTCGCGCCATATCGCGAGAGCCAAAGCCCTATTTGGTGTTGAAAACATCCTTCCTACACGCGAATTGGCCAAGGCAACGGGTTGTCCTCTCGCGGTCTTAAAAGGGATTGTGAAAAAAGGGGAGGGTGCCTATTATTCGGGCGGGTCTAGACCCAACCAGACGGCTCAATCGTGGGGCATTGCGCGTCTAGCCAGCGCTTTGACAGGGGGCAACGCTTCCAAGGTCGACTTTCATCTTTTGCGGAAATGTAATCCTACCAAAAAGGCATACCGTTATGCGATAAAACCCAAGGGATTATCTAAATGGATACCAAAAAAGGATTAGTGATGCATAATAGAGTAAAAGGATATTGACAAACCAACACCATACCGAACCTCTTGTCTCTGGAAGTTGATAACGAATAAAGGTAATCATGCCCAACACAAGCGCCAAGGAGATTTCTATCCATAACTCGGCATAGATAGGACCAATGAATAAAAAGACAAACCATCCAAATACAAAGAGAGAATACCCTTTGAAGAATCCCCATTCTAATTGTCCATTCTCGCCTACGACGGTCTTTTCTACCGTCAACTTACCCAGGACCAATACCCAAAAGACATAGACCACGGCTAACAACTCTCGCAAGGCTACCTCTTTTATCAGAGACAAACTAAAGATAGGCTGTAGAAGGAGTAGCCCTAGACCGATTCCACTCCACACCAGGTTATAATCATTGGTCAAGTTTCGCCATAAAAAGTATTCTACCAACTGCATCAAAATAATCGATAACAGGAATAGATAAGCAGCAAGGGAGTGTATTTCCTTGATTTTATAAGGGGTATAGAGATTGTTATACAACACAAGGCCTAACACAAAACTACTAAACAAGAATGTATTCATAGATACATGCTCGTTCCAACACATTAGATTAGACCTCGACAATTATTTGCTTTAAAATTTGGTCTTTTTGACATTAATCTTTTGTTTGACATTCTTCTTGGAGTCAAAGGCTTGTTCTTCGTCTTCGTTGTTGGCTTTCATCTTCCATAGCTCGGGAGCACATAGTTTAAAGGGTGGGGTAGGATTGGCCTTGTACCAGGCGACCTGAGAAGTGAGCTCGTTGCTTGAACTGTTGTTGCAAATGACTAAACATTCGAAATTCTCGGTGCATTGGTCCATGACTTGACAGAAGGATTCAAACGTGGGGAACATACCGGCATAATTCTCGTAAATACGTTTACGATTCGCAATGTAGGGTTCTCTTAAGATAAAGACATAATCCACGTTGGTTCGTAACTGGGGAGGAATCCCTAAAGGGTATTGCATCGTAATAATCAACATGATTTTCCAATGTCGACCGTTCATGAAAATCATACGCATCAGCTCGTTCTTGGACCAAGAGCTGTCATACAAGCAATCATCCAGGATGACAAAGGTGCGCGGGTCGATGCTACATTTCTTATACATGTCCATTTGTGTTTTCACCTGTTTCATGACCTGTTTTTGTCTCAGCAAAATATTCTGTATGATACCCGTTTCGAACTTCGAATGAATCAGCACAGCAGGCACATGGTTGGAATAAAACTGGTTGGCGCCTTCTGTGCCGGAGATGACGGTTCCAATCGGGACATCCCTTTGATGATAGAGTAAATCTCTCACTAAGAAACTTTTACCTGTGTCTCGGCGACCAATCAACACAATCACCGGCCCCTTGTTTTCGTCTTTATGAAAAACGATACGTTTCATGTCAAATTTTTTTAATTCAAGTGTCATTAACATATACACAGAGAACGTAGGTCGAAATTAGACGCGGCCTTTTGATGAGTTCAAACGTATAAAATCTTTTATCCCGTGAAAACAATGAACGCGACTTTTCACCCTATTCAGGCGTATACCTCGATTGTCCCTAAAAAAAAGGTAGACGTCTATGTCAAACAGAACTCGTATAACGAGTATGTGGTGAAAGACATGAATCATCAAGAGATGACCTGTTTTAAGAAGGTTATCCCTTTAATCGATTTTGTAAAATACTTATCGGGTAAATACAAGCAAGAGGATATTCTGTCCTTACCTATCGAGAACCCTCCCGAGGAAACCCCTTTTACCTCGTGCATCCAATCACCACACAATTATGCCTACGTGGATAGCTTCTTTTATTGTTTAACGTCCGACTTGAAAGAGGATGGATTTCAACATGGTATGGAAGTATTTGATGAATATATTTGTATACAGGAGAACGTCGAAATTAACATTGCCGATGACTTTGAATATATTTGTGACAGCACCTTTTTTAAAGATAGACTGAATCATGAATTCTTTTTTAAAGAGGAAGAACTGAATAACCTTCTTCAAGACAAAAAACTAGACCCGATTCAAATTTCAGACGAAGCCTGTGTATTTGAATTAGAGGAACTGGATGAAGCACTTGAACCGCAAGAATTGAATGAAGATGAACTCTTAGAATCGGATGTCTTAGAGGCTGAACTAGAGTCGGAGAGCGATGGCGCTGTTACCGACGAAGTAGAACTCGACATGGATGACGACCATGGTTCTGAACTCAGTTTTACCGAAGATGAAGAGGAAGAAGAGGAAGAAGAGAGTGATTGTGAAACACCTGAACTGATGCAGGATATGGTTCTTAACATTAAGAAAATGCCAGTTCAAGTCGTGACCTTGGAGAAATGCGAGGACACATTGGACTCCCTTTTAGAGACCGATGCGATGCGCATGGAGGAGCTTGAGAGTGCCATGTTCCAGATTATTGTGATGCTCTATACCTACCAGCAGATTTTTCATTTTACACACAATGACCTTCATACCAACAACATCATGTATGTGAAGACAGACCAAGAGTTTATCTGTTACAAAGTGCTTGGTCATACCTATCAAATTCCTACTTTTGGAAAAATGTATAAAATCATTGATTTCGGACGAGCTATCTACGAAGTCAACGGAAAGCGTATCTGTAGCGATAGTTTTTCAGAAAATGGTATGGCCTATACTCAATACAATTGTGAGCCTTTTTACAACCCGGCTAAACCGACCATTGAGCCAAACTATAGTTTTGACTTGTGTCGCCTGGCATGCTCCATGTTAGATTTCATCATTGACGACCTCAAAGAAATCGACCACTTTCGGGAGGTTCCTATCTACGACTTGATTCTATCGTGGGTCTACGATGACCATGGAACCAACATTTTATACAAGAAGAATGGAGAAGACCGATATCCTGATTTCAAACTCTACAAAATGATTGCACGGATTGTTCATCAACATGTTCCTGAGAAACAATTCGAACATGAATGTTTTGCTAAATACAGAGTGAACGTGAAAGTAGATATGGATATTGATGCCTTAGTCTCTCGTAAAACCAAGGGTTCGGTTTAAGGTTTATTTCTTACGAGAGCGTTTCTTCTTTTTTGCGGGCTCTTGACTCGGTTCAGTTCCTTTTAGGATGTGTTCAATAATCGGATTGAGCACTTCTTCTGCCGTGAGTGGAACCTCCTTTGACGATTCAGGTTCCTCGACGGGTAAATCTGAATTTGTCTCGGGTTCTTCTTGGGTCGGCGCGACCTCCTCGGACAGTTCCGGCTTTGGTTCATCTACTTCGACGGATTCTTCTTGGGCAGATGATTCTTCAGGTGTTTCTACTGATGCGACCTCCTCGGACAGTTCCGGTTTTGGTTCATCTACTTCTTCGGTGTTTGTCTCCACGGGTGCTTCAACTGATTCGTTCGATTCTTCTTGGACAGGTGCTTCGCTTGTCTCCACTGGCGCTTCATGAAGTTCTTGTGCTTCCTCAACGGGTGGTTCAGCGAATGTCTCGGATTTTGTTTCGGCTTCCTGGGCGGGTGCTTCAACTGCTTCAGAGTTTGTCTCGGATTTGACTTCTACTGGTGAGTCCGTTGACTCGGTTTTTGTCTCGGCTGAATCGGGTGGTTCGGATTTGACTTCAGGCTCCGGCTTTGCGTCTCGAGAGATAGCATGGAACGTCTCGACCAACACTGGTTCAGTGTCATCTCTAACTACTCCTACAAAGTTATCGTCGAGCTCATCCACATGACAGCCTTGTTCTACTGGCTGTCTACGCAGCACATGGTCTAAGAACATACCCAGTCTCTCTTTTAAGTTTACAAGAAAGGTCATGTGATATATAAAATAAGTATTTAAATATTGTTCAAACAATTCAATGTTCGTTTTGATGAGGGTATCCGTGAACACTCGATTATGCACATAGTTTCCAATGTGTATCCCAGACGTAGTTAATCGTTTTTCGGACTCTCTTTTTCGATGTTCATGTTCGAGTGTATCGTAGGCTTTGTGTATTAACGTCAAGATATCCTTGTAGAGTTTATGAACCAGTTCTGTTTCATAGACCTTGGTGGGCTCTAAATCTTTGTAAATCGGAAAGACGCTTTTCACGACTCCAGGTGGAAGGTTCTCTACATAATAGTCATAGACATGATTGTAGAGCTTGTAATAGTCGCAATAGAGGCGGTTATCAATCAAGACGAATTGGTCATTTAAAAAGGTCAGTTCATTTTCAGCGAGTTTCACCTGAAACCGAAACGAATCGAGACCGAAGAAATGGTTATCGTTACTGGCGACCAAAGTTGAATAATTCTCTTTCATCCCCTTTTTCTTATCCTCAAGCCGATGAAAGAGTTCCTGGATTTGTTTTCGTATCGATGAAATTTCTAAAAACCGGTCTTTCATTAACCTAGATGTTTATTCTTTTTCTAAAATATTATCTAACTATATGACCATCATTACCGATGAAAATATACACATGCTTGTCAAACTCTATTGCAAACAGAAAGAGAAGCTGCCGGAGGATTTAAAGAATGTCCCCATTGGAGAATGGGACATAAGTAGAGTGAGGTATCTGGCTGAATTATTCAAGAGAATACCCGACTTCAATGAACCTTTAAATTGGGACACAAGCAATGTGGTTACAATGGAAGGGATGTTTTCAGGATGTGAAAATTTTAATCAGCCTCTACGATGGAATGTCAAAAAAGTAAAAACCATGTCAGGTATGTTTAGTGGGTGTACGGAATTTGACCAACCCTTGAAGTGGGAAACGGATAGTCTAGAAACCACCACAAGCATGTTTAGTAATTGTGTAAAGTTTAATCAAAGGCTTGACTGGAAGATGGGAAAGGTTCATAACCTGTATCAAATGTTTTTCAATTGTAAACGCTTTAACCAACCCTTGAATTGGGATGTCAAAAATGTAACAAACATGATGTATATGTTTCATGGGTGTGAAGAATTTGACCAACCCTTGAAGTGGGAAACGGATAGTCTATTATACACCTGCTTTATGTTCAAGGGGTGTATCAAGTTTAACCAAAGACTTGACTGGAAGATGGGAAAGGTTCAGACCATCAGCGACATGTTTTTCGGTTGTAAATGCTTTAACCAACCCTTGAAGTGGGACGTAAGTCAGGTAGAAGATATGTCCAATACCTTTAAAGATTGTGAAGCCTTCAACCAACCCTTACAATGGAATGTATCGAATGTAGACACGATGCAATCCATGTTTGACGGGTGTGTAGTGTTTAATGGAGCGTTAACGGGCGTGGATACACCCAACTGGGATGTGAGAAAGGTAGAGGACATGTCCAGAATGTTTAAAGAATGTTTCGCGTTTAATCAGACGTTCGATTGGGATACGGAGGAACTCTCGACTACGAGCGCCATGTTTATGAATTGTGAAAAACTGAATAGTCCTATCCGCATGAATCTAACCAGGGTAAGAGACATGTCCTTTATGTTTAGCGAATGTCTTCAATTTAATCAACCTCTGGATTTTGACGTGGGTAGCGCGACAAATATGGAAAACCTATTTCAGTCTTGCGTCAAGTTTAATCAGACCTTACGGTGGGATGTGTCGAATGTCCAGAGAATGAACCAAATGTTTGCCGGATGCGAACGTTTTGATAGCCCTCTGATGGGCATCACCGAGCCCCACTGGAATGTATCCAGGGTCTATGACATGACCGAAATGTTTGAGGCTTGTCATCATTTTAATCAACCGTTAGTATGGGATGTCGCAAGAGTTCAGTTTATGACCTCGATGTTTGTATCTTGTCATCGGTTTAATCAGCCTTTACTGTGGGATGTATCGACCGTTAGGGATTTCAGCCTAATGTTTGTAAACACAATCGGCTTTAACCAAAATTTAACGGCATGGGAGATGGCAGAGGATGCGGATACGGACCAAATGTTTGATGGGTCTGCGATAGAAGAACGAAACCTACCTCCAGGAATTGAACCAGTCGAACCTGTAGAAGCCGGACCCGTCGTAGAGGTAAACGCCTATCAAATCCACCAGTTCTCGGCAAAAGTCGACATTGAACGTCTCAATGCGTTTTTTCAATCCAAGACCCTTCTTCAACCCGAAACCGTCGAAGATATTCCCGAATTTATTCAGCAAAGCATGACTGGTTTGATTGACCAGTTGGAACAACACGCCGTGGACCAGGAGAAGGAGAAACTAAAAGAACTAGTCGAGTTGGACAAATCGATGGTTCAGAATGTAGAACTAGAGCTTCCTTTGAGTGCCCAAACCATGGAGAAGTTATACACGAAAAAGAAAAGTATTCTGGGTAAGATACATACGTCTAAACCGTTTACTCAACCCGTTCATTATATGAAAAAGATTGACCGATTGTTTTCCATGGCAAGCGCGAAACGAAAAGAAGCACTAGAACGAGAAAAGGCTCTCTTGACCGAGCTCGTTCAAGTGGAGAAAGAAATCAAACGGGTCCGTATGGACAAGAACAAGAAAGAACAAATGTTGACTCTCTTGGAAGAACGAGACAAAAGGAGGGTCCTTTCAGGAAGAAAGAATTTGCTGGAGTATGAAATGAAGAACGATAGAGAAAAGATTGTCAAGCATCGTAAGGACCTTGAAAAAATTATGAAAAAGGTTCTAACACGTGTTAATTATTTTTTGTATTCACCCTCATGGCGTCTTTCTATTTTGTATTCCTTGGATTATGTCGAAAAACAATCCATCTTGTTTAAAAAATCTTATACAGAAGCCTTTCTGAAAGACTGTGTCAACGCATACGAAGGAGCTGCGGGGATGAGCTGTGCAACGGGTGTGTTGGAAAGGTTTGTCATTTCTCTCATGACGGCTTGTGGGACAGTGTTGTCTGTTTCTGACAATCCCGAATACGAATACATCAAAGGGATCGTGGAAAATGGACTAACCAAACTGATTCCTGAGTATATCCTTAAATGGTATAAATTACACAGTCACGATCCTTATCGGTTTACGACCGAGACCAAGGAGCAGCGACTGGACAATCTGCGGACCTATCTTCTCTCGTTCTTTCCCGAAAACGAAGAACTTATCATGAAACTCATTCCTGAATATGCGATTGATGTAGAGAATGACGATTTCGCTTATAAAAAAGAGAACAGCGCGGAACGCATCAACATGAACGAGGTCTATGCGTCCAGCTCGCCGAAAGAGCCGAAGCCGTCGATGTTGTCTAGGCTATCCAGTAAATTAATCAAATTAGTTCCTAAAAAAAGACAGACCCTAAACGCACGGAACCAGGTTGCGAGACTGGTTTCAAACCGTAGGACAAAAAATGAAAAGAAGAGACCTATTCCCAGACCACGCGTTAGAACCAAGAAGGCTGTTCCTATTAAAAAGTTTGTCATGGGACCTGTGATAGGAACCGCATTTGGTTAATTCCGTATTCTTTTTATCACTCTATGGTATGGAATTGCCTATACAATGGAGTATTGAACATGAAACGATTTTATCCGAGTGGGGAGACAAAGCCTTGTGTTACAAATGGTTGCACATGAAAAGCAACATAAAGTATCAATATTTACACAACGTGTATACCATTCCGGTCATTATTATGAGCACGTTGACCGGGACCGCCAATTTTGCTCAGGAGAAGCTGCCCGCTCAATACATCTTTTATGCCCCTGTCGTGATTGGATGCATCAATATTTTGGCAGGTATTATTACCACCGTTCAACAGTTTTTACACATTACGGAGCTATACGAGTCCCATCGGGTCAGCACCATTGCTTGGGATAAATTCTATCGCCGCATCAAACACGAGCTGGCTCGAAAGCCCACGGAACGGACCCCCATCAGTGAATTCATGCTCACTGCCACGGAAGAATACGACCGACTCATTGAGACCAGTCCCTCTATCGACAAAGACATTCTGGTTCAGTTTAAAAGCACCTTTGACGGTTCCTTTACAAACTCAAACATCAAGAGCATGTATCAAGAACTCACCAAGCCTGATATTCTGGATACACTCGTGTCGATACGAAAAAGTATTTACAAGAATCCAGAAGACCGTATCAAGGAAAACATTACGACGCGCTTACAACAGGAGCTAGGCTCCGACAATAACATTGTCAATCAATACAAGAAGATTCAAGAATTTAATACGCGGTTTCGGGTCGAATTGTCTAGAGAACCCACGCGTAAAGAATACATGGACAATTTAGAAGACATTCCGGTTACTTTCATTGATACCTTTCTTACACAGAGTCAGGTCTAAGCCACTCCGACGAGTGTTGTTCGAAACTTAGACCCTTTTGTAGTTAAGCTTACGTTTGAATCACAAACAACATGGATGTCTACTCGTTCGGTCTCGTTCAGTTTGATCACTTCCGTTATGTTTTGTGTAAAATAGCTGGATTTGACAAAAGGAGAACTATACGCACAGGATACATTGCTTGTATTGGTTGTTTGAAGATACGTTTTCCATGTGGTGCGTGTATTCGTGGTAAGATTTAGATAAGCATCGACCTGATAAAATCCAGATACAGGCGCGATATAGGATACGTTGAGCAATGTATTACGATTTACATTTGACGACACGTAATTGACGGTTGTGTCAGGGATGGAGTAAACATTCCAATAAATATTGGAACCCATTCCCCCGGAACCGACTGGGAGACCATTTACCAATAAGCTGGTTACATTCACATGATTGAAGGTAGCATCCCCACTTACGTTCAGGGTAGAGTTCAGGGTGGTGGCTCCATCTATCTGCACAGTATCCAGGAAAGACGCATTTTTTGATACGTTGAGCGAAGACTTTAGTAGAGTGGGTCCGTCCACCTGAACAGCGCTCAGGAAAGAGGCATTCATGGAGACGTTGAGTGACGCTAGACGAGTCGTTCCGTATATCTGGACAGCACTCAAGAAAGAAGCATTGTTGGAGACGTTGAGCGTTGACTTTAACAGAGTAGGTCCGTCGACCTGGACCGCATCCAGGAAAGAGACATTCTTCGATACTATCATGGATGCGTTCATGCGGACAGGTCCGTCCACTTGTACCGCGCTTAAGAAAGAAGCATTGTTGGTGACGATGAGGCTTGACTTTAAAGCAGTGGCTCCGTCTACTTGGACCGCACCCAAGAAAGAGGCATTGTTTGTGACGTTCAGGGTCGACTTTAAAGCAGTGTGTCCGTCTACTTGGACCGGACCGAGGAAAGAGGCATTCATCGAGACGTTGAGTGACGCCAGACGAGTCGAACCGTATATCTGGACTGTATCCAGGAAAGATGCGTTGTTTGCAACGTTAAGGGTTGACTTTAAAGCAGTGTGTCCGTCTACTTGGACCGTATTCAAGAAAGACGCATTCATCGAGACGTTGAGTGACGCCAGACGAGTCGATCCGTATATCTGGACTGTATCCAAGAAAGAAGCATTGTTGGAGACGTTGAGAGAAGACTTTAACAGGGTGGGTCCGTCTACTTGCACCGGACCGAGGAAAGAGGCATTCATGGACACGTTGAGTGACGATAGAAGAGTCGGTCCGTATATCTGGACAGCATTCAAGAAAGAAGCATTATTGGAGACGTTGAGTGACGATAGAAGAGTGGCTCCGTCCACCTGGACCGTATTCAAGAAAGAAGCATTGTTGGTCACGTTAAGCGAAGACTTTAACAGAGTGGGACCGTCCACTTGGACCGGACCGAGGAAGGACGCATTGTTCGTCACATTAAGGGTTGACTTTAGGATAGTGGCTCCGTCCACCTGGAGAGCGCTTAAGAAAGAAGCATTGTTGGCGACGTTAAGCGAAGACTTTAGGATAGTGGGTCCCTCTACCTGGACCGCATTCAAGAAAGACGCATTCATCGAGACGTTGAGTGACGATAGAAGAGTCGGACCGTATACCTGAACCGAGCTCAAGAAAGAAGCATTGTTGGATACGTTCAGGGTTGACTTTAACAGGGTGGAACCGTTAATCTGGACCGCATCCAGAAAAGATACATTCCTCAATACGGTCATCGATGCATTCATGCGGACAGGTCCCTCTATTTGGACCGCATTCAAGAAAGAGGCATTATTCGTGACGTTGAGTGATGACTTTAGGATAGTGGCTCCGTCCACCTGGATAGCACTCAGGAAAGAAGCATTGTTGGCCACGTTAAGACTTGACTTTAGGACCGTGGCCCCGTCCACCTGGACCGTATCTAGGAAAGAGGCATTGTTGGTGACATTGAGTGTTGACTTTAGGATAGTTGCTCCGTCCACTTGGACCACATCCAGGAAAGACACATTCTTCAATACGGTCATGGACGCATTCAGGCGGACAGGTCCCTCTATTTGGACAGCATCCAGGAAAGAAGCATTCATCGAGACATTGAGCGACGCTAGACGAGTCGGTCCGTATATCTGGACGGCACTCAAGAAAGAGGCGTTATTGGACACGTTGAGAGAAGACTTTAGGAGAGTGGGTCCATCCACCTGGACAGCACTCAAGAAAGAAGCATTCATGGAGGCATTGAGTGACGATAGACGAGTCGGTCCGTATATCTGAACTGCGCTCAGGAAAGAAGCATTGTTGGAGACGTTAAGGCTTGACTTTAGGACCGTCGCTCCATCTACCTGGAAACCACCTAGAAAAGACGCGTTGTTGGTCACATTAAGGGTCGATTTTAGGACCGTCGCTCCGTCCACCTGAATCGCATCCAGGAAAGAAACATTCTTTAATATGGTCACAGAAGCGTTCATGCGGACCGGACCCTCTATCTGGACCGCATCCAGGAAAGAAGCATTGCTGGTGACATTGAGGGATGATTTTAGGACCGTGGGTCCATCTACCTGAACAGCGCTCAGGAAAGAGGCATTGCTGGTGACATTGAGGGATGATTTTAACAGAGTGGGTCCGTTAATCTGGACTGTATTCAAGAAAGAGGCATTGTTGGTCACGTTAAGGGTTGACTTTAGTACCGTGGCTCCATCGACCTGGATTGCATCCAGGAAAGAGACATTCTTCAATACGGTCATGGACCCATTCATGCGAACAGGCCCTTCAATCTGGACCGCGTCGAGGAAAGAAGCACTATTGGATACGTTAAGTGTCGACTTTAGGATAGTGGGTCCGTTCATCTGAACCGCATCCAAGAAGGAGACATTCTTCAATACGGTCATGGACCCATTCATGCGGACAGGTCCCTCTATCTGGACCGCACTCAGGAAAGAAGCATTGTTGGATACGTTAAGGGATGACTTTAGCAGGGTGGGTCCGTTCACCTGGACGGCACTCAAGAAGGAAGCATTGTTGGTCACGTTGAGTGAAGACTTTAAGACCGTGTCTCCATCCACTTGGACTGATTCCAAGAAAGACGCGTTCTTGGAGACGTTCAAGGTAGACCTTAGGATAGTGGGTCCTTCTACCTGGATGTTGTCCAGGAAAGTCGCGCCCATCGACACGTTAAGGGTCGACTTTAGGATAGTGGGTCCATTAATCTGAACCGCATCGAGGAAAGAAGCGTTCTTGGAGACATTCAAGGTAGACCTTAATAAGGTTGCGCCATCGACCTGGATATTTTCCAGAAAAGTCGCACTATTGGACACGTTCAAGGACGACTTTAGGATAGTGGGTGCATTCATCTGAACGATACCCAAAAACGACGTGTTTCCTTTGACCAAGAGTCTGGACTCTAAGGATACTTGGTCTGAGACATTCAGTGTGCCTTGTAATACAGTTTGTCCGTTTGTTTGTAGGTTCGCCAACAAAGAAGTATTTCCTGTTACATTCAGATTGCTTAGTAAATCAGTGATACCCTGAACCGATACCTTTCCGGTAACATAGGCATTTCCGCTAATGTCTATCGCACGTTTAACCGTATTAAATTGAGCAGATGCCTCTCTGGACTCTACCTCAGCTGGCGTAAACCCAACCGACAGACTATTTGTAAATATGTTTCGCTCTGTCATTATTTATAATCAATATAATTTATTTCATGATTATATGATAGGGTTATGTATCGCAGTCTTACTTCTCCTATTCCTTTCCTTTCAGAGAGAAGGGTTTAGTTGTTCGGTTGAAAAATGTATTCCGGGACAATCGTATATCAAAAAGGACAATCTTTTTTGTTGTTTCAATCCTACGGGTGAAAAAGAAAATCTTATCTCGAAGCAGGGACCCTATAGTGAGTGTAGAGTAGACCCTGGACCCAATCGGATGACGTTATTTGATGCTTTTGGAGCTCCCACCGTTTATGATACACCTGTCTCGTATCATTGCAATCCCTACAATATTTTGGTTACAAAAAAATAACAAGGGTCTATAATGACCTATAAACGGTGGAAAGCACCCGTCTATCGAAAGAGTTATCGGAAAAAATATGGACCTTCTTGTTTTTTAGAACCGGATACCTTGCGTTATCCCGTATGCACAAACGGACGACTGGATTGTAAAGCCTTACGGGCCGCGCAATATTATGCACGGTTGACGAAGAACAAGAAGGTCTTGGCAAAGATACGTAAGAGCTATAAACATTGTCGGCCCATAAGATATTAAAGGCAATTTCACTTAGTCTTATAGATAATGAAGGTTCTCAAGCTCTGTGTAGCTCTACCTCACCTCAAGGAATTGTATGACGGACTGATTGACAAGCACAACCGAGAAGTAGAAAACAATCTTTATGCAAATGCCGGGTTTGACTTGGTCTTCCCAGAGACCTTGTGTCTCATCAGTGGAACACATAAAGTAGACCTCCAGGTTCGGTGTGCCATGTATGAAGAGGGCAAAGGACCGAGTGCCTTTTACCTGTATCCTCGGTCGAGTATCTACAAGACGCCTCTACGCCTCTCGAATAGTGTCGGCATCATTGACAGCGGCTATCGCGGCAATCTTGGAGCCGTATTCGATGTATCTGGGCCCTACGAGTGTGTAGAAGGACAGCGGTTTGTTCAGATTTGTTCACCCTCGCTTGAGCCGTTTAAAATCATTCGCGTAGACCATTTGGATGAAACGGCCCGTGGCACGGAAGGGTTTGGGTCAACCGGACTTTTTTAAATCTTATACTTGAATAAATCTATTCTGATTCTAAATCTAAATCTAAAATATCAGAATAGATTACATGAAATGTATGGCAGGTGAATACTCAAATGCTCTTGGTATTCCAGGACAAGGGTTTCATACACATTACGGAGGGATTGCGTTATTGGATGTGCTGGCCACGATTGTGGTTGCCGAGTTATTGTCCTATTCCTTTGGATGGAACATTTACATGGTTCTCGTGACCCTCTTTCTGGCAGGTATCGTGTTGCATCGTTATTTCTGTGTTCGGACCGAGGTCGATAAGATGCTCTTTCCTTGAGTTCAAATACTTATGCCTTATCTGCCTTCCATTCTGGTTTCAATAAATAACTTCCAATCGGAATTTCCATATGTATATAATTTATGGCCCCTTTAAATTTCTCATTTAAAGCCTTTAGGATTTCGTCTAAAATGGGTCCTAGTTTGGTCGGGTCGATTACAGGAACACTTGGTTTATAGACTAGATTTAATGCAGGCGCGAGTAAACCTACCATGAATACCTGAACCTTGGCTATATTTGTCACCGTGGCCATCACCTTATTGGGGTCATTCGCAAAATCCAGACCAGTCATGGTCAGCATGGCTTTCGTATAAAGACCTTCTTTGATATTGGGTAAAAGAGTGGTTTTTAAAAACGTAAAGCTACCCTCGACCATGGTCATGAAAGGAAGAATCACTTTATCGAACATATCTTTTTTATTCAAAATGGTTATTTGTGTAAAAGAATGAATAAAAGGAGTAATCCCTCGTAAATGGGAGAGAGCACATAACATGATGACAGATAAGAGAAGACATGCCGTGAACCTTTTTTCTTTTGAAATACCTTGATTCTTATTTTTTGCGGTCACATTCATATTACGTTTGTTCCCATTACGTGTCTTATTGACTGTGTTCATTCCTCCCATAATCTTGAACGTGTTTTGTGGTAATTGTAACTGTTTAAAGGAACCGTTTTCTTTACTCAATTCGCCGAGTAGTTTATTTACGTAAGGTGTAATTCGACCAAGGTCATTCAATGCGTTTACACCATTTACCTCATTTCCGTTTACATATTCCGCAAGTTGTTCCATGATGCCCATTCTATACAGTATATCTATAAAATTGAATCCACGAATATAGGATAGAAGAATGTAACATGGCGCGTATCTTCTCTATCGAAGGCAACATTGGCACAGGCAAATCAACCTTTCTTGAAATGCTAAAAACACATTTCAAGGGCCGCGAAGACGTATGCTTTCTTCAAGAACCTGTGGACATCTGGCTCAACTGCAAGGACGCAGAGGGTTCAGTGCTGGACCACTATTACAAAGACCAACGCGCGTATGGGTTCAAGTTTCAAATGCTTGCCTACATTTCGCGTCTCTCCATCCTTCGAAAGGCACTGGAAAACCCTAAGACCAAGTTCATCATTTGCGAAAGATGTTTATTTACCGATAAACATGTGTTCTGCAAGATGCTTTACGACGATGGTATCATCGACGAGATTGGATATAAAATTTATCAAATGTGGTTTGACGAATTCAATCAATATGCTCACTGTACACCCGTTTATTTACGATGTGACCCCACGGTTTCCTATCGGAGAACACTGAACCGCGCACGCGAGGGCGAAACCATTCCTTTAGCTTACCTTGAAAAATGTCATCATTATCACGAGGAGTGGCTGAAAGACGCCATCACGGTGGACGCCAATATAGAAAAGGTAAAAACCACCCAGTGGATTGCCTTGTTTGAACAGCTTATCCGTGTATCGGACGTATAATAGGATGAATTATGATGGAATCTCTTTTTTTTATTAGCACGATATAGAAATGGAAAAAATACAAACCCTGGTGAAATACAGTGATGCCATACGTATCCTTATGCCTTTGGTCGAGACTCCAAAAAATCACACCTCTTTTGAGAAATCCGCATCGGGTATCACGTTATTGCCTCCACTCAAAGACCCTTTATGGAAGATAGACCAGGATGCGTTGACCCAGACCATGAAATATATCTTCTCCTTGTCTCATCAATGTTTTGTCTTGTCTGTGGTAGACGGCAAACCCTCTATGTTTAAAATTATCCCAGACCTTCACGAGAGTTATCAAAAACGTTTTGACCAGGCGGTGAAAGGATTGTCTTCCAACCCGCATATTACGGACAAACAACGTGCCAAGATTGAGAAGATGGTCCCCAAGCGTATCATGCAGTGCGTCGTCAAGGACCGGTTGAATGTATCGATAGACGACAATGAATACCTTACTCTGTTTCGAACCTTATCCTTGCCGGATGGGATGTTTATTCTCAACCTGACCGACGCGGTGATTGTAAGGAAAGACAAAAAGCATCCCTTTCCCATGGTGATGGGAGATGTGCCTGCGCCCAAGTATACCTCCCTGTTACCTATCTTGTCCATGTCTGGGCAAAAGGGATACATGGATATTCCCATTCCCAATTACGATGAAATGGCACATGTCTATACCAAACCTTTGCCCTACGATACCTGGACGACGGAATGGAATAAGAAAACAGATATACGCGCAGTGTTTCGAGGGGGGCCTACTGGGTGCGGCTATACGGACGAAACCAATATGCGGATTAAACTTGCCTTGTTGGCAAAAGAAGACCTCTTCAAGGACCGGTTGGATATTGGTCTTACGCTAAACAAGGACTCTAAAAACCCTACCATCGACACAGGGTCGGTTCGGTTTGACCCGGTTCATGGGCTGGGTATGTTAAATACGGGTATTCAACCTGGCACCTTTTTATCTATGGCAGACCAAAGTAAATATCGCTACATCCTTCATGTGGATGGTAACGTAAACGCCTATCGTCTGTTGAATAGCATGACCACGGGTTCTCTCATCTTGCGTGTCACCAGCGACTATACGTCATGGGCAGAGAGATATTTACAAGCGGGTGTTCACTATCTTGCGGTTGAGCGAGACTTGTCGAACCTGGATACGCTATTGACGTATTGCGAAAAGAATCAAGACAAATGTAAGGAAATCGCGGAGAATGCCCGAGTCCTTGCGCGAAAGATATTGACCCGCGAATTCTTAGAGAATTATTTCCTGATGATGTTTAATCAATTTCGTTTGACCCGTGAAGAATATGAAACGATGAACCCGAAAGTAGAACCTCTGTCTCTTCCGGCAGAGGACAGTCGTGTCTCGTCCGTTCGAATGGCCTTGATTGTCCCTCATCGCAATCACTTGGAACATCTCGAAAAACTAAAGACCTTGTCGTCTTATGGTTTAGGTAAGCATTTGATGGATATTTATGTAGTCGACCAAAACAATGCAGAGTCCTTAAAACGTGCGTTGTTGTGGAATGTGGGATATCTTTTGGCGAAAGAAAAACGTTATGACCGTTATGTATTTCACGCGTCGGATGCCTACCCAGACGAGGCCATGTTTGCGAACTATTTTAAACATAGCGACAAGGCGGTTCTTTATGGACCGGGTGTAATCGGTCTTACGGGCGAACAATTTGAAAAAATCAATGGATTTCCGAATACCTTTATGGCTGGAGAAGAGGATGCTTTGATAAACCGACTGTCGAGACAAAAAATACCCTTGTATAAACCCAGTGAAGGCACCTTACTCAAGGGGGAAGTCAAAGAATTGAAACAATGGGATGAACTCGCGGAAGACATGAAGCGTTCTCAAATGAATGGAATGGAACAACTCGGAGGACTCTCCATCTATGTTCGACCCTACGAGATGGACGACTTTGTCACGACCTATCAGGCCGAAAAAAAAGACCCAGAGAAAGAGACGAGGATTCTATTGAAAGACTATAAAAATGAACGTTCTTTAGAAGATGCCTTTGCGATATATCCATACAAGGTGACGTATGTGACGGATAGAAATCAACTTGCTCCCTTGCGTAAGGTGAAAGAACCAAATCCTGAACCCGTGGAGACATTGGAGCCGGTCATGAGGGAAACGGTCAAAGATAGTCATTTGTATGTATCCAATCTGGTCGTGGAAACGGTCTCGGTCAAGTTTGAACATTGTGGGCGAGATATGGAAAAGTATTTTTTATTGTATGCCCGAGACAACCTGGAAGGCCGTTGTATCAAAGAAGGCTATGTTCGTCCTGAAACCACCAAGGTGGTCACGTATAGCTCGGGGGGTATTCACGGGACCCTCATTGAATACAGGGTCTTGTTTTTGGTCCAAGTATGTCATCCGTATGAAGGAATGCGACTGACTTGCACCGTGGAAAGTATCTCGAAGATTGGTATACGGGCAGTGGTTCGAAAAGGAGCAAATCCTATTGTGGTGTATCTCACGCGTGAATTGAACCCGTCGATATACATGGAAGATTATGAGTTAGAACAGGTGATTGAGGTGACGGTATTGGGTCATCGGTTTGAGTTGCGCGACCCCTTTATCAGTGCTTTAGGGTTCCTCCAAAAGTAGACGATGCACCAGGGCGGGTAAACAACAGGTGTTCAACCATTCCTTTCGCTTGTTCCTATTTTCTTCTATAGACCTTTGATCCACGTCTTGATAGACTTGTGCGTATTCAAGCTCTCGAAGATGAGACAATTCGGTATAGTCTTTTCCACGAATACGATGGTCCAGTTCCATGGCGACAAGATGAATAGAAGGACTAAATCCACGGTAATATTGCGTCCAACTCAAATCAGTATGATTGTTTAAATATTCGGCATAGATTGTTTCGCGCACCGTCCATTGGTTGTTTCGCAACAGTCGATGATAAGGGTCCATCAAGAAAAAGGCGAGCTCCATTCTTTCCCCTTATCAATATCATTCTATATCCTTTATCCAGGTTCGGACAAACGCATGGTCCGGATCATGTTTTTTCTCTTGTAAAATGGGGTTCATGATGCGTTGTGCGTAAGGAGCACGGTCTGCGCCTGTCCCTGCGACCCATTGCCAATTGCCATTGTTAATCGCCGGGTCGTAATCAATCAGATGTGTTGCGAAATATTGCTCTCCTTTACGCCAGTCTATCTTGAGGGTTCGTGTCAAATAATTGGCTGTCACGAGTCTCCCTCGATTGGTCATAAACCCGGTTTCGTTCAGTTGTCGCATCGACGCATCTACCAGAGGAAAACCTGTGGTTCCTTCGGTCCAGTTCTTCCATCCTACGGGGTCATCTACCCATTTAATCGGGTCAGCCTTAAAGGAACTTCGCTCTTTCAAAACTCTTGGGAAATAAAAAGTTAAATAATAAAAGAACTCTCGCCATATCAACTGTGCGCGAAATCCTTCGTCGTCATTCGACCAGTAAGCTTCTCGGATGCTCACACAACCATATTTTAAATAGGGGGATAACTGCATGGGGGTTTGCATGTCTCGAGTGAACTCGCGCTTCAAGTGAAGCAACCCTTTTTTTCTTCCTCCCTCGAGTTGGTCGTGTTGGGGTATCTTGGGTTCATAGGTGCTTGGATACGAGACAAACTTCGCATTTACTGTATGTGGCTCATCTGGTGTATTCTGTAATACCCGGTTTTTAAACGCCGTATACACCACATAAGGTTGTTCGTTCTTTTTTACAAAAGTGCCCATGTTGGCTAGCAACACGTCTTCTTCTGTAATACATTCAATTCCATGGCCGAGACAATAGTCCACGACCTTCTTGTCTCGTTCTATCGAATAGGGGGTATAGTCTTGATTGAATGCGAGGGTCTTCATGTCGAGTTTCTTCAGGATGTCCAAGGGCTCGCCATAAAAGAAGGCAAGGTCTCCCCCTCGTTTCCGTAACAGTTCCCGTAATTCCATCAAGGACTCGCACATGAATTGAAAACTTCTCTCGGAATAAAAAGGGTTGTGTTTCAATTGCGTGGGTGTAAAAATAAAGATACACGTAATGGGTTCTTTTTTAAGCGCGAGTGCGTTCAGACCTTTGTTGTCCAACAACCGAAAGTCTCGCCTAAACCAGAATACATTCATTGTAAAAATTGAAGAGAAACTATTTATATGTTTTCGGTAACATGAATTTCATCGAATACTTCACCACAGTCCACGCGTTTGCTCTCTTTATCGAGTTCTTCTTATATGTCAACCAAAACAATCCGGTTAGGCATGTGTTTGTGGCCATGTATGTCTACCTGTTTTACCTGTTCCTAAGCGAGAAGTTCGCCATGGACCAGCTAGAAATGGATAGCCTATTTATGAACAATCAGTGCCTTGTATCGTGCATGGAACCTAAAAATCACACTCATGGATAGTTCGTGTAGGTATTTACCTAACCGAGCAAAATCCTCATATTCCAGCATATATATTCCTTATTTTTTAACCTGTTCCGTTTATCTATGAATCTTTCGGAGAATAGAGAAATGGAGAGAATGTTCCATGAAGAATGTATCACGCGACAGGTCTCAAGACGTCGTCAGGAAAGCGAAGTTCGGAGAAAAGAGGTTCTGAATCGTTCCATTGAAGACCATCGTCGAGCCAAAGAAGAGGCGCGTGTTCGAAAAGAGAAACAACAATATGTTATGTATGAACTGTATAAACAAGGAGACTATCATAAACATCTACTTTATTATAGAGACCCTTATACACTTGACCTTGAACTATTCCAGCGCATTGAAGAAGAGGAACGCAGGGAAATAGAGAATCGTAGACGAGCCAAAGAAAATGCCCGCTGGGCCATCGAGGACCAGAGGACGAGAGAAGAAGACCGAGACAACCGCTTACATCGAAGAAGATTTGCGTTTCAAGAATTGGGGTTTCATTTGCGGGTTCTTGAAATCTTACAGATGACGCATCAAGACCCGCGTATCCATCACGTTATTCTATCTTATCACAAAGAAGCAGTCCTGTGCGAAATGAAATGTGTCCATTTTTATCGTGCACAACTTGATTCGAGTTAATTTTATTTATATTTAAATCTATTAGGATTGTATATGTTTGCGTCCTTGGTATGTAGAATATTATGTCGTCGAACGGTGTATAAGCTACAACGAGTCTATAAAGTTCACCCTAAGCGTTAACCTCTTTTCAAAACCTTTTCTCTCCGTCTATTCATATGACCGAAGACGAACTTCGCGCTTTGTCGGTCGAGGCCATCTACCAGGAGTGCATCGAGTTGTTTCATAGTCTCGATTATTCATATGTTCATTCCTTTGAGGATTACACGACGAGACAGACCCTTCATAAAAAAGCCTATGCGTCCTTGTATCTGTATGTAAGTGAACTATGGCGTAGAAAAATGTTCCCTTGTAAGAGCTTTATGGAGAGGTTTGTCTTGTATGAGCAACTGTTTCTATGTGCGGCTTGTGGTGAACGAATACAAAAGGAATATTTACCTTTGAAGCCCTCCCGGTTATGCAAGAGCTGTATTGAAGGATGCGTCAAAACCTTTAATTCCTCTGGGTTTGTCCTTCAATACAAAGACCAACAATATTATTCCAGCACCCCTGAACTGATTAAACAACAACAGGTGAGTTATTACAATGACTTGACCAGAGAAATCAAACATCTATCCATCTATCTGCTTCAAGAGGACAACTTTTTGAAACAGACATCTCGAATGAGGCAATCTTTATTGAATTCCCCAGACCTGACAAAAGAGTTGAATGAACTTTTGGAAAGTATGTTAGAAACCGAAAACATGTCTGTATTAAAAGAACATTTGTCTCAGACTCAGTATCGATGGATAAAAATGGACATGTCTGAACTGTCCCCCTCGGAGCAGTCTGAGTTATATGAAGCGTTGAAGGGTATAGAAAAATCAAATAGTAACCTTGTATCATAATTATATAAAGATTATACCTCACCCTAGTTAATGCGTCTTTTACATATAACCTTCCACAAAGGATGCGAGTTAGAAATAGAGTATGTCTTTAAAAAGCTTGGGCATGAATTGGAAGTCATGTATTTTGATGACGGCATCACGAAAGGAAATGATTTGTATAAAATAGACCATGATAGGGCCCAAAACTGCTGGGATAAACATCAGGCCTATTTTCATACATTTGATGGTATCATCACTTCCGATACCTGTCCAACCTGTCGACCGTTTTTACAAAACAATTGGTCTAAATTGTTGATGATTTGGATATGTAACCGGTTTGATTATGAAATGAAACCAGAAACGATAGACCCTGAATTTTATCGTTTGTTACGAGATATCCCCAACCGAAAGAATGTTTTTATTTTTGGAAACTCTATGATTGAGTCTGTTTATGCTTCTCAACTTAAGAGAGTAGAAGTTGGTAATCTTATGATAAAGCCAATAGGAAAAAATATCATTTCTAAAGATAAAACTCAAACCTACGATATGAACAAAGAACTATTCTATATCCCTCCATATGAGAATGAAACGAAATTAATGAATTTGTCTGAACATTTACATACACTGGGTATTCCCAATAAATGTGAACGATTTTCAGACCATATTTCAGAGTTGTTGGTATACAAAGGTATCATTTGTATACCTTACGCATGGTCCACGATAGCGCTATTTGAACGAATACAACATGGAATGGTCACTTTTATACCTACGGTTCGTTTTTTGATGGAGCTCTTTACGATAGGTGCGCCTAAGGGTTGGTTTCAGCCACCGTTCCATTCTTATACGCCTGAATATTTTCAACCTGAACTATTGACATTGTCTGAGTGGTATTGTGAGGAAAACAAAGAACTGTTTGTCTATTTTGATACATGGAATGATTTACAAGAAAAGGTCAAGACAACCGATTTTATTAAAAAAACTGAAACTATTCTACTTTTTGCAAAAGAGCATCAGGATGAAATGTTGGGAAGATGGAAAAAAGTCATTGATATGTATGAACTTCGTTCATCTTCAATATCCCAAATAAACCAAGACATACAGGTATTATCTTTTTACAATCGTAAACAAAACGGTTATTTTATTGAGATTGGCGCAAGCGATGGTATAGAGATATCGAATACCTATTTAATGGAAAGAGATTATAAATGGAAAGGGATTTGCGTAGAGCCTATACCTTATCATTATGAGAAACTGGTTATTAACAGACCAAACTCAATATGCATAAATAATGCTATCTATAGCGAAACGGGACTTAAACTAGAATTTGATATCGCAATGGAACCGATAGGAGACAAATTCGGGGATGGTCTTTCTGGTCTACAAAAGCATATTGATTGTCACAAAAGAAAAGTAGACGCAAATAAAAAAACAATCATTGTGGAGACGTTATCCATCAACGACATGTTATTAAAATGTGACGCACCCAGATTTATAGATTATTTGTCTCTTGATACAGAAGGAAGTGAATATGAGATACTGAAGGCATTTGATTTTAATAAATATACGATTGGTTTGATTGATGTAGAACACAATTTTGTAGAACCTAGACGTTCACACATTAAGAACCTGTTGGTTTCGAAAGGATATGTTTATTTAGGAGAAAATCATGCAGATGATATGTACAGACATGGTTCCTTAAACGTATATAAAGGCTCTCTCGCACTATAATAAAATGTTCCAAGTGAAGTGGTTCAACAAGCGAAAGGGCTACGGCTTTGTGTCAGGCGATTTGTTCGTGCATCATTCAGACATTCAAGTGTCAGGGTATAAATATTTGAAGCGAGGCGAATACGTGATGGGAGAAGTGACCGAAGGAGAAAGGAAGAAACTGTCAAACATCCGCGCGCCGATGGAGGGAGGAAAGTTGATGTGCGAAGTGGAGGCAGAAGACGCTCGAGACGGTCTTGTCCGTCTGGACCGCTCGGGCTCCGCCCCAGCCGGGGAGGTAGACGGTAATGTAGCCCGTGAGGTAGGGGAAGTAGTCCGTGAGGTTCGCTTGGAGTCTGCCCCAGATGGGGAGGTAGGAACAGATGAGGTCCGTGGTTCAGCCCCAGGTCGTCCAGATGCAGGTCGGGCAGGTCGTGGCCCGAATCGCGCCCGTCGAGTTAACGCCTAGACTCGGGTTCGCCCAGTTCGGGTTAAGCCCGCATCTTTTAAAATACTAGACGGTCTGGGCCGCCTGGGTTCCACCCCCAAAAGATTATCCTTTAGCCCTTTCCGTTAAAATACTTATACTAGACGGTCTTGGCCGTCTGGGCCGCCTGGGTTCCACCCCCAAAAGATTATCCTTTAGCCCTTTCCGTTAAAATACTTATTCCTAGGGAGTAGCCTCGGGTGTGGTATAAAACCTTTAGCCCTCATAAGATATAAATCGGAGACAAATATGGTTTGTCTCGGATTCCGTAGGATAATCTTTTGGGGGTGGAACCCAGGCGGTCCAGACAAGACCGTCACAGGAGTATATTGCGAGTCATGATGCGAAAGGATAACCTTTAGTCTGGTGACAAGTTTGATGTCAAGACTAGTGACAAGACTACTCCCGAGGCCCCCCGGGCCTGAAGTGGTCCCTTACCATCTACCGTGTGAATAAAGGATAATCCTTTAGTATCTGTGGAACCCGGCCCAGACCATGTAGTCCTCGGGAGTAGCCTTGGACGTAGACGGGAGTATATTGCGAAAGGATAATCCTTTCGTTTGATGTCGAGTCACTCCGAGAATGGATAAGGAATATTCTTTATCCGATGGTGTATGCGAAAGGATAATCCTTTAGTCTGGTGACAAGTTTGATGTCAAGTCTACTCCCGAGGCCCGGGGCTGAAGTGGTCCCTTACCATCGTGTGAAATGTTAAAGAATAATCCTTTTAGTTTGGTATCGAGGCATAAGTATTTTAACTGGATTGGTAAAAGGATAATCCTTTTGTATATGTGGAACCCGGCCCAGACCGTCTAGACGGGAGTATATTCCGAGAATGGTAAAAGGATATCCTTTAGTCTGATGTCGAGTCATTCCCAAGTCTACTCCCAAGGGACAGATACAGTAGGATAATCCTTTAGTATCCGAGACAAGGCATAAGTATTTTAACGGGACTGGTAAAAGGATAACCTTTAGTATCTGGGGGTGGAACCCAAGCGGCTCACACGGCCGCAACCGTGTAGACCGTCTTACATAATCATGTCCATCTCTTTCTTTTCCATTTTGATTTTAGGAACAACCCAGGAAGAGAAGAGAAGGGTCACAGAAAGAAAGACAATGAGAAAGGTAAGAAGGAAGGTAAGGAAAGACTTGATGATGGGAGAAAGTTCGATGGCTTCATTGCCAGGAAGAAACTTGGTCAAAGATTTAATTTGCAACTGAACAAGAAAAAGATTAATGGCAGGGACAATAAAGTTGCCAATGAAACTAGCCACAAGGTCTTTCAGAGTAAGGGCAATAATCATGGCAATGGCATAGCCGAGAATATTGTTCTGGACAACAAAGGTTTTGACTTCTTCTTGGGTCAGCATTAAAGTAAGTAGAGAAAAGAATTGGAGAAAGGAATAATCCTTTTTTTGTAAATCATTCAGACCTAGAGGAGTTCTTGAAAGCCTCCAGAAAAATCCGAGACAAATTATACAAAGATTTATACTCGTCTTACTCGCATGGTCACGCCCTGCCGTCAGACAAGTGTCTACCCGCACGGGTTATGGTCACAGGTCGGCATCTTCACCTGTAGCTCCTTCTGTAATTTCCGATAAGAAAACCCTCTTTTCCTACCGGAAATTACATATCTCTATTGGATTCAAAGATTAAACTATCTATTTTCTTTTGTAAGGGTTCTAGATGAAAGGGGATAATTTGTCTCGGATTTCTGGAGACTGGGTCTGGACCTCGGGCGTAGATGCGGGAGCTACAGGCGAGGATGCAGGCCTCGGGTTTCCTACCGGTTTTTACATTGAAAGGGTATCTCTTTAGGTAAGAGGATACTTTGTTGTTTTTTATTGAAAGTATGGTAATTCGGGACTTGCTTTCTCTCGGTTTTTGAAACGGTAGATTTCTGTGGACCTCGGCCTCGGACCTTGGAGGGATAAAGGCCGGCATCCTCGCCTGTAGCTCCTTCCGTAATTTCCGATAAGAAAACCCTCTTTTCCTACCGGTTTTTACATTAGAATGGATTCTATACATACACTATATCTCGAATGATGTTTCTTGCAACTAGATGAAAGGGTATATCTTTTTGAATAGTATGATTTTGTCTCGGGAGACAATCCTTCCGTAATTTCCGATAAGAAAATCTTTACCGGTTTTTACATTAGAATGGATTCTATAAATACATAGACTTTGAAATAGAGGTTAACCTGTTAGATGAAAGGGTATATAGTTTGTTGTTTTTATTAAAAAGTATGGTAATTCGAGGCATGCTTTCTCTCGGTTTTTGAAACGGTAGAATTCTACAGAAGTCTTAAAGAACCCTTTTGTCTTGGACCTCGGGCGTAGATGCGGGAGCTACAGAAGATGCCGGCCTTTATCTTTTTAAGTTTCAATACTTTGTTTTATTGAATAGTTTGGTAATTCGAGGGTTGCTTTCTCTCGGTTTTTGAAACGATAGATTTCAGTAGACCTCGGAAGGTCGACACTTCTCGGGAGTAGCTCCTTCTGTAATTTCCGATAAGAATAATATCTTTTCCTACCGGAAATTACATTCATCGAATCTATGCATACAGTATCTCTAGTGTTGAAATAGAGGTTAACCTGTTAGATGAAAGAGTATATCTTTTTGAATAGTTTGGTAATTCAGGATTTGCTTTGTCTCGGATTTTGAAACGGTAGAATTATACAGAAGTCTTAAATCTACCTTTGTAGATTTCTCTCCTATTGGGTGCTGACCTCGGAAGGAGCTACAGAAGATGCCGACCCTGAGCGGAATAGAGGATATCCTTTTGTAGATGAAAGGTTGCATAGAGTGATATACTTTGTATTATTGAATAGTATGGTAATTTGAATCTTGATTTGTCTCGGTTTTTGAAAGAGTAGAATTCTGTGGACCTTGGCCCTCCACGCAATCTCGGGCGCAGACCTCCACACAATATCAGACGTAGACATTCCGAGACAAATGTCCACATCTAGGTTTCAAAAAAACGGAAACAAAATATACCTAGGTAGACATTTTGTCTCGGAAGCGACGGATAAGAAAAGGAATCCTTTTTATAAAATCTGAGAATCCCCTTTTTTATTTTACTAGCCTCGGACCCTCGCTCTCTCTCCCGCAAAAAAAGTAAAATAAAAAATGTTGACTAAAAAGTATTATGCTCACAAATCATGATATTTATATTTAAACGTCACATCATAACCAGATTTGAAAAAATATTTGTTCTTTAGGAACACAAAAAGAACAATTTCATGACAGCATAAATTTAAAGTAGTTTATGTTTACATTACTAATTCAGGTAATAAAATTACGAAATACTTTTGACACCTTTTTGACACCTTTTTGACACCTTTTTGACACCTTTTGACACCTTTTTGACAACTGTCAACATAAAAAATATAAACCCTTTTTATTAAGTATAGTATGGAATACGTCTGTAAATGCTGTGATTACACGACAACTTATCAGACAAATTACAAGAAACATCTCGAGTCAAAGAAGCACAAAGAGTTAGCCCAAGTCTTTGTTTGCAAGTATTGTGACAAGGAATTTAAGTTTCGACAATCTATGTATCGGCATATCAAGTATACCTGTAAAAAGAACAACGACGAAGACCTCAAAGAACTGGTTCGCTTGCTCAACCAAGACAAGAAAGAATTAGAGAAACAAGTTCTTACTCAGAATAAACAAATTGAGAAACTTGTGGGGAAGCTAGAGATACACGGTTCCTTTAATACAACCACCAACATTCAAAACAATATAACTCTTTTGCCTTACCGAGAGACCGACGTGTCTCATGTCACCGATGACGATTATAAGAAGTGTATCAAGAAGGTGAACCATTGTGTCAAGACCCTGATTGAAAAGATTCACTTTAATCCAGAGAAACCTGAGAACATGAACATCTATATTTCGAACATGAAGGATAAGTATTTGATGATTTACGATGGAGCCAACTGGAACTTGGCAAACAAGAAGGACGAAATCAATAGACTTTATGAAGACAAGGAAATGTTATTGGAAGAATGGTTGGACACCAATCCAGATGCAGAACTCAAAGATAAGTTTTTAAGGTATTTGAAAAATAAAGATATCCAAGATTGTTTCTTGAAATTCAAAGACGACATCAAGCTCATGCTCTACAATCGCCGGCCTCGTGAGTCTGAACTTACTCTTGCCTCTTGCGAGTAAATCAAAGAAAAAGTCGTATGCCAAATACTTTTAATAGTTTAGGAACACAAAAAGAACATTTTCATGTTATCATAATTTTATAATCGACACATGTTCTATATCTAATTATGATAACAAAATAAGATGGTTTATTTAGTCTACAAAAGTCAACGTTTTACAAACAAAAGTCAACATTTACAAACATTAAAATACTTATGCCTGATTACCGGCAGTTTCGGGGCGCAGCCCAAGCGGTCCAGACGGACAAGACAGTCTCTACCGTCTCTAAAATTGAAGAGTAATATTCCTTTCTTCTATTTACAAAATGTGGTTCTTTCTTCTAAGCGTTGTCTCGGCTCAGCCCTTTTACAAGGATACCCTGAGGCAGCTTCCGAACAAGCTAAAACAAGAACGCATCCATGCGACGGTTCAACAGGAGGTTGACCTGATAGAGAAATATATTATTCAAGAAGCTTCGATAAATCATACCTTTATCAATTTCACTCTGTTTTGTATTGACCCCAATCGACAGTATCGAGAACAACTGCTCTGGAATACGCACATGGGTAGGATACCTAAAGGACTTATACGGGAGCCTCACTATACGATTGAGGGTGGTTACATGGTAGGTCGATATGCATACCAGCGCGACGGGCCGCGTTACCGTGATTCGACGAACGAAGAAGAGAAGGAAACAGAACTCATTTATCCAAGACCCTACTGTCATCCTAAACAGGGTTACGAACTGTATCAGCGAACCCACGGGAAACTAGAGGACACACCGCAAGCCTATGCAAGTCTATTCTTTCAAATACTTAACGCCCGGTTCCCAGACATCCATCTCGTGGTCTCTGATAAACGACCAAGTGAAGGTTTGTATGATGCCGATTGCTGTCCTTTATTCACACTGTCGTGGTAAGGGTCGGCATTTCTAGGGAGCAGTTCTCGAGTAATCATGGATAGTCTTTTTCCTATCGAAAAACACATTTTTTGTATCGGTTTTTACATACAATCTAAGCGTCGGGGAATGATACCCTTTCTTGTCTCGGCTCCAGCGAATCAGATGATAGAGGTGAACCGATTTAAACATTCGTAATGTTCCTACTGTATATGGACAACTTTATCAAAACGGATGACAAACTGGTTAACATTCATTACATTCGATGGGTCAAGAAGTTCACAGACTGTATGGAAGTATGCACAAAATCGGACGGGTGTGAACTCTTCAAACATACGCATCGAGTCTGTAAAGAAACGAGTCCGGCTGCTTACGATAAGCTGAATCACGCGTTCTTGGCCGCGTAGGCCGCTTCCTAAGGCACTGCGTTTCGGGGCTCCTCCACGCGTTCTTGGCCGCGTAGGCCGCTTGGGCTCTGCCCCATTTGATAAGTATTTAGCCCTACGTCCATATGACATCTACGCCCAAGATTAGTGACATACAACCCAAGATTAGTGACAACTATGCCCAAGATTAGTGACATAAGTCCCATAAAAAGATAACTATAGAGGCTCGGCAATCTGTATCGAGTCTGAATAATTCCCCGAGTCGATAGCTTGAGCCACGGTTAAAGGTTCCGTCGCATGAATCGTTTGAATGATCATCAACGGTTCTACCACAAAGACGGGTCGTTGTAATCGAAAGCAACGAAACACCATAAAGATGCCCACGCCAAATACTGGCAAAACAAGGGTTATATACAGAAAGATGTATTCTGCAGATAACATGTTATCTTTCGGAATCAGTTGAGGCGTATTCAATTTTATAC
>Ga0255098_1000055_pt1 | contig 37681 bp, 31 predicted proteins | sample Colum_Atlam_RepC_2_FD_188440 | JGI IMG/M metagenome (GOLD analysis project Ga0255098, IMG submission 188440) | Freshwater microbial communities from Columbia River, Oregon, United States - Colum_Atlam_RepC_8d | ecosystem: Environmental > Aquatic > Freshwater > River | place: USA: Oregon... | reverse complement strand
ACTGCATTGATCTCATCCTTAAGTACCGCAGCAGCCCAGAGAGCTGCTGCAGCTCCTGTGCTTGCACCAAAGAGGCCTAAAGGCATATCTTGTATCAGAGGTTGATTTTTAATCCAATTCACACTCAAGAGAAGGCGACTCCCTAATAGGGGTATGTCAAATACGTTTTTACTTTGGTTGGATTCCTGCGGAGTCAGGAGATCAAAGAGCAGAGTCCCAATACCCTGTGCGTTGAGTTGGCTAGCAACTTTCTGGTTTCTTGGACTCAATCGACTACTGCCACTGCCATGAGAGAAGATTGCAATTCCGTGACATAGTTTTGGGATATGGAGAAGACCAGGGAGCTGGATGTGATGGTCATGGATTTGAATCTCTATCGACTGACCCAAGGGAATAGATACCTTTTTTTGAGGAGTTAACGAAAGTCTGCTGGGTTGAGTTGATTTCATCTTTCTAGAAGAGTTTAAGATGAGACGAACCTGTTGGTCAGTGACCTGAAAATAATCGCCATAGTATTCTGAAGATGGCTGTAAGTCCTGAGGTTGAATTAAAGACACTAGCTCATCACAGTAGGGTGTGAGGAGTGGAATTGTTCTTCCTGGACAAACAGGAACTGCCAGGGTGAGTTGGTGTGGATGAAAGCTTTTTAGGTACTCCAGGCTGACGCGTGCTGATGAACCAGAGGCTAGACCATCATCCACCACAATGACATCTCGGTGAGATATAGGACTTAGCTCTCGATGGTTACGATAGAAGAGAACCTTCTCGAGTATAGATTCCTGCTTTTGCTGGATCAAAGGATTTATGTCTTTTGGGGTAAGTCCTGCTTTTGAAAGAGCAGCGTCATTGAGATAATAATGTCCCTGCTCAGTGACTGCTCCTATGATGTACTCAGGCGCTTCTGGAATCCCGATCTTCTTGACGACTAGTAGATCTAGGTCAGCTTTTAATGTTTTAGCAATCTCAGATCCAATCACGACCCCACCTTTTGAGAGTGCAATAATGAGTGGATGATTCTCTCTTTGTTTTGTGAGCAATTGAGCAAGCTGCTTACCAGCATCTCGGCGATCTTTAAAAACCATAAATCTGATCATGCACAGAGCAGACCATCAGAAGACACCACGGCTTATGATCAGTGCTACAGGCGACCTTAGCTAAAATCACTTTCCAATAAAACTGATCTCTCATATGATGTTCTCATCTTGGAGATGATCTACCCTCGGTTGGAGATGTCTCGGTACAGATTCAAAAAATCGTGAATCTGTCTTCTCAAGGCAAGGTATAAAACTATGCAATCGATCTCTACCTTAGTTTTTGACTTTGATGGAACGATCTGTGATTCAATGGATGCTGCCGTACTTACGCTGAATCGTTATTCTGAGTACTTTCGATATAAAAAAATTACCCCCGAGATGGTTCCTACTCTGAGAACGAAAACGACTCAAGATATCTTGGTCGAGTTAGGCATATCTCGCTTTTATCTCCCTGTTCTTGCTCCACTACTTCAAAGAGCCTTTTATCAGAGGGTCTCTGGTTTAAGACCTTTTAAAGGCATGAGAGAGGTCTTTAAAGAGCTCAGTACAAGGGGCTATAGATTGGGAGTGTTGACGTCTAATGCTAAGAAAAATGTACTTAAGTTTAATGAGGTTAATCATCTCCATGATTTTGAATTTATTTATTCAGGAATTAGTTTGTTCGATAAGGCCACCTCTTTAGAGCTTCTTCTTAGAAAGCACAAGCTCAGTGAGGAGGAAGTTGTTTATATTGGTGATGAAACACGAGACATTGAAGCTGCTCACACTGCAGGTTTAAGTGTAATTTCAGTGGGATGGGGGTTTCACTCTCCTGACCTATTAAAACAGTACCACCCTGAGTTCTTGATTCATGATCCCAGGGATTTGATTGAAGTGTTGTCAAAAAAAAACACCTGCTGTGAGTAGGCTTATGATCCTTCTTAGTGTAAAGTTTTTAAACTTTTATTTCTAAATCTAAAGAAGTTTGATAGTTTGCCCATCTATGATTAGAGACTCAAGTAGTACTCAAGTCTACTTTGATTGTAATGCCACTACTCCCGTCCTTAGAGATGCAGCAACTGCTGCCTTACAAGCCATGGAAACTCTTTATGGCAATCCAAGTAGTACACATCTAGTCGGTGTACAGGCTAAGGCAATTCTTGAGTCAACTCGCAAGATTACGGCTCAACTGATTGGAGCATCGCCTGGGGAGATTATCTACACGAGTGGAGCAACTGAAGGCATTCAAACAGCAATTTTCTCTGCTCTTCAGCATTGGAAGAAGCAATACGTCCATCAAAAACTAAAGTTGCTCTATGGTGCTACCGAGCATAAGGCTGTACCAGAGGCTCTCGCACACTGGTTAAGGGTTCTAGATCTTAACTATGAGGTGATTAAGCTTCCAGTGGACTCTCGAGGTCAGATTCGGCTGACTGACCTGGAAAAAAACATTAAAGATGCAGCGCTCTTATGCACAATGGCAGTCAATAATGAAACAGGAGTGATTCAAGATCTAGATAGAATTGAAGAGCTACTGCACAGTACTGAATCTAACGCACTTTGGATGGTAGACTGTGTGCAAGCGCTCGGAAAATTGGATTTGAGTTTGAGTCAGACTCGAATCAATTACGCTCCTTTTAGTGGTCATAAACTCTATGCGCCTAAAGGGATTGGTTTTCTCTACCTCAAGCACAAAACTCCCTTCACGCCACTACTCGTTGGTGGAGGTCAAGAATACGGCTATCGCTCTGGAACAGAGAATCTACCCGGAGTAGCTGCTTTAGGTGCGGTACTTTCTCATTTTCTTGGGGAAGGAGCCCTACTCAAGACAAATAGAGAGCTGGAATGTTTTAGAGATCAACTCGTAAGGTCTCTCAAATTGAGTTTTCCGAAGATTGAGTTCAATACTCCTTTTGATTGCTCAGTACCCACTACGATTAATTTCTCTATCCCGGGATTAAGCAGCTCAGAGCTTCTGGCACTCTTTGACTCAGCTGGTATTCGTTTAAGCTCAGGATCTGCATGCAGCTCCTCTTCAGTGAAGCCCAGTTATGTGTTGGAGGCAATGGGAGTGCCCTTATCAAGGTCTTCATCAGCAATTAGGCTTTCTTTTGGGCCGTTTACTGAGCAGGAGGAGGTCGATCAAGCCTGTATCTTAATTGAAGCATCAGCTAAGGCACTTCAGGATACTTGCATTTTGGAGAGCCCTGAATCATTCAAAGCACCTCAGGAGCTGAGAGACGGAATAATTCAGCTCAAGGTGGGTGCAAACAATAGTTGGATCATTGTTGATCAGGCAACATCCTCTTGTGTGGTGATTGATCCATGTGAGGAAGTTTCTCAAAGAATTGAAAGCTTTATTCATTGTCAAAATTTAAAGCCATTGGCAATTTTAGATACGCATCAGCATGCAGATCATGAATCCATCAGACCTCACTTACAAAAGAATCTTCTTTCCGTAAGGAATCAAGAACTGGACTTAGGTGAGTTTGACTCTTTAGGGTGGCCTTTAAAATTAACCCAACTCGTGAAACTCTCTCATGATCGTCAGATCGAGGCTATAATCCTCAATCAAGGTGATATAAATTCTCCTCCAAAGGTACTTGCTCGGCTCAAGACTCCAGGCCATACCGATGATAGCGTGACGTATCTTTATGGGACATTGAGTGAGAATCATGAGTTAGAGTCTTCTCATATTCGAGCTGCGTTTACAGGTGATACTATTTTATCAGGCGGCTTGGGTCGTACTAATTTTGCAGTGAGTAGTGCTGAGGCGCTTTTCTATTCACTCAGGGAGATTGATTCGGTCATTTCAGATCAGACCCTTTTGTGTCCTGCACATGATTATGACTCTAGTTTTGCTACGTCACTTCAAGTGGAAAAAGATGAAAATTCTCTTCTTAGAGAAGCGCTTGCTCCTTATAGTGCATTGGCGCTGCAGTCATTTTTAATGAAAAAAAGAGATATTGATCAGCAACTAGGTGGACTTGAGCAAAACTTTCAAGCCATGGTGTGTGGAGTAACGCCTTCACAAGTAAAAACGATTGCATCCAGTTGTCCATCCCTTGAGCCAGGTGTATTTTTTAGAAAGCTCATGACAGAGAATGCTTCTCTCTTGGTCGACATTCGTGAGCCGCAGGAACATGCACTATTTAAGGACTGGGGTAAATTAGGTTTGAGTTCTATCCCCAGAAATGTACCTTTATCTCGAATTGTGAATTTCATGGCAGAATTACAAGACAATCTTCTCAATCTCCCCCAGGATAAGCATCCTCAAATCATTTTGTTTTGTAGGACTGGCAACCGCAGTCTCCAAGCTGCTAAGTCGCTCAGGAGATTGGGATTTCCTTATGTTTGGAGTATTCAAGGAGGAGTTGCTCTGTGGATGAACTCCTCCTTCAATGAAGGTACTGCTTAATAGTCCTAGGAGAAGACTTCTTCTAGGAAGTTTCTTAATGCCTTCCAGGCTCGTTGATCAGCCAAGGGATGATAAACAGTGCCAAAACTAGGATCGTTCGCTTGATCATTAGTAAATGCGTGCATGGTTTGACCATACACATGAACCTGCCAGTCCGCTTGGCAATGGGTCATTTCTTTTTCAAATTCAAGCACATCCTGTGGTTTAACCATAGGATCATCATGTCCGTGCAGAGCTAGAATTTTTGAGTGTATGAGTTCATTTTTAAAACCTTGGGCGGGCATCAGTAAACCATGAAAAGAGACCACACCTGAAAGTTGAGCTCCACTTCGAGCGAGATCTAAAGCACACAACCCGCCAAAGCAAAACCCAATTGCTGCAATTTTATCAGAATTAATTTGAGGTAAAGTCTTTGCAAACTCCAAACCGGAGAGGGCTCGTCTTCTCAATTCTAATCGATTTTGAATGAGAGGCTCCATGAGTCTCTGATTTTCCGAGTTATTCCGTCCTACCTGCCCTTCTCCGTAGAGATCAAGCGCAATTCCAACGTAGCCTAGCTCAGCGAGTTGATCTGCTTTTTTGCATGAAAAAGCATCTCGGCCTGCCCATGCATGAAAAACTAAGACAGCCGGGTATGGAGCTGTCCCACGATTGGGATACGCTACATAAGCTTCATAGGTCTTCCCATCAAGAGAGTAAGTCTTAAAAGCTCCCATTTTACTTAGATCCTGATCCCTTTTCGATGGGGTATCCAGCGGCAGTCCAATCCATCATTCCCGAGCTCCCAATGCAAACGAGATTATTTAAACCTGCTTTTTGCAGTTCTCCGGCTGCATACTGAGCACGCTTACCAGATCTGCAATGAATATAAATCGCCTTGAACTTTTTAAGTTCATGAATGTAGCGTGAAACTTCCTCATGAGGGATGTTTCGACTTCTGGGGATATGTCCTTCTGTGTACTCTTCGGGGGTTCTTACATCTAAGATCAGCTCGTCTGAATCTAGAGCGTTCAGATGTTCATGGAGATCACTCATGGAGATGATTTTTCTCATAATTAGGTTTCCTTTCAATTTTCAGGTGATACTTTATTCATGAGGAGGAATTAATCAATGAAATCCTGGTCTCAATTTCTTTTAAATCAGAGAATGTTGATTATTTTAATCCTAGGATTCTCATCCGGACTTCCACTGGCTTTGGTGGGTTCAACCCTTCAAGCTTGGATGACGAGTGAACATGTAGACTTATCCATTATTGGTCTGTTTTCTCTAGTAGCGCTTCCCTATACATTGAAGTTTATTTGGTCGCCCTTACTGGATCGTTACACGCTGCCTTTTCTTGGGCGCAGACGAGGTTGGTTAGCGCTGACTCAAGTGGGTTTAGTGGTGAGTCTGATCGCAATTTCTTTTTTTAATCCTATACAGGACCTTTCCACAATCGCTTCTCTAGCCGTGATCATTGCATTTTTGAGCGCTAGTCAGGACACAGTGATTGATGCCTACAGGACTGAAATACTCACTGCTGAGGAGTATGGGTATGGATCAGCACTGAGTATTACTGGTTATCGACTTGCGATGCTCTTTTCAGGTGCATTTGCATTGGTTTTATCTGACCAGATTCCGTGGAAATCAGTGTATTGGGTAATGGCGGGAGTCATGTCTTTGGGTCTGATTGCAACCCTATTAGCAAAAGAGCCCGTGAGTGCAGGTCAGGCACCTCAGTCTTTGCGGGAGGCTGTGATTGAGCCATTTAAAGAATTTCTAAGCCGAAAAGGTTCATTTGAAGTCTTATCCTTCATTACTGTCTACAAGCTGGATGTGGTAATGACACTTGCTTTAATGACTCCATTTATACTGGGGTTGGGATTCTCAAGAACAGATATTGGAGCAGTCACCAAGGGATTTGGATTAGTTGCCACTTTAGCTGGGACTTTTACGGGCGGTTTATGGATGGCTAAGTTAGGTATCCACCGCTCCCTTTGGATTTTCGGTATCCTACAGGCTATTTCAGGACTGACCTTCTACGCTCTTTCCCTTTTAGGTCATCACTACCCTATGATGGTACTCACTATTGCCTGTGAGAATTTTTTTAGCGGTATGGGGAACTCTGCATACTCTGCCTTTCTCATGAGCCTATGTAATCCAAAGTATACCGCAACGCAGTATGCTCTTCTTTCTAGTCTCATGGCCCTCACTCGTACTATTGCAGGTGCTCCAAGTGGACATCTGGCACAGAGCTTAGGTTGGCCGAATTACTTCTTACTCTCTATAGTCTTAGCTATACCTGGGTTGTTGCTTCTTACTAGATATCCTAAGTGGAATAAATAGAGATCTAAATGAAATCATCTCACCTTGAACATTTTTAAATTACTCTTCATTTCTTCAACGCTTGTGTTAAATACCCCGTGGGGAAAAAGGGGGATTCAACACATGAGGGGTGTAATTTCAGCATTTCGGTTTCTTAAGTATTTTCTCATGATAGGCCAAGGATTTCTCTTCATAAGTCTCCAATCGAACCCAGCCTATTCAATGAGCAAATCTGGGAGTAAAGCTATCATTGCAAGTTCTCCGAACTCAGCGCCACTCAGGACGAATACCGAACTTGTCTCTCACATCACACACTATAGCGGCGCTCACCCTGCCGAGATCCATCTGGCTCACTTATCCGCTGCAGACCCTCTTCAAGAATGTCCAATTGATACTATGCCGCCTGATCTACAGCTTGCAGTCGATCAAATTGTATCTAAGGTTCGGGGCACAGTCTCTCGAATTCGAGACTCCCAAGGGGAACGCTGTGGTGCATTAGAAAAGCGATTAGTGGCCAGTCAAAATCAAATTGGTGATGCGCTGAGGAATCAATTCGTGGCTACGGCTGGTATTGCAAATAATGCTACTCAGGTACAAATCAATGGTCAGATTCAACAAGCAAGTGCCCTGAATCAGTTCATTCTCACTGCCTCAGACCTGCTACAAACCTCCTGTATATCAGCCATTGATGACCGTGTGATCATTCAGAAACTTATCGGTCAGATCGCTACACTGAGTGGACTTTTTATGGGTGGCTGGCAGGGGATTGCCATTGCAGCAGGTGGACAATTTATTGGTAACGTACCCATCTTTAGAAATGAGGTAGATGGCGCTCTGGAGTTATTTCAGCGCTACGATGAAAAAAAGGAGCGAGGTTCATTTCTTTGCTTGTTCCGACAAATGAAAAAAACCTCATGCTTACTCTTCAGCAGTGAATCTGATAATATTGTCAATGGACTTGATCTTAGTTTCCAGTCTGGGGCTCCAATGACAACGATGCGTTCACTTGAGGAATACCAAACTGAGAATCCAAGCCTTATTGAAGATATTAAACTACTCAGGGAAATATCCGTGAGTACAGACTCTTTAATGAAGTCTCTTGAAGATAATATCGTACTGACACAGGGTTCTCCAAAAGTCTTTGATGAAGTACTCCATTGGTGTCAAGGCACCCAGCTTTACCCCCTTCGAAGCTTCGATCTGTATCCTGTAGCCATCCCACAAGCGATTCTGCAGATCCAAGAGACATGTAGGAATTTAAATCTATTCTCATTTTTTTCTTACCGTCAGTCGGATTACGTAAAGGTATTAAATGACCTTTACTCTCAGATCTATGCAGTGAATGAGTTTTATCAATCCCTCAAGAAAGACACTCAGACTACCATCGGTAAATGGGTGGGAACATGGGAGTCTTTCAAATACTTTGAAAGTTTTAGAGACTCAGTAGCAAAGTATCGCAAATCAGCATCAGGAAATCAGGCAAGGATTAACTACCTTCAACTCACTGAGAGTCTCAGTAATGCAATTGGCTATTCTACATTTTCAACGATGATGACTAAAAACTATCGATTATTTATGGATAGTAATAAGCGATTTTTAGGCTTAGAGGTCCGTGCTCCATGGCTAGATCCTATGAGGACCTTTATCGTAAGACAACGAGCGCTAGAGGCGATGATTGATCTTTGCCAGACGTTTGACCCAACCTTAACCTGCCTTTATGTGGGTTCTCCAGAAAATGATTTTCTCTTTAATGAATGGAAGACTAAGTGTGTTGGTCCTGAGTCAGATCTCTGCAAGGATACTCTCAAACGAGGGGAACGAGAAAGCCTTCTCACGAACTCAAAGTACCGAACTTACTTTGACTCTCTGTGCGGAGTGCAGGCTAATTAATAAGAGTCAGTGCATTCATTAAGAATCTTGAGCTATCACACAAGTGACTTCCTCTCTGTTTCAGCTAAGATCAAGAGTTAAGCTCCTTAACGAGTTCAGCGATTTTCTGCTGCATGTGTGACTCTGAATCAGCCTGATTAGGGGTCTGTTGAGTATCACTTGATTGAGTTTGAGGAGTAGGCTGAGGTTGCACCTCCAGTTCTCCAAAGTTTTTAAGCAGTTCTTTTTGTTCTTGGTCTTGAGTCGACTCAGTCAGTGGCATTTCTGGGGAAACTGGAATTGATCGATTTTCTGCACCATAGATAATAGAAAAGGCTGCTGAGTTTTCAATGGCTGATTTTCTTTTATCATATCGCGTAATCATATCAGGAGATGCCCATCCCGCAAATTCCTGGATTGCTCGATCAGGTACATTATGATCTCTTGCGTTTGAAATCGCAGTAGCTCTGCAGGAATGGGGAGACACTCGATTAGCAATCCCAGCTTGCCTTGCATACTTCGTGACGATATAAAAAATCATAGAAGGATCTAGTGGTTTATTTGTGATCCCATTACGATTATTTTTTATGGGCTTAAAAAGAGGAGCATCCTCTGACATTTTTCTTTGTGTGATATAGAAGTAATGCTTAAGTGCACTCCAAACTGGGGGGATCATCACAATAATTCGCTCTGCATTTCCCTTCCCTCTTAGTCTGATCACATACTGATTTCTCTCTGTTCCAATACTTGAGGTACGTAATCCGCACACCTCAGATCTTCTGAGGCCACAGTAAAAAAGGACCATTAGAACTGCATAATGGAGTGAGCCTACTCTCGTGTGTAGGTCGGGTACAGCAAGAAGTTTTTTGACTTCCTCATCACTAAAACCAATCGTAGTAGAGAGGCGTTTTGGGTTCATAAATCGCACGCCTTCGGCAGGACTTTTTGATATCAACCCATCTTCCATCAGCCACTTAAAAAAACTTTTCATTGTGGCCATGTGTCGATCAACACTGGTATGCTCTAATCCTTCTGTTAATAGAGATTCCTTGTAGGCAATCAGAATAGTTCTATTCATAGCGCCCACGCCATAAGCTAAGTTCCTTGCATGAAGAAACTTGAGAAATCTCTTAATGTCCTTCCCATAGGCCTTACGCGTGTGCTCTGATCTTTGATCCAGTAAGAACCCCTCAATACTATCCTTGAGCCGATCCTTAGGCTTAATCAGGTCATAGGTAGTGATTTCTGAGGGCTGCTCACTTTGTGTGAGCACTTCAGGTTCAACAACCTTGACTGACGTTTGTGATTCGGGTTGAGCGGCGGGAGCCTGAAACTCTAGAGTGAGTTGTTGAGAGCTGGGAGGAGTAATCTCCTGAGGAGATCCCTTGAGATCACTTCCATCTTGCTTTCTCTGTTTTTTAGTCTTCTTCTCTAGTTCTGAGGAACGCTGAAACTGAGAGAGCTTCAGAGAGCGACTTACGGGAGAAGTCATCTCTCGCAGAGAGAGTTTCCTCCTCGGCAAGGGGCGTTTCAATCGTGATGTTTGAAACTTCTTGAGAAGGAAACTCCCGAATTGATTCTTCTTTTTTTTCTTCATTTCCTTTTCTTAGAGGCAGAATCTCTTTTTTTTGTCTTCTTGGATTTTGACATCTTTAAAAATTGAGACGCAAAATCCTTAGTCCTCTTCAGATCTAATGGAGCTCCTGCAACTCCCCCTTTTCTTAAGTGAGATCCTACAATAATTCCATCAACCCAGGGTTGAATTTCTTTCAAGTTCTCTGAATTAGCTCCACTTCCAATGAGTAGAGGAATTTTATGAGCGCGTGCCACCTGGGATGCATACTGGAGAGCTTGAGAATCAACGAGCCTCCCAGTTGTCCTTCCCGTAATGATAACGCCATCGGCCATAGCTCTTAGCCCTACTTCTTCAATAGCGAGCCCTAGATCAAAAGAAGAAAGAGTAATGGCATGCTTTACATGTACATCTGCAAGAATACCTACAGGGACATTCAAGCGGGCTCTCTCACGGATTAAGAAGGCAGCATCCCCCTCAACAAGTCCCTGATCAGTGGCGGCTAAACCGGAAAGTACGTTCACTCGTATGAAATCACAGCCAGTCACTGCAGCAATAGCAAGGGCTGATTTTCCGTCATTTCTTAAGACGTTAATACCGACCTGGATATCAACTACTTCTCTGACAGCAGCAGCAATGATTGAGAGCGCTGCCACAGTTTCTGCAGGGACTTGATCCTTATAGAAAGGAGTATCTCCAAAGTTTTCAAGAATCACTCCATCATACCCAGCTTGAGCAAGCATCTGTGCTTCCTCTACAGCCTGCATCCCCACTTTCTGGAGGATATCCACTGGGTGCTCACCGTGAGCTAGAGGTGATCCGGGCAAGGGAGGAAGATGAACCACACCAATGAGTTTAGGAATCCGCACAGATTAAGACTCCTTTTTTCGAGTGAATCTGCTCCAGAATCCACCTGGCTTCTGAGTTTCAGAGGTTGCTCCCTCAGTCTCAGAGACTTGCAAGAGCTGTTCAGCTTCTTGAGTAGAAATTTTTCCAGCTGCTGCTGCTTTTTCAATCACTTCTTTTGCTTGATCCACTGTCATTTCTGGAGAAGATCCAGCACTTGTATCTTCATTAGCTGATGCTTGTTGAGCTTGGGATGCTAAAGCGCTTTGCATTGCAAAGCTTCTCATGAGGTTTTGAAACTCAAGAGGGAGTGTTTTCTCAAACTCTGCCGCTTCCTGAGCAACATCCTTACCGCTCATGGCTTTTTGCATGAGGCTCTGGAGGCGATGCATTTGTCCCTTAGGGAGTCTCTGGACGGCTTGAGCAACTTGCGTCATGAGTTGCGGGTCCATATTGCCAAACATTCCTGGATCCATGGGTGAGGATGATTGAGCGGCCTTAGGAGGAGTGATCTTAGGTTCTGCACCTACTCCACAGCATCGTTTATACTTCTTTCCACTTCCACAAGGGCAGGGTTCATTTCTGCCAGTTTTTGCGGCTTCCTTGACTTCTTCTTTTGATACTTCTGTCATCATCGCCTGTATTTATCTAAAGCTTTCGCGTTTGTCATCCTTGACCATTCAGATTTATGGATCTACTCTTTTTTAGTGAAAATCCATTCTAAAATCCTGAAAACATCCCTTATCATATACCTATTTTGTCAGGTTTTTTTCCTCATCAATATCCAATATCCAGCAACTCCTAACTTTGATGAGTTTCACTACATCCCATCCGCTAAACAGTTTTTAGAGCTTGTGGTGAACCAAAACTATGAACACCCTCCCTTGGGTAAGCTCATCATGGCGGCTGGTATTGGAGTTTTTGGAGATAACCCGTTGGGATGGCGAGTGATGAGTACTCTTTTTGGAGCACTCACCTGTGTAGGGATGTATCTTTTTGCGTTCGTTCTCTTTCAGAGTGAGCAGGCTGCTTTATGGACTGCTATTCTGACTCTCGCCAATCAATTGCTTTTTGTTCAGGCTCGCATTGGTATGTTGGATACGTTCATGTTCACCTTCATCATTGGGGGCCTGACGGCATTTTGCGCAAGTTTTGGACATATTCCAGGACTTAAAGGAAAAGAAGGGAGCCTTCTTTCCTTGGCCGGTGCTTTTTTTGGCTTTGCCATGGCTTGTAAATGGTTTGGAATCATCACCTGGGTAAGCTGTGTGGGTTTTTTCGTTGTGACTCAAGTTCTTCACCAGAGAAAAATTCGCCTCCCCATCTACCTAGGTGAGAATGGTTTCCAGGGGTCTCAGTGGAAGAATTTAAGTTGGCTGACCTTCATCATTGCTCTCGTGATTTTACCTCTTTTAACCTACTTCTCAACGTTCATACCTTTTCTATTCATCGATTACCCCAATCCCAATGATGCAAATTGGTTCACCATGCAGTGGAAGATGTGGGATGGCCAGTTACGAGTAGTGTCGGATCACCCGTATAATAGTGCATGGTGGGGATGGCCACTGATGATCAGACCCATCTGGTATGCGTTTGATCGCAATGCACTCAATCCAAATCTTGTACGAGGTGTTTTACTCCTAGGTAATCCTCTCCTCATGTGGGGTGGATTAGTGGCCATGCTGATCTGCTTTTACGATGGATGGATCAAACGCGTTCACTCCGCTTTTATCATTAGTTTTTTCTATCTCGCCTTTACTTTTTGTTGGGCACTCATCCCTAGAAAAATTGCATTTTACTACTACTACTACCCTTCAGGCATGATTTTGAGTTTTGCTTGGGCGTACCTCTTTTGGTCCAACCAAGCTTCAACTTTTAAGCTTTTAAATGGATTGAGGTGGTGGATCTTACTCCTATCCATAGCCTTTTTTGTATATTTTTACCCAATATTGGCTGCTCTAGAAGTCCCAGCCGATTCTTTCACTCTTTGGGCTTGGTTCCGCTCATGGATTTAAACAAAGGCTCATAGGCTCGAAATGCATACGGAGTTTTTAGTCCTAATCGAGCTTGGATCTCAGGAATTTTTAAGCCCTGCTTAAACCAAAAGACTACAGCTGAGTGACGAAACGTGCGAGGTGTTAGATCCTCTGATCCTAGTTTTTTAGCGTAAGCCTTTACTAAAAGCTCAACCCCACGATCAGTAATTGGATGACCCAAGCTTCCAAATTTATTAAACCCAAGAAATATCCACTGAGGGTTTGAACCTTCTCTTTTTCTGAATTTTTCAACCGCATGAAAAAGCTCCATTGAAACAGGAACAGAGCGCAGTGATTTTCCAAAAAACTCAACGTGAGCTATTTTTTTTGCAGAGAGCTTCCATTGATCAAATCTCAGTTGACTTACTTCGCTTACTAAACAGCCGGTTTCTGCTAGAATCCAAAGTAAAAGTCGATTCCTCTCCTCTAGAAAAGTCAGAGAAGGTAGAGTATGAATAGCGAGCAGGAGTGCTTCGGAGGATAAGGTGTAGGGTACCTTTTCTACTTTATGGGGAGCTGCAAATTTTTGTGATAGACTCTGGGATGCTTTTTTTCGCTTTGCAAGATAGCCTAAGAATTGAGTCACAGTAAGGAGTTTTCGTCTCCTTGTATTCGTCATGAGTCCTTGTTTTTGAAGTTCTTTTCGATACTCTTCAATATCGTGCCGTCCGATATCTTTATATCCGATATTCTTTCCAGGATACTGCGCTGAAATAAAGCCCAAAAAACTCTGAATATCTAATCTGTAATTTTTGATCGTGTTTGTAGACTTTTGAGTACCCTCAAGGTAGCCTAAGAAGCTTTTTAATCCACCGTTTAGACTTAAAGCTTTAGTTTTTTTAGTTGAATTCGCCATATCGAATGCCCTCAGCTCACCAGATATTAAACGGACTGAGGTGTTTCGTGAAAGAAAAAGGGTAAAAAAACGATACACTCCCCCTTAATTTATTGCTTTTATTGATTGACGAAAAACTTCCTTAACGAGTAGTACCTTTAGGTTGGTTGGATAGATGGAAGAATTGCTGTAGGATATCCGAACTAATCAGATCAAAAGGAGAGAGTATGGCAAAGTTTTTATTGAAAGTAATGATTGAATTTCGATACCTTCCACTCAGTTTTTCCATTCTCATTTCCTTATCCTCTCTAGTTTGGGCAGAGGAGACTCAAAGTATCTCGAAGAACCGCGGAGAGATCCCCTCCCCTGTCTCTCAAAATGAGTCCCTCCCTCATGTGAGCAGTATTTTGGGCTTCCCGCGATATCAGCTTCATCAGCCTGAATGGGCTTTTCAATTTTCTTATTCGCCAAAAGCCTTTTCTGGCCAAGCACTCACCCCTCAGCAGGCAGGCAATCCAACCTATGCCTATCAGTTAGGAATAGAATACCAGCCCAAATTTCTACAAAAGTTTGGGGTAATTGGACTTGGTCCAACGGCAAGTTTGTATTCATTTCCTAACACACGAGTTACATCAAACTTTTACTCAGTGTCTTCTTACGGGGGTAGAATCAGATACCAAGCACGTTATTTTAGAGAACAGATCATCGTACCGGTTGTGTCGTACTCGTGGGAAATCTTAAATTATAGCTTTGTTGATCCCAGCACCGGCGCAGCCACATTTAAGGATAAAACTCAACTCGAAGGTCCTACCTACGGCCTTTGGATATTGATCAATCCTCTTGATCGTAGATCAGCCAATAGCCTTTACCTCAACACAGGAATTACTCGAACCTACCTCACTCTTGAAGGTAAGCAAGAAAAGGCCACTGTTTCCCAAGTTTCGATCAACAGCTGGAGCTATTTTGCAGGACTCAGACTTGAACTCTAGATTTTTTTAAACTTTTACTTGACTCCGAAAGCAGCTAAGTTTAATTCTTAGTTCTCAAATTTTTTATCCCCTCTTCTCAGTCCATTTGTGCGGGCGTGGTGGAATTGGTAGACACGTACGTTTGAGGGGCGTATACCGAGAGGTGTGCTGGTTCAAGTCCAGTCGCCCGCACCATCTTAAAACTACTATCTTTAAAACACTTCCTAGATCTGCTTATAGAGCTTTACTCTATTTAGGCTTGTACTCATCTAATCTAATCTAATCTCATCAATTCATAACCAAACAAGTAGCTGTACAACACCAGAACAACCTTTGAACCAGATTCCTAAGTTAACAACCTGAATGTGTCAAACCAGACCTAGGTTAAACTTGCCTCATTACCGGATGTATTAATCTGATTTAGAATCAAAACTAAGGAACAGGAGCTAAGGGGTTTTATACAAGGCTCAGTTTGTAAACCCTATTTTCATAAGAGGAATATTATGAAGAATGTTATAATGTTATTATAATGTTATGATGATGCGATCTAATAAAAATCAGCAAAACAAATTGACTCTTCACTTGGTCCTGGCCCTTGCTCTTCTCTCTCAAAGCTCCGTAGGATTTGCAGGGAATTCCTATTCGCGGCCTCAAAGGGCTGATTTACCAGCAGCAGCTGATGAGTTGAATACAAAAAGCCAGAAGCTCCTTACTGATCGAGCAAGCTTACTAGAGAAACAGACAGCACTTACAGGGCTCTTGGCAAGTCCAAAAGCAAATAAAAGCACAAGGGCGAGAGTAACTACACTAAAAGGAGAGATCAGTACTCTAAAGAGAGAAATTAGTAGAAACGAAAAAGAACTCACAACACTCACTCAAAGGTTTAGTGCCGATTTAGAAGACCGTAATCGCCAGGCCCGAGTTGATAAAATGCTAAAACACTCAAGAGTAGCAACAGCTCCATCTCCTGATGGTTCACCTACTCGTGAGGAAGAATATGACAGGATTCTAAGAGAGGCTCAAGAACGTTTAGGAGCAATTGACCGTGGAGCTGCTGCGGCAAGAGCTCAAGAAGTCAGCGATGATGCTTTTTTAGATAGAGAAACGAAACGAATTGAAGATGAACTTCAAAACAAGGCGGCAAGAGCTCATCCTCCTGCATCATATTTTAATGATTGTGAAAAGAACATGTTAGATTATCTCCACTCTCGAGTAAATACACAATCAAGTAAAGAAAGTACTCAAGAAAGAATTAATGCAATTCGTACCACACAAAAACAAAACCTGGCATCACTCATTCAATTACTTGAAAACAAAAAGCCTCAGTGTAAATTAGAGGCCTATGAGGAAGTGAAACTCGACCTAAGGGACATTATGCTTGAAAGAACTGCATTGGCCATTCAACAAAACGCTAAAGGTGGAAGTTGGTTGGGAAGTTTTTTCTCGTCTCACTCAAATATCAGCAGAAAAGCTCAACAGTGTGCGAAAGACTGGATTACAGAATTTGAGCAAAAAAAGGGTAAGATATATGCCAAAACAACTCATGGAAAAAAAGCGCAGGTATTAGCAAATGCAAGCAGAACCATAGCAATAGTCGGCCAAGCTCTTGATGCTATGGCTATTACATCTGGAAAGAAGATGAATGCTGCTGCTGCAAACCTAGAGGCTGAAACAAGAAGAGCTGCCGTACACACTGGAGCTGTTAACGATATGCTTGCAGTGAGTTTAGGAGAAAGACCCGATCGAACTGCACCATTACTCCATGAATCATCCCGTGAAATGATGAGCGATCCTGTTGCAATTACTCCATGTGGAACTGGATATATCCTTGACGGAACTCTCGGGGAAACTACAGCGAGAGCGGCCGTTACAGATCGCGCCTTAGCCAGAGATCCGGACTCAGCAGGGGTGTCTACCCCTCGTGGAGCACCAGCTAGCAGTAGTGGAAGACGAGGCCGCTAGTCGTTTTCTCAATGTTAATCTATAAGTTAATTCAAGGTTAAGATGAGTTAATTCCCAAGAGCTTAGGGATGAAGATTGAAACTACAAGAACTGCAATTACAGGAATTGGTAGCCTCCCTTTTCTTCATGAGGAAGAGGCACTTCGTTACTCTTTTGAACAGACCATTCCATTTCTACCTCAGCTGCCTCGTGCTCATCCCCAGGAGTTTATGATCAACCAGACGTTGGTTGGCTTCCCTGGCTATTTTACCTCAGACTCAGCCGAACGATAATTGAACCACCTTTTTGTGCAGTAATCTCTCGACCGTGCTTCTACTAACTTGAGAATACGTCTTCTGAACCTGTGAGTTTTGCACATTAACAGCCTGAATAAACTCTACTTCATCGGGATCAGTTAAGATTTGATTAAGAAAGGTTCTAGTAAACCTTAAATTCAAGACTCCATCTTCTTCCCTAATTTCCTGAATTAATGGAGACAATCGCAGGTTGCAAACCTCTAGATTGCTTAGCGTACTACTACTTGTTGTGTAATGAATACGCCTATCCATTGAATATCCAATACAACCCTGAACAATTGCAAGATCTTGGAGCGCATCTAAGTTGGTAGGAAAGACATCTTCACAGAACTGATCAACCACTAAGCCCTTATCATCTGGGTTAAACTCAAAATAATGTAAGAGCACCTGAGACAAGCATGCCGATAAGGATGTGCTGTAATGAGACCTCTTCGAATGTATCGAATTGGTACCATATAGAACGATACCCTGGTGCGCATAGCAAACTGATTTCTTAATTTCTGGGCTATCTTGACAAAAATAGAGTAACTGAAAGGGGCTGCTTATGTCCTTTAAAGATAGTTTATCCATCAAAGATCGTATCTTATTTTCAAAAAAACTGGAAATTGCTTCAATTGATGCGGGCTTGTTTATACTATTTGTAGACTCCTGACAAAGAAGAATTTTTGGACGCCAAGCTAACGCATAAGGATTCTCAATCACTAACCAATGTAGAGCTGATTTTACCCAATACAGCAATGCCCGCTCATAGTCGCCAGATGCTTCGAATAGGCTTCCGAGATTAGAACCAAAATAGATATGATCTGACGCGGTATACCCGCCCCCTCTGATGGATTCATAGGCTTTCTGGTAATAATTAAGAGACGTCCCATAGTCCTTGTACTTCTTGTAAAGCCGAGCCAAATTAATGAAATTTACGTAATTTAAACCGATCGAAGTGATTTCATTCCTTCTAGCAAAGTCCTCTATTCGATTCTCTAGAGTAAAAGCCAATTCCATTTCACCCCTCAAAACACAAAAGAGGGCAAAAATATTGAGCTGATAAAGTGAAAACTCCCCATTAAGTTGAAGGTTCTCATTAATACTGGCAGCCCTGAAACTTTTCTCAGCAATTTCTAGTTTCCTAGTGAGTGTTGCTGCATAGGCCTTTAAGTAGTAAAGATAATTAATACTTTTTTTATCTAAAACTTGCCAATGATCAGGATAAACCTCTTCTGCCAGAGCGGAATATTCATGTGAATGAAATCGAATGAGCTGCACATGTAATAAGTTTAGTTCATCAAACTGACTACCTACGGATTGAACAGCCGCGCTCTTTAACCACCGGAGGCCAACTTCAGAGGCTCCAGCATTTAAAGAGGTCCAAGCAAAACCAATTACACTCTTTTTATCCTGAATATTAAACTTATAGAACTCAAGAAGACTCTTAGAATTCTGCTCTAAACCACTCAAAAGAGTGTTAGGCAAACTATCCAGACTCAACTCCGAAAAACAAATTTTTTGACGTAATCTTGGAACAAATAGAGCACTAAGCTCAGCATCATTAAATTTCGGACCCACATGAAACACAATAGAAATATCACTCAACTCCTGAGCCAAGAGCAACAAACTATAGACATTATCCGAAGTCAGTACCTGCTCTCCCAAGATCACGTTTATCTCTAGAACTCCATTGGATACATTCTTAATTGATTGAATGAGCTGACTAAATATCCGCTCTGCTTTTACTGCAGAACAATTACCCAGAGCCTCAAGATTAATCCAATCACTCGGCGAATGCACTTCACATAGAGGGGCAAAAGCCATTTTCTCACATCTATTCTGACCCTCAGATGAGATCTGAGTAGAAATATCGATAAAAAGCTGAAATGGACAAAGCTGTGTTCTACGTAGATCAGCGTATATATTCATATTATTAGACTTTTTTCTAAGGCGGCCAAGTCGTTAGATTTAAGACAAGGTTTCGCCCATTCTTCCATCTGAATAGGACGAAACCTTGTGTTGAGAAGAATTACGTGTCTGACTTATCGCATTGATCTGAACCATGTGAAGATGAGGCTGCAGTACAGCAACAAGAACTACTACAGCAGCAACAAGCTCCCAGACTCGATTCTACTAAAGCTGTGTCATCAAACAAAACTACAGCTCCTACATAATGGACATCTTCTTTTTTATTTTCATTGATAGTATTATTCATATTTATTTATCCTTCTTAATTTAAAAATATAATAAATATATTCATTAATTAATACTCAAATAAAAAATCTTCTATGGAAAAGGAATTCTTACCTTATAAGCATTTTTTTCCGTCACTCCTAATTTTTTTGCATATGAATTTCCAATATTAATCGGCTTATCCAGAGCCATATGCATGAAAAAATCGGGACTAACTATCTTGCTGTAATGTACGCCCAGTAAACCATCATAGTGATGATAATAATAAATGTGTCTAGATATCTGTGACAATTTATCAACAGCTTCACTGAATGATACTGGAATAAGCAGTTTTAGATCTGATTTTTGGATCACATCCCAACTTCTATTAGAGTAATTTTCTAAAAATGGAATAATTTCCTTCACGGATAAAGTATTACACTTTTGAAAATTCAAATGATAGCTCGCACCAGCTTTGTCCTCAAGAGACTGAGAATTCTCTGCATTATATTGAAATGTGTAACACTGCCACAATTCCTCTAAAGCAGACTGAATCGCCTTTTCAAAGGTAAGACCTGCGCTGGAGCCCACAGAGTACTGCACAATATCTTTCGCTGAATTTGAGAAATAGAACATAATCACACTATGACCCGGCAGATCTACACCATTTTCAAAAACATAAAGCTCGCCATTATCTAATAAGTACTCTAACAGTTGATGATAAGGGACTAACTCAAAAAGAAGCTCTGGATTAATTGTGTAACGTATTTTCTTTGATGTCCAGCTACCCAACAATGCCTGTCTCTCCAGAAACTCAGTGAGTGAACCCAATAATGCTTGTTCCTTGGTGCCATGAGATGCACAAGCGCAACTATCATTAAATGGAATGAAATGGCTATCGGCCCCAAATCCATTCAATCCTATTGAGTTATAAAAAAACTCATATTTCTGATGGTCAAATAAATTATAAACGGGAGCGAAGTGAAATTTGTGCTCCAAGCAGTCGGTCTTCTCAAGCTGAACCTCTTGACAGTATCTGAGCAACTTCTGACGTAGTTCCTCTGGATGTAAATCCTTGAGAGGTTTTACACTACTGCATGGTACTGCTGTAAAAAAATGATTCCTTTCCAAAAACTCCCCATAGGCCTTTTTTAAAGGAGCCCACCCAGTACCTGTTCCTCCACCATAACTGATAACCCCATCGCTTCCTGCAGATCGAGGGACACCTGCCAGATGATTCGCAAACAATTTCATTCGAATAGGGAACTGAATTGCCGCATGAGATAAACTATGTATGGGCGAAAAGTTTAATTCTGAATAGTTAAAGTCGCGCATCGCCAATCTCCTCAGTAATATTAACTGTAGCCAAAAAGCTGCATTGTTAGAGGCAGGAAAGCTCCTGAGTCCAAGCCAAGTGAATAAAGAAACTCATGTTCTGAAAAAGATGAGTACACTGTACTGGAAAGACCTAACTCCTGCGAGACTCGCGTGACTTCTTGATACATCGACCCCACCTCCATAACTGCATGTCGATAACCTCGATAACGATACTTAAAGATGGTTTTTCCCACAGGAGTCACATAGAGAATTGCACAAGCAGGTCGCTCACCTTCTTTAATCATTCCATGTAATAATTTGTTAAAAAAATGATCGCAGGAAAGCTTCTTCACTAACTGCAACGTTCTAGATATGGGCCTGAAGTGATAACATCCAGATATAACTGGCTCGTCACTGACTAAACGATTCGAGAACAAAAAGACCAATGGCTCGACCGTATATAAACCGCCTCCTGACGGATAAGGCCGGCGTCCATTTCTATCAGGGGAAAAAGACTGAATAAGCATAGTCTGTAAAGTAGAAAATGATAATGGCTTCTCTGAAAACGAGCGAACACTTCCCTTTCGACCAAATGAGCTCATCCCCTCACTTTTGCAGACAATATCGTGGCTGTGGAATGGCACTATTTCACATTCCGTGAACTGAACTTTTTCTAGTAGTTTATTTTCGACTGTAGTTATAGACGCCATACCAAAGTCAAAAAGAGTAATAGACTCTTTTGCATGCATTTTTAATACGTCATTATAAACTTTTGGATCTAGAACATTTTCAACATCCGTGCTGATGAAATATGTTTTTCTACTCAAAGTGACACCTCCTCTGAAATTCGAGGCATTCTTTGTAATGTCATGTCGTACTCTGAATATGGAGAATGCACTGCAACTTCTTTAAAAACATTGAAGCTATTTAGATCTGCATGCCAAAACCACTTAAATTCATCTAACGTGGTTGGAGCTTTCCAAAATTGTGTAAATTGAGATACAAATTTGTACAAGCAGTAGGATATATAACTCTGTTGACAAGAATTAATGTTTGGATCAGGGAATTCTTCAATCTTCTCTTTCAATAATGCTCTATAAAACAACAGCCAATTATTTTTTGTGAGTGATAAATCGCTTTGAGCGCATGCTAAAAATGCATTAAAATTTGAAAAATGAGTAGGTAAACCACTATTCTTAACATAAATATTATCTATAATAAGAACCTTATGAAGAACTCCCGAAGTAACTAGATAAACATCTTCCCCTAATTTATCATATAAATCTTTATATGCACGACTTGAGTAATTATTTCGATAGAAAACCACAAGTGAGTTTCTATCATACTCACAATTTTCACCTGATACTAATGTTACTTCATACTCTCTAGATAGACTTTCTTTAAGGGCTTGAGCAACGAGCTGATTTTCAATATTGAGATAAATTCGGTTAAATTTTCTAGAGTCCCTAGGCTTAATTATTCCAATTTGATGCATCAAAATTGATTCGAATTGCCGTACATCAAGATCTAATTCAGCAAGCAATCTGTGGAGGTCTTCAGTTGAAACTTCTAGATGATGTTGAGCCTGCAATGCTCGAAGCAAACTAGCCATCTTTCGATCTGTGATTTTGATGCCTTTACCATAACAATTCAGGTAGACTCCAGAACTTGTTTCATATAACTCGTAGGGAATGATCATATACATAGAATAGCTCCTCTTTATTAAGCTCGTGACTAATCTAGACCGTATTTAAGGAGACAAAAAAAGCTCTACAGTGCTTTTTGGAACACCATAAAGCTTTCTATTTAATAAACTCACTACACAGGACTTCTTCTCCTGTTGTAGGCAATCTTAAATTATTGAAAGTTCAATTCACAGTAGATTGCCGTATTTACTAACAACTATATGGGAAGGGCATAATTCAAGCCGAGATTACCGTAAAAATCCCCGTTAGTATGGCTAGAGTTTATGTTGATCTGATATCCTACGATAGCTTTTACACTCACACTTTGAGAAAAACGCTTCATTACAAATGCTTCTACTACAGGATCAAATCTGAACCTACCACCAAGACTTTCACCATCAGGGTTACCACCGAGATCAGCATTACCTGCACTTAATCTAAACTCACCGTGATTCAAACCGTCAGCAACAACACCTAAACCTGCACCGTATGAGAGGTCATTAATATCACCCCAAACATGGTCAACAGTTAGATCTAATCTCGCTGGAGCAAGTTCAACTGTTGTTTTTGCAGTACTATTTTCTTTAGTCTGAGACTTAAAAACAGAATAGCGGGTATTAATTAACCACTGATGAGTGTAGAATGATAAGCCAAAGTACCCTCCAAAGAAACTCCCTGGATAGTAGTCATTTGGATTAGTTGTAAATCCATTAGGATGAGTAGCTGTACGTGATTCAGCATGAGTAGCAGAACTTTTATAAAAAGACTTCAAGTAAGATCCGCCTACTTCAAAAAACATCTGACTGGAGTCAGACTCTCCGGCAAATGATAAGCTTGGGACAACAAGCATGAACAGATACGCTAAGGCTCGCTTTGACATTTAATGTTTCTCCATTTAGTTAAATTTATTCGTCAAATTGTTAATCATACGAATATTAAAATTCAAATATTAATTACTTATTTTAATTAGTTATTTATATTTGTTACATATACATAATTAATGTCAAATAAATTAATTGAAATTTATTATTTTAAATTTTTTAATACAAATAAATATTTTTAAATCTATAAAGCATCATTTTTTATTACATCACACTGACTTCATGCATTAATTTTTAACCATAGTGATAATATGATACTGGTACGTTTCAGTGAAGTTACAAGTGCTTCTATTCTCAAAACTGAAGGCAATTGATCGATAATAAGCAGAAGATGTGTCCTTTTTGATGACTGAACCAAAATGTACAAAAAAGGGGATCGCCCCACATTACCCCAGACCTGGGTCATTCTTTTTTGAGAGCTTGCCTTAAGCTGCCCATCATCCCTAATTTAGTATCAGCAGGGATACCTCGAGGACTACCAGGAGTTATATTAGGAACAGTTTTTCTTAGTAACCTTCACTGTTTATAGGGCAGCCGTTCATGAAGAGATCTCCCAAGAAAGTACAGCACATTCATCAAAATTGATCATTATTCCACATAACGGAAGCAACTAGGGCTATCTCTGAAGCTTCCGAGTCTCTGCTTTGACTTGGTGAATAATTAAAATTTAAAGTACCATACATCTCGGCAATAAATCGCAAGCTATCACTCAATACATCCCAAAAAAATTCCCCCTTTGTAAGCCAGTAATGATGCACTTAGATTTTAATTCTAAACTTACTTCTCAGGAAACTGACGACTGTTAAAAAACCCACAATAGTTATTCTTAGGTACCAGGATACCTTTCACCTAAAAATGTGAAACTTTGAATAGCTGCAACCTTCTCGAATAAGGTTGCTCACTCAACATCGATGGAAAGTAGGGGGAACAAATCGCTGTTTAAAAAACTATAGGGGAATTTAGAAATTTTCTGAATGTTGGTCTTTCATTCCTAAGAAACCTCTCTAGATCTAGCTTTTCTCCTGATTTCACACCAAAAAATCTATTTATAATTTTTGTGACAAGTTAATTCATAATTTCTAGAAAATACTAAGATAATTATTAAATTAAATTTTTAATTTAATAATAAATTGAGTATATTTTATATCAGAAGGGATATAATTAAAAAATGAACCAAAATATAACCAATGAATTAAATCTTGAAGAATTTAATTACAGCGGCGCTGTAGTTTTGTTTGATGACACAGCTTTAGTAGAGGCGAGTTTGGGAGCTTGTTGCTGCTGTAGTACATCTTGTTGCTGCACTGCGGCTTCAGGATCTCATGAAATGGAAGCAATCATTACCTCAGATAATTAGCTTTCATCAGTTTAGGGCTTCGCCCATTTTATATCACGAATAGTGCGAAGCCTTAACTTTATATCTTAGCTCTCTCCCAAATTTGAATGCCCACAAAATAGACCTACTTAGAGCCCGTTCCGTAAACCCAGAATATCACAATTTGGATAATATTACGCAAGAACATGCCAATAGAAGCATAGCCTGATAAAAATCTGGATTATGTACTCTGCGGGTATGAATGCCTCTGAACTGATTGAGCCACGAGTGAGTGCGTTCAACTACCCACCTTTTTGGAGTGAAGGTTTTAAGTCTGGCCCAACCTTCTCCCTTTTCGCGAATTTGATGATAATAGCCCCAGGACTCTGAGATCTCGCGATTTTCATCTGAATCAAAGCCTTTGTCTGCCAAAATGTGCTGTTCAACTTTTCTTGGATCAGGGCGTTTAATGCGAATTTCTTGAAGTGTCGTTTCTAAGTTCTTCATGTCAGTCTCATTGGCCGGGATAATAGTAGCTGCAAGTGGAATTCCCTTCTGATCAGTCAATATCATATGCTTAACACCAGGTCTGGCTCTGTCAGTTGGATTCTTGCCCGCTCCAGCGCTACATCCGGGAGCACGTTTAATAGAGCCATCGATCGGCTGAAACTTCCACTTGATTCCGATGACTCTATCGTAAAGCTCAAGACTTTCCGTCATCAATTGGTCAAATGACCCAAAGTGTACCCATTTTGCGAAGTACTTTTCTAGGGTAGAGCGTGCTCCATAACACTTTGGCACAAGATCCCATTGGCAACCACTGCGAACGAAGTGCAAAATTCCACAGAAAGTTCTTCTCAAATCAGCATGGGGCCTGCCCCCGAGACTGCCATGTCCCTTATAAATTTCATTTGGTAGCACTTTTTGGATCATTTCCCAGTCACGATCTGATATCTCACATGTTGAGGGATTCATTCAATTCTCCTGTCTTAAGCAACTAGAGAATTAATCGAATCCCTCAACTATCTCAAATTATTCGTATTCTGGGTTTGCGGAACGGGCTGTTATTACCAGTCAACTCTTGTAAATACTCACTTAGATCGATGGTGAAGCAGGGAGGATCATCACACAGCCAGAGACTCGACCAAGATCTTGATGCAATGGAGATTACATCTAGAAAGAAGATGTGTACTACTGCTAGAGACCCAGAGACTGAAAAAAGAAGAGCTGCCGTGTGGAACTGGATACATCCTTGACGGAACTCTTACGGACACTGTAACGGGACCGGCCGTTACAGATCGCACCTTAGCAAGAGGTGCGATCTCAGCGGGGTTGTCTCCCCGTCTTGATGCACGACATTCATCAACGGTTAGTAATAGTGAAAAACGAGACCTCTAATCGTTTTCTCGATGCTAATCTATGACTTGATTCAGGGTTGGGTTGAGTTTAATCCCAAGAGCTTAAGGATGAAGATTGAAACTATAAGAACTGCAATTACAGGAATTGGTAGCCTCCCCTTTCTTCATGAGGAAGAGGCACTTCGTTACTCTTTTGAACACACCATACCCTTTCTACCTCAGCTTCCTCTTGCTCAGCCCCAGGAGTTTATGATCATCCAGACGTTAGCTGCCTTCCCTGGCTATGATCCCCAGACCCAGGGATCTTCGGTGATTAACCTTGAACAATGGACTAGCCAGAGATCAGTATTGAATCAGCAAACCCATCATATCCTGCAAGGAGGATATGCTGACCCATCTCATATTCTTGGGTTATCAAGATCGATCATGTGTTGGGATCCATTCATAGATAGACTGAGAGAAGGCTTATTTTCAAAAGCGAAGGCTCAAATTGCAGGACCTGTGAGTTGCATTCAGTTTCTGAAAGATCAAAATGGAAATGGGGTGGCTCACAACGCTTCTCTATGTGCTGATCTTTTTGAATTTATCACGGCTCGAGGTATTATTTTATCTCAAGAACTAAGAAAAACAGGTGTCACTCCCCTTTTATTCATAGATGAACCTTCACTTTTTTTAACTTCACAAAACCTAAACACCCAAACTCACCACCTGATCGCTCTGAGTGAAATGATACGCCTACTTAAGTTTCATCACGTTGAAGTCGGTATTCACTGCTGTGGAGAGATGAATTGGCCTTCGATTTTGAGTTTAAATCCTCACTGGGTATCTTTTGATCATAGCTTAGCGTGGAACTCTTTTTTAAAGAAAATGAGTCGTCCCGAGCATCAGAGCATTCTACGAAGCTGGATTCAGTCAAACGGTAAATTATCGCCCGGACTAGATCCACACTCCTCCCCTCATCTCACTCTGAGAGAATTAGAAGCTCAGCTCAAGGTGTATTTTCCTGAGGAAGGCCCATGGGTAGAGTACACGGCGAAGAATTTTCTCCTCACCTTTACTTGTGGTTTAGCTTTTCATTCACACGAAAAACTTCAGACTACCTTGCAGTACCTTCAAAAAGTCTCCCAGACCGAGTCGCAATGATTTTGGATATCCGAAGTTATCTTGAAAGAAAGTTATCCTAAAAAATGCCCTGAGTGAGTGATCCACCAGCGATTTCCTAGCTCATGAGGTGTCCTACCATAGAGGGCCTGAGCAAGAACTGCGGAGATGATCGTAGATCCCTCGATTTGCGGGCTATGTCCTAGCCCTTTGAGAAGCACAGAATGAGACTGTGCTCGATTCGACTCGCTGAGGTTCTTCATCCAAACCTCAGCGCAGCTTGCTGGAATTAAGGTATCTTGCTCACCCCAAATCACCCACACTGGCGCTTGGATGTACTGCAATTGTTCATGCATGGTGAGTTCAGGACTTACTGAGTGAATAAATTGTGCAATGTCCTCGCGAGCGAAAAACTGATGAAATTGCCCTGCAACATATTTGAACCAGAATGGCTCTTGAGCAAACAAGTGTGGTCTAATGTGAGGAAATCCCTCTTTAAGCGCTGTGTGAAAGACACTCTTGAGTTGCTCTAAAGTTTCAGCATCGGGATAAACTCCCGAGGGTGCTACGAGAAAAAGCTTTTCTGGACCTGAGTAATTCAGACGATTCGATGCGGGTCGATTTTGAAGACCGCACTCCACCCCATAGTGCCCCGCTAACCACCCTCCCAGAGAGTGCCCTAAAATAGTATGGGGCTTTAGGTGATCCAACACATCTCCCACACCTTTCATCATGAGATCAATACTAGGAAAAGCCTTCTCACGTGAGAGATAACCACCAAAGCCGGGAAAATCAAAAAGAATGATCTCATCATACTGGTGCCTGAGAGCAGGAAAGCAAAGAGTCAGAACAGATAGCCATGATAAGGAGCTATCGCCTAACCCAGGAATCAAAACAAAGCGTTTAGGATAGGATTTTCTAAAGTCTTTCTTACGAAAAACTCTTCGCCAGTATCCAATTCTTAACTCGCCGCTTCTTCTCTCCTCCCAGCGATACCCCTGTGCAAGAAGCACCGGTCTGAAAACCTCGTGAAAAAATTGCAATCGCGTAGGCTTGTAAATCTTTTGAAGCTGATCTTGAATAAATGGCAACATGCCTACTCCTTTTCTTACTCCAGAGAGAGGGTGTGGGCTTAAAATCAACTCAGGAGCCCCGTCTAAGACGAAATACATACCTCAATCAGTGACTCGACAAAGCGCGTCTTAAAGGCCTCAATGCTGGAGCCCAGGCTCCCCTGTAAAAGCTTGAATTTACGCAGAGATCCTACCCTTCCACCTTGCTTATCAAATACTGATCCATTTTATCATCTCTTTTTCTCTGTTTCAGTGGGTGATCTTTGAGGGGTCTTAGCCAATTGATTTTCATGATAATTTGGGAGTTCATTCACTTAGATGGTTGGCAGAATCAAAAAAACGGTGTAAAGAGAAGATCTACCGCAAAACGCATCATGCCGGGGTGGCGGAACAGGTAGACGCACAGGACTTAAAATCCTGGGTCTCGTAAGGGACGTGCCCGTTCGATTCGGGTCCTCGGCACCATTTACTTTCTATTCCTCTCTCACTTTCATCACCTCACAATCTCATGAACACGCTATAACATCCAAAATTCACGCCCCCTTAACCCTAAACAAACTTGCCCATGAATAACAATCACCTAAACTCCCTATACAAAATTTTGTTTTGAGATGGTGAAAAATAATGATTCAATGGGACCCAATCATGAAACTCAAAACAACCCTCAGTCTTGCTTTAATTGCTACATTTCTCTTTTCTTTAATGGCGATTTCTTCTCAGTTCTCCTTTCTTGCTGACGACTATATTTTTCTTTCTCGATCATTTAACTTGAGCTTTAATCTCCAAGACTTTGGCGTGATTTACGCTCGAAGACCACTCACTGCTTTTGTTAATTATGGTCTACTGAAACTAGGACTATTTGATCATCTCAAACTTCTTTTTTGCATCTTTCTCTTCTTACACTCAGTAGGACTAATCCAAATTTCAAACTGGCTCTTTTCCTCTGTTCAGCAATTGAACAAGACATCCTCATCACAGAACACACGATGGAAATACACGTTCGTAATTCTTCTCTGCCTTTACCCTTCTCTTCACGAGGTGATGCTTTGGCCCTTTAATCTCCCGTATTCCTTAGGAACACTTTTTCTTGCCGCAATGGTACTCTCATCTTCTATCTTCATGAGAGTAGTCTGGATGCTTTTAGCATTTTGTACTCTTGAAACTTATTTTGTTTCAGCCCTCATTTTACCAATACTTCCTGAGCTTCTATCGGGTGCCACCCTATTTGAACCTCTCAAAACAAATCGATTTAAAATCCATTCGCTCACCTGGATGATCGCTTTTTTAATTTACCTAGGAATCAGGTGGAGACTCTCTTCTCATGTGTCGATTGCATCTTTTGATCTGGATTTTTCTCTGTCTCACCTCGTCTCATTTGCAAAAATGTATGGCTCAGTACTCTGGACTCTTCATTTTTATAAGACCTCATGGATCTTCTCCCTCTTAGAGTGGATTGCCATCCTCATAACCATTCTCTCATTTTCGTCTTCAACACGAGAAAAAGCTAGGTACGCAGCCCTTCTTTTTCTCGTCCCATTTCTCAGCATGCCCCAGGCTTTGATCATGACTTATTATGCACCGAGAGCAATTCATGGAGCTGTTGTCTTAAAACTAGCTCTTTTCGGAAACCTTCTTTCCTTATTTTCAGAGAGATCATCGTCTAGGCTCAAAGGAATCACTTTGATCCTATTGATGATCGCCTATCTTGGAGAAACATCGATTATATTTTCACAAAAAACACAGAACTCACTTCTCCTTCAAAGGCAGGAGGAAATCTGGACTCAAAAGTTTAGAGAATGCCAAGAGCCTTGCGTACTCTCTATGGGAGACCTTGATCATGGACTAAAAAGGGATTGGGTTCTACCCAGCTTTGCATTCGAGCCTTTCCTTAGATGGATCCAACACAAGAATCATATTCAAAAAAATATCTCTCTCACTCCTTAATCACAGCTCAGCCTTGCAGTCTGAATTACGGACTATGATTGACATTTTATACATTATTGCACTGTAAACCCACCCTCAATCTCACTTCAGATCGATCGAATATTGCAAGAGAGGGAATAAAAACAGGAAAAGAACTGTTTTTATTCCCTCTCCATATTGATTGAAACTCAAAGTTGAACTACACAGAAAGCACATCTCAGAGATTACGTCTTGACGTCCCTTTTCCCATTAAGTGAGATCGATTTATGTTCAAAACCTTTTATTTACCCTTCTTTCTATTGTTACAGTCCACCCTGTTAACCTCCGCTGCATGGGCCCTACCGGAAAAAGACACTGGTAATTTAGGAGAGATCCGATACTCCGTACTCACCCCAGAGAATTTTCAGAGAATTTATGGAGATGCATGGATCCCTATGGATGGACGAAACATTGAAACCTCAGATCTTTATCGAGAAGGACTCTGGAGTGCACGAGAGATTCCTGATGCCAGAGGAAGATACCTCAGAACATTTAATGGAGGGAGATCCCCAAGCACAGGCAATCCCCATGGAGATGAGAATCAAGTGGGTCAAGATATGAATGATCAATTCGGATCTCATCACCACGAAGGATTATACGATCGGGGAATCAATCATCCTTGGGCAAATGGATGCTACCCAGGTCATGACGGAAAAGGATATAGTAGGCTTTCGACCTCGCCTCATGGCTCAGGTCACTCTTTTTACACAGGAACCGCTGGGGGCTCTGAAACCCGTCCTCGATCTGTAATTGTTTATACTTATATCAAGATCAACAGAACCCCAGAAAATATGACTCTAAATCTCATTCTCGAAGCAATTGAGCAGGCTAGCCAAAGGGTTTTTCAATCACCTCAATTCCAGATGATGATGAGACGTCTCATGCCTGCTCAAAACCCCCAAACCCATCAAGACCTTGGAGGGTTATTACGCCGTTTGAATTTGAGAGCAGATACTCCTGCGGCTGAAGGTGAACTATGAGAGTCACTCTCATCCACCGAATTCTGATCCTATCTCTTCTTTCTATTCCATCTCAAGCTATGATGAAAATATCAACTTCTCAAAGCGAAGCTAGCTCAGCCGCAACTGAAACAAATCCTTCTCAAGCTAGAGCTGAAATTGAAACCTACCCTTTACCTCTAGCTCCTCTTTTATATTCCATAGTTTCGCCGGGGAATTGTTCTGTTACTTCAAATGGAAGCCTTTTTAATTGCCAGTTTCCAGATATACAGATTCAGGAGACTACTCATAGATTCCCCTTCCTTCCTTTTGAAACAAAAATGAAGTTATCTGTATCTATGACTTGTAGAGGACATATCGACTCAACCTCAACATCTCTCAGGGTTGAGATGAGGGGTCCTTCTGAGCGAGACGAAGAAGATCTACTTCTTCAAGAGTGGACTCTTTTAGCCAATCAAAATCAGATTCAATATTATGAGCACCCCCTTAAACATCCTTATCAATCCATATCAGTAAGAGCCCGCAATTTAGAGCTTTTTCAAAGAGCAGTTTTTCCTCAAGGCTGCAGAATTGAACTTCAAATTCAACCCAATCGTATTTCAATCAGAAGCATCCCTGAGGCAGAGAGGTACCTCTCCCAGATCTGGAAGCAAAATGAAATGCTATCAAATCTCATGCAGACGTTGACAGCACTTCGACAGCTATGGAATGAAAGTAAACTCTCCGCACAACTGCTTGAAGGATCACTTCGCATGCTCAAGCAATCTCAAACACAAGAGGAGCAGCTTCATCAACAGATTCAATCTCTAGGCCGTTTGGTGGAAGCTTATCATCGTGAGATCACTGAGCACTCCACTTCTGAGCTCCCCGCCAGAAGTCGGCATTTTGCACGCTCTATTCTCAAACTGACACAAATCCTGAACTCTCAAAACTTGGTACTTCCTGAATTCGATCCTATCGACATTCATTCATACTTGACAGATCAGCAGATCAGAACATCAGAGCAGCTGATGCGACAACTAGAGCATTTTTTGGATCCCTTGTATTTGCAGTCTGTGGCCACTCAACTCGCCGAACAACGCACTCGAATTGAAATGACGAGACACTCTCTTGAACAGGTTTTCCAAGAGAATATCTATCCATTATTATGCGAAGATCTCTGTGATCTAGGCTTTACAGAGATTTGTGGAGGCCAAGGACTTACGGATTGCCTGCAAATGAACATCCGAGGAATTGCACCCCATCATCTCGAATCCATAAATGGAGCTCTTGCAGGCGAGCAGGAGCATCACCCATGAAAAGTTTAAAGGGTTATTTTAAGCTCGGACTTGGTCTCATATTCTTTATTTCTCAAACCTGCCTTGCAACCACCCTTCAAGAACTCTACTATCGAAGGTTGCAGTACGAGTATGCGAAGAGTAATGCAATAGATCAAAATAGAGAGGCAAGGGAACATGCGGATCGGATGCAGGCTCGCCGACTGGATGCTATTCGGCAACGTGTTCAAGAAAAAATAAATCTAAAGCGGCAAAAACTTGCTCAAAAAAATGAACTCCTTGCTCAAGCTAAAAGTCGTTTAATTGAATCTGGACAGGCTAGGACACGGGCCCTCCAGAATGAACTTGCATGGGTGGAAGAGCAACATCAAATCTTCAAAAGAGAGACTCTTCACTACCAGAGTAAGGTAGAATCCTTAGGCTTAGAGCTCGCAGATTGGATCACTCGCTATGAGCAATATCAAGCTACTCAATTAGAGAATCAATCAAAACTTGAATCCATTGCCCTCCTCTCACCACTCTCTACACAAATTCCTGAACTGGTTAAGACTCATGAACAACTTTTGAAACTGAAAGCAAAAGAGGCTGGGGATTATTCTCAGCTAGTCACTGAGTTGAGCGATCTCACCTCTCAGGTCAGAAGCACTTATCGTTCTTATCAAATAACTCTCACTCCTCTCGCGGCCTTTCTAGAGAAGTACCAACTCCCCACAGTTGAACCTCCCCTTCCCCTTTTAGAGAGCCTAAAGAGAGCAAGGGCGTACCTTCAGCAGCGAAACCTATTTTTCTCGGAGCAAGGTCCCGCTGCTCTTCTTACACTTGAAGCTCATATCCAAGATGCCGAGCGTCGACAGGTGAGCAGTTTAATGAACCAGGAAGAAGAAAAACAACTCAATACACTTTTAAGTCATGCTTTTAATACAAGTGTTCATCAGCTTCTCGAGAAAAGGAGTGCTATTTTACATGAAGTTCGCTCACCCTATGGATGCGGACAGAAACTAAGGCCTCTTCTTGATTTTTACACTGAGTTGTTACCATTAAAAACGCTTTGCTATGATCGTGAAAGATTAAAGCGAGAAAATTCTCCCTATTTCTTGGGATGCCAGCTCATCACTTCATCTCTCCTTGAAGCTGATTCCTTCATCAGTACAACAGCTTTTGATTACCTCATGCTAACCGCGAGCTTAGCACAAATCGAACCGATTGAAGAAATTCAAGAGGCAGGCTCATACCTTGAGACGGAGATCATACAAAAAAGGTCTCTCAAAATGATGATTAAATTTCATGATCAACTCCTCGATCAGTGGACTGCATCATCTCGTGATTAAATAGGGAGAAGGAGCATCTCATGTACTCTTCATGGGTTATTAGATTAAAAATTTTAATCATTGGAATGAGAAGACACAAGCTACTCGCTCAGATGTGTCTCAGCTTATTCTCATTCACTATCACCTATTCCAGCTGGGCAATTGAGTATCGAATGGCTCAAGGAGGATTTCCTTGCTGGGCTGATGAACAGCAGGTGAATTGCGCTAGTGTTCCTACAACGGTAGAATGGATTTGGATTTCATTTTCTGAAACAACTAAAGCTCAAATGCGGGGAGCTCTCGCAATGGGGAACTTTTGGGTCTCTCTTTCAGCCTTAAGCTGCGGTGAAAATCCACATCCCCATACTCAATCCTTTCAAAGTGCCATGTGTAACATGCCCGATGGTTACTTCATTGGGCGCGATCCCAGCACAGACCCTACGATGATACGTCAAATTGAGCTTGCTCGAATTGACTTACAAATCATTGAACAAGAAATTCAAACCCAATTAGATGAGGCAGATCGACACAGACGCCGTGCAAATGAGCCTCACCCTGAAGAACCCTTTCACCACGAAAGAGCGCGAGTTTTAGATCAAGAGATTGAGGCATTAGATCATTTACTGAACGAGCTCAACCAAGAACTCGATGCTATTCATTTTGAGGACTTTGAATCAGTGCAGCTCGAACAAATGGCTCGCCTCGTTCAGGAGGATCCGACCATTCGAGATTCATTTACTCAGCTCAGCACTGGGATAGAACAAGTCAAAGCATCGATTCGTACTGAGATTCAGAATATTGATCGAGAAACTCGAGAGACAGCGACTGCACTAGAAAGGACTTTTGAGCGGAGCTCACCTCGTACCGAAGAGTTTTTTAATGCACAGACTGAGACTCAAGCCTTTCCTCCTTTTGGAGATACTTCTGAGCATTTGTCAAGACTCCTTCCAGGGGTATTTACTGCAAAGCAAACCCACCCTATTTCTCAAATCGGTGAGCAGGTCATTTCTCAGCTCGATGAAGCTCTGCGAGAAGGTAATTCAACTAGATTCAACGCAGTCCTCAAGTCTTGGACTCTCTTTCAGACGAATGCCAACGTCCAAGCCCAATCCAATCCCTCTACTAGTGCTTTGAGCCTCAATCAACTAAGACGTACTCAAAAACACGTACTCGGATTCGTTCATCAGCATGTTGACCTCTATGGATTCTTTAGCTCCTTACAGATATCGGGCTCATTAAAGAGATTTATTGCAACAGATCTTAAAGATTGGGATGAAACCCTCAGTCGAGATCTTCGAGAAGAACTCAATACATGGCAAGGCAACCTCAACTCGAATCAAGAAGAGATCATTCGTCAGATTCAATCTCTTGAGCCTTTAATCCACAAACTTCAAGATCCTCGATTACAAAACCCTTCAGAGGATTCTGATCGAGAAGCTGCCCGTCAACTCGCAAAAATAGTAACCCAAGAAGCCCTTCTTCTTCTCATTCAATCGGCTCAGGAAGCGAATCAAGCCGAAGCATCGCCTCTCTTTGCAGAAAGAAGGGCAAGCAATTCTGAGACTCACTGTCATCCTATGACTGGAGATGATCCTCCGGAGAATCCCAAAAATCTCACCCAAGTAGAAACAAACCTAATCCAATCAAAAGCTTTAATTCAATTGGGTCTAGGACTGTCTGATTTTGCTCTCGGACTCTCCCCAGTTGGACCTGCAAAAGATCTCATTGAGGCCATCACAGGAATCTCTCTCCTTGCCCAACCAGGGGCGAGACTTGAAATGGGTGAGCGGGTTCTTCTAGCTATCACTGGAGTGATGGGGGTTTATACATTCGGTGGATCTCATGCGGTCATTCAAGGCACCAAAGCTGCGATTGTTGGAATCAAAAAAGCATTAAAGAAGGCTCCCATCCCCCGTGCCTACAAGACCAAGGTCTTGCAAAAGGCTGCAGAAACCTTAGATTCTGCGGGGGGAAAGGTACTCCAAGCTATTCGCAAGACTGGGACGGTTGCCGCAGACGACAGCTATAAGATTTTCGACAAAGCGAGTAAAATAGGGAATCCCATTCCTGAAGGCGAAGTTTTTGCTCGAATCGTGCCAAAGAATTTGGCTTCTAAGATCAAATCAGGTGAATTATCTCTATCCCGACCCAATTTTCACAATGAGGCTTTTGTTACGGCGTATGACGATGTAAGGGCAATTTCTGACCCGAAAGACTTGGCTAACAAACTCAGTCTTTTTATGGATCAAGCTGGAACAATACCTGTCGACACTTCAAACTATGTTGTTCTAAAGTTCAAGTTCAAAGGTGATACCGCTCTGCTTGCCAGTCCGGTTGAATTCGGGAGCCAAAGAGGATTTGGCTTTCTACCAGGCGGAAAAACTGTAGGTGGAGCGAGAGAATGGATTATTGATAGTAATATTAACCAGCGAAATCTCATTGAGTTTATCGACTAGGAGCATATCTAATGAGCGATCTAGGTAAGTTTGAAAAGTATATCATTAACCAGATTATATCAAAGTTCCCCTTTGGGTTTACTGAGGCAGTTCAGATAATTAACTTGATGAAATCATTGAGCCTGATAAGCAAGAACATCACCACGGAGACCGAGGCTGACGATTTCATAAATCTCGAAGTAAAAAACTTTCTAACTCCTAAGGGACTTCTCCGGTTTAAAACATATTCCAATGAGGAACTAAAAAAACTTGGGATTAATCTTAAATTTGTAAAAGAAAAAAATGACGGTTGGGGTACAAAAATTTATTATGATGACAAGAATTATCTATATTGGGAGGATGCCCCAGGACGATACTCGAATGAAGGATACCAGCTTTGTTCAGATGGCTTGAATTTTGAATAGCGTCGATAGCAGATCCTTAACTCTCATAAGTGTTCACGCTTCTCACTTTTTCAGGTTACTGGGTCAATATGCACGGGATACTTCTCAAAAGGTCATCGGTTCTTTATACCTAAAGGAGTGCCTTTAGAGGAATTTATAGAGGAGATCGTTTTCTAATGTATGAACTAATATTCAAGAATCCCATTGAAGTACGGATGGGCTCCCCTTTTAACGTTGCGGACGTAGAGCTGAAAGGTGGATATTTTCCGTCATTTGACGGGCATTCCTTTTAAGATAAAGGCATCCTCACTATATCGCGGACCGTTTGCTATTTGATAGAATGGCAGACTCTTGCTGCTGGCAGACCAGGGTTTCGAGTTTGGAAAGTCTTAGAAAATGAAAGGGTTGTTCAGAAGTCTCAAGTCTTTAAGGGCTGCTGCGAATCCATAGTTTTAAGTTCAAATGGAGTGGAGCTATCCATTTATCAAGGTAACAAGACTGAAACAATCTGTGTTGAAGTATTTACTTAGGTTTAATATGGACTTGAATTCCAAATATTTATGGTGGTTTTGAGATATTTTTTTTTGGAACAAGGTGGCAAACACTGGAGAAAGACATCCAGGAACTTAGATGAGACAGTATTTGACCTTGTAGACACTGCAGTGAATAGATACGTAATTTCGGCTATTGATACAAGAATTAGCTAACAAGCTGTGGGGTATTAGATTTGTAAGATTCCCATAGGATCTTGGTTGTACAGCCTCGTTTTCTTACATTCTCCGCTGTAAATTTACTGTATAGGTCCAGAGCCGACTGAATCATTTTAGAGCTAAGGATGACTCGCAAAGCATTCATTTTGAATATGCCCAGCCGTGAATTTTCCATAGAGATCCACTATCAGGTAGATGCTTTTATGGTCACGATTACCTGATAAATACTATTTGAGATTCAAAAGTATATTCTTGCTATGAGCTTGCCTCAAAATATTAAAGGAATACTTATAAAAATCAATGGTCCGCTGAGCTCCTAAGGAGGTCTCAGCTTGAAACTTCTGTTGATTTGTATTTAGCGCGGAAACTAGGTCATTTAACTTTATCCACTCATAATCCGTCATTTCTTGAAAATGAGGATCACTGTTATTTCTCGACTCATTTAGAATATTTTGTGCAGAAACGTAAGGGACTTTTACGAAAAACGTACATGCATAATTATTTACCCTTGGGTGAAAGTATACATCAAAAGATTCACTTAATAAGACATTCTGCTTAATATCATAGACACCGCCGGTCTCTTCGAAGATTTCCTTTGCGGCTCCAATTACAAAACTATCCCC
>Ga0255098_1000053_pt1 | contig 37774 bp, 35 predicted proteins | sample Colum_Atlam_RepC_2_FD_188440 | JGI IMG/M metagenome (GOLD analysis project Ga0255098, IMG submission 188440) | Freshwater microbial communities from Columbia River, Oregon, United States - Colum_Atlam_RepC_8d | ecosystem: Environmental > Aquatic > Freshwater > River | place: USA: Oregon... | reverse complement strand
ATCTACAAGAGAGTGTAAATATTAAATGACTATTAAATAATATACCAAGAAGTACCATTAGCAATAATGGTTAAAGAACCCCCTGCAACAATATTTTGAGTAAGAGAACCATTGATAGTTTGAGTAAGATTAGCATCAATAGTCATGGTAGCAGTAGCATCTGTATTGACAAACAGAATGACATAGCCATCATAAGTAGTACCACTTAAAGCAAAAAGATTAACAGTACCTGCATTGCCACCATTAGATAAGAAATAAGCATTCTTATTAATATATGAACTAGCTGGTGCAGAGATGGTAGTAGCATTAGCAATAAAGGTAGGTGTTGTACAAGCATATCTTGAACCTTCAGTTTGAGTTAAGATAGGATTGTAGACAGGAGCATTAAAGGCATCATCAGGATTATTGATAGTCCAACGATTAGCAGTTTCATCCCAATAGAATTGAGAATCAGTATAGTTGCCTCTCTTAACAATAAGACCAACATTAGCACTAGCATTAACAGCACCTAAATCACTATTTAAAGTAATAAGAGAAGTACCATCACCTTTAAGACTTAAAGTACCATTAATAGTAGTATTACCATTATCTGAATCTACTTCAAATTGAGTAACAGCACTACCATTTTGAATAGTGAGAGAACTATTTGCTTTATCAAGAGTAAGACCACCTAAAGTAAGACTTGCATATTGAGATGAAGTAGGTGTGATTTGAGATGCAGTAGCAGTAGCTGAAGTGTTATCGGCAAATAAAACAAATTTAGTATTGCCGGGCTGATAAATAAGACCACTATATAAAACAGTACCTATGCCATCTTCATATTTACCAAAAAAACCTACATGGTTTACTGTTGATGTATTGCTATCACCAATAAAGAATAAAGGATCTTTTAATCTTAATTGTGCCCCATTAAAAGTAGCATTTCCTGAAACTGTCAAACTACCATCTAAAACAATCGCACTAGATAAACCTAAAGTGAAAGTACCATTACCACCATGTGCAACAGTAACATTTTGACCATCACCTTGAATAGTTAAAGTATTGCCACTGACAAATGCTTTATTTGTAGTTCCATTAGTAGCATTAAAAATAGTCGTGTTGCTATTTAAAATGTCATAGAAATTTGTACCATTTTCAGTAACAGTCCATTTATCTGATGTTTCATTCCATTTAATAGAAGCATCGTTTGCACCTCTTTCTACAATAATAGAAACATCTTGAACAGTACCTGCACTATTTAAAGTAATGCTAGATGCACTTGTAGAAAAACTTGTAGCTGTCAATCCAGCCAAAGTAGAAGTTCCTGTAACACCTAATGTAGATTGTAAAGTTGTTGCACCTGTTACATTTAAGGTATCGTCAATTTCTGATGCACCTTCAACATTTAATGTACCTTGAATATCAGTATTACCACTAACACTATTCACAGTAAATTTAGGTGTTGCACCTGCATCACTGTAAACAATTAAATCTTTACCTGCTCCACCATGCAAAAGCAAATCATCAGATAATGTAGTGATACCTGTTACACCTAATGTACCTGATACTGCTGTGTTACCTGTTGCACTAGCTACTGTAAAAGTATCGCTACCTCCACTACCATTTTTAATGGTCAAATTGCTTTCGAGAGTACTTGCACTTTTAATTAAAGCAGTACCTGCAATAGTAGTGTTACCTGTTGTATCTGCTACAATAAATTTATCTGTATCTAATTTCAAACCACCATTGATATTGACTTCACCTGTGATGGTAGCAGTACTATTAATAGTGAGAGTATTTGCAGTAACACTACTTGTAGTCGTAATATCATCTACATATAAAGTAGCCCAACGAGTACCTGTAGTACCAATATCTCTTTGACTATCTAAATCAGGTTGGATGGTATTACTAAATGTAGAAACACCTGTCACCCCTAGAGTATTACTTAAAGTGGTTGCACCTGTCACTCCTAATGTTCCTACAATAGATGTGTTTCCTGTTTCACTATTAATAGTGAATTTAGGTGTAGTACCTGCATCACTATAAATAATAACATCCTTGCCAGCTCCACCATGTAATAACAAATCATCTTTAACAGTAGTAATTCCATTTACTGTCAATGTAGATGCAATAGCAGTCGCACCTGTTGTACCATCAACAGTAAAATTCGTAGTATCTACTGCGATGCCACCATTAGCATTCAATAATCCTGTTAATGTAGAAATACCTGTCACATCAAGAGTACCTGCAATCGCAGTATTACCTGTTGTATCTGCTACTGTGAAAGCATTTGTATCAACAGCAATACCTCCATTTGCATTTAAAGCACCTGTTAATGTAGTGATACCTGTAACACCAAGAGTATTGCTTAAAGTAGTAGCACCTGAAACACCTAAAGTACCTGCAATAGATGTATTGCCACTAGCACCTAAAACTTTAAACTTTTCAACAGTCCCGGGATTATCACTATAAATAATCAAATCATTTGAATTTTGGATTTTCAAATCTTCAGATAAAGTAGAAATGCCACTAACCGATAAAGCACCTGTGATTGCAACACTAGGTACACTGACATCTACAAAAAGAACATCAGCACCACCACTACCATTTTTAACAGTCAAATCATCTTGAATAGTAGTAGCTGATTTTAAAGTAGATGCTCCGTCAGAAGTGAAAGTACCATAAACTCTAGTGTTACCTGTAGAGTTATCCACACTAAATTTAGTAGCATCTGCATTATCGATAGCAGTCAAATTAGCTTTAACAGAAGTCGCACCTAAAAGACTAACATTGCCTGTTCCTGATGTGAATGTATTTGTACCTGTAATAGTAGTATTACCATTTAAAGAAACTGCACCTGTACCTGTGCTTAAAGTATTAGCACCTGTTTGTGCAATATTATTTGGGATAGTCCAAGCATCTGTGGTTTCATTCCAAGTGAGTTGAGCATTTGTTAAAGCACCTCGTTCAACTTCGATTGCTACAACATCAGCCTCTTCACCATTACCTGTTCTATTTGCATTTAATAAGATCACAGGATTTGTAGTAGTCGTTTGCTTATTGATTTTTAAATAAGCATCAGTACCTAAAGTAGTAACACCTGTTGAATCAGCTACACTAAATTTGCCACTATCTACATCAATACCACCATTTGCATTTAATAATCCTGCAATAGTAGTAATTCCTGTTACACCTAAAGTACCTGCAATCGCTGTATCACCTGATCCATCAGCAACAGTAAATTTATTAGTATCTACTGCAATACCTGCATTAGCATTTAATAAACCACTTAAAGTAGTTGTGCTTGTAACACCTAATGTGGATTGTAAGGTAGTAGCACCTGTCACATTCAAAGTATCATCAACTTCGGTAGCACCTTCTACATTTAAAGTCCCTTGAATGTCTGTATTGCCATTTGAACCTGTAATGGTAAATTTAGCAGTAGTACCAACATCACTATAAACAGTTAAGTTATTTCCACCTTGAACTTTTAATTGATTGGATAAAGTAGAGATACCATTTACTGCCAAAGTACCATCAATAGAAGTATTGCCTGATCCATCAGCAACAGTAAACTTATTAGTGTCTACTGCAATGCCACCATTAGCATTTAACAATCCTGCAATAGTAGTTTCACCTGTTGCTTGAGTGACTTGAAAATTAGTGTTTGCACCATTCTTAACTAAAAGATTCGCTGTGACAGTAGTTTCACCTTGTAGTGTAGTAGTACTTGTAATAACAGTAGTACCAGCTACTGTGAAATTATTGCCAACACCTACATTATTAGATAACAACCATTTATCATTATCTTCATCCCATTCGAGAGTAGCATCAGCACCGTCAGTACCTCTTTCTACTGCAATAATCATAGCATCTGATGATGCACCTGTCACATTGCTATTAACAATAATAAGAGGATCAGTAGCAACAGTAGCTTTTTGGATTTTAAGACTAGCATCAGTTTCAATAGTGAGATCACCAGCAAAAGTAGAAGTAGAATTAACATCTAAAGTGTTGGTAGAAGTACCATGTGTAATAGTAGCACTATCAGCTGAAACACTTGTAGTAGAAACAAGAGCATTACCTGTAATGGTAGCAGTAGTAGTGATATTATTTGCATCAAAACTTGTAGTACCACCAACAGTAGTAATAGTAGCACCATTATCCATAACAAGACCTGATGCAGTAATGCCACTATTAACATTTAAAGAACCTTCAATAACAGTATTGCCATTATCTGAATCTACACTAAATTTAGTAGTACCTGCATTTGTCTTAACTAAAAGGTTTTCATTATCAGCTTGAATAGTAAGACTAGCAGTAATAGATGAATCAGCAGTAGCTTCTAAAGCACCAATTTTTAAAGGTTGGTAGGCAAGAGTAATACCAACACCACTAAAGTCAGTGGTTGCACCCGTTGCTCCTTGAGCAGTAGCAAGGATAAATTTATCTACACCTTCATCCCAAGCCATAATAGCAGGAGCTTCTGTACTACCTCTAGTGATTAAAATACCTGCATCTGTAGTAGCATTAGCATTAGCATCAGCATTACTAGCAAGTTCAATAACAACATCTTGAGTAGAAACAGTAGTACTATTAACAGTAGTAGTTTGACCATTAACAGTTAAATCACCAGTGATAGTAAGATTTCTAGTAATGCTAAGATCTCTACCGACAGATAAGTCATTTTGAATAGTGACATCATCAGGTAAACCAATAGTGTAAGTGCCTGCAACATTTTCTACTGTGGTTTCATTAGCAACACCTTGAAAAGTGATAGTACCACCTAAAGCAACAGAAGTATTACTATCAGCATCAGCAAAAGTGATAGTGCTATTAGAAAGTTTATTGTTAGCAATAGAGCCAGCTAACATAGCATTAGTAACTTTTAGATTACCGATAGCAGTAACACCTGTTTTGGACATAGTGATATCGCCACTTAAACCAACATTTTTCCATTCACCATCACCATCGGTAGAATCATAAGCTAGGATATGGGCATCTGTGAGTGTACCATTATTGATAGTGACATCACCTAATTCATTTAAAACTACTTCACCACCATTGATAGTATCTAGCACATATTGTTTAGTAGCAACATCTTGTGCATTAGTAGGGTCAGCTACATTAGTTAAACGAATAGTAGTACCATTAGCACTATCTCTAAAATCAACAGTAGCATTTGGAGTGAAATTGATATTATCTAAATCTGCTCTTGCTAATTCAGTACCTCCGAGTGTAGAACCATCATGGACTCTAACAGCTTTAGTGGAAGTATTTACGGTTAATTCACCAACAGCACCTGTAAAAGCGGAATTTTCAGCTGTTGTACCCCTACGAAATTGAACTCTACGAACTGACATCTATATACTCCTTAAGGAAATAGGTATTCTCTTAATAAGGGTATATATATTTATAAATTAAAAAACTAGCTAATCAAACAACCATAGTCTTCATTCGCATAGACTAGAACTTCTTGAAATAGTGATTCAGCATTTAAAGGTGTAGAACCATCAACACCAGCATCTTGATAGTCTATTGTAAAATCTGTATTTGCATTATAAACATCAGCAACAGAACCATAATCTACAGAATCCGGTGTTCTACCTAAACTATCTAAAACAGGAATATCACCAGCACTTAAACCTACATTATAAGTAGATGCACTACCTAAACCTAAATTATTTCTAGCAATCGCTTGGTCTACAGCATTACCTGCAATTTCATTAAATAGATTTACTAATTGGAAAAAGTCATTTGGGTTTAAACCGGCCCCAGTTAAAACACTTTGAACAAAAGCTGTAGTAGCCACTAAAGTAGAATTATTATTACTTGCTTGTGTAGTCGCTCTCAATTCTGCACTAAAGGTAGTATTTCTATTATCTAAAACTACATTAGACAAAGCACCTACACTACGAGCAACAAATTCATTATTTGTATCATCCCAAGACAATAATTGACCTTCTGTGATTGTATTTGTATTTACATTGACATCAGATAAAGTATCAATAGAAGGTAAAGATGTTAAGTTAGCACCTGATAAGGCTGGCAAGGTACTATTGGCATTTAATAACAATACTTCGTTAGCACCTGTACCAGCATTATATGTAGATGAATTACCTAAACCTAAATTAGTTCTAGCAAGAGTTGGATCAGCACTAAGTTCAAATAAGTTATTTCCTACTTGTAAAAAGTCTAGTGAGTTTAATCCATCAAGTAAATCAGCATCTAGTCCAGAGCCTGTACCATCTACTGTAACAAGTTTAGATAAGACATCATTAGCAGTATAGTCAGTAGTTTTAACAACACCTGTCAAATTAGTACCATCGAGAGCAGGTAAAGTGTTTGCATTAGTTAAAAGCAAGACCTCATTTGCACCTGTACCTGCATTATATGTAGCAGATGAACCTAAACCTAAATTAGTTCTAGCAGTAGTAGTATTGTTAAGATCAGATAAGTTATTAGCTACTTGTAAAAAGGATGTGGAATTTAATCCGTCTAGTAAATCAGCATCTAAACCTGATCCACTACCATCTACATTTTTAATCTTATTTAATACATCAAGATCATCATAGTCAGTAGATAACACAAGACCTGTTAGGTTAGTACCATCTAAAACAGGTAAAGTATTATTAACAGATAAGAGCAAAACTTGATTCGCAAGAGTACCTGCATCTTTAGTAGAAGAAGTACCTAAACCACTAATGTCAGTATTTGCCAAAGAAATAGGAACAAAATCAGCACCATTATATTGTAAGACTTTGCCATTTGCATTATTTGTTAAATCTACATTAGATAAATCACCAATACTAGCATTACTAATTTCTTGTTGAACAAAAGCAGTAGTAGCAATAGTAGTATTATTAGTATCAGCTGGTTGAGTAGGTGCAGTAGGATTACCTGTTAAAGCAGGACTTGCAAGTCTAGCTAAATCACCACTATCATTTAAGTCAGTAGATGCTAATTGAGTATTAATCCATTCTGTATTATTCCATTTTAAGACTTGAACATTTGTAGGAAGATTAACAGTAACATCGGATAATGTATTGATAGAACCTAAAGAAGTTAAGTTAGCACCTGATACAGCAGGTAATGTATCAGCCACAGTGAACTTTAATACTTGATTTAAACCAGTACCGGTATTTAAAGTCGCTACATTCCCTAAACCTAAGTTAGTTCTAGCAGTAGTAGTGTTATTAAGATCAGATAGATTATTAGCTACTTGTAAGAAAGAAGTAGTATCTTCAAATGCCATATTACCTAGACCAAGATTAGTAATAGAGTCATTTACAAATTTAGTAGTAGCTAATTGAGTTGTATTTGTACCTACAACAGCAGTTGGTGCAGTAGGAATACCTGTAAAGTTAGGATTATTTAATCTAGCAAGTGTATTACTATCAGATAAATCAGAAGCAGATAATAAAGAGTTAGTCCAAGTAGTGCCATTACTTCTCAAGACATGACCATCAACAAGGACACCTGTAGAAACACCATTAAGATCATTAAGACTTAATTTTCCATTTCTGAATTTATTAGTACCTGCATCAAATCTTAATGCTTGACCTTCAGCTAAAGCAACACCATTGCCCCCATCTAAACCTAAGATTACATCTGAAAGATCATCAAGAGAATTAACAGCACCAATATTAAAAAGTTCATCTTGTACCCATGCTGTTGTAGCGACTTTATTAGAATCATCGCCAAGAGCAGGTGCATTTGTTAAAACTACTACATCATTTAAAGTTAAAGTACCACTGATAGATGAAATAGAGTCTGTGATTAAACCACCCATTTTTACATTAACAAAAGATAGAGTACCACCTGTTAAAGAAACATCTGTTGTAAGACTTGTTAATCCAGTGCCAGTAATAAATTCAAATCTGTCATTACCCTCATCCCAGAATAAAGAAGCATTAGCAGATGTGCCTCTTTCAATAATAAACCCAGAGTCATTAACAGGAGCACCGACAGTACCATCAGATAGTAAAATCATACTATCTTTGATTTCTAGGTTAGTTGTATTTATAGATGTAACACTACCAACAACATTTAAGTCTCCACCTACAGTCAAATTGCCTTGAATTTCTACATTCTCAGATAATCCGATTAAAAATTCGTTATTAACAGTATCTAGGCTAACAACAGTCTCATTAGTTGCACCTGCAAATTTAATAGTGTCCCCTAAAGAAACTGCTTTAGTATCTGCCCCAACACCACTTTCAGAAAAGGTAATGGTTTTGGTAGTAATTGTAGCATTTAAAGTAACACCTACACTACCATCAAAAGAAACATTACCACTTAAATCAGTACCTAAAGTAAGAGTGATGCTATTATCCCATTGACTTGAAGTCGTGGCATTACCACCAACACGGATTAAATCAGCAGTATCAGATAAGTCAGTGGATGCTAATTGAGAATTGACAAATACAGTACCATTATATCTTAATGTTTGACTTGGACTTAAAGCAACACCGCCAATAACAACATCAGTTAAATCATCAAGAGAAGCAATAGGATTGAAACCTGCGATTTCATCTTGTACCCATGCAGTAGTAGCAATACGAGTAGAATCATCACCTGCATTAGGACTTGTAGCTGTGGCAATAGCTAAAGTAGTAGTACCATTTACAGTCAAAGCACCTTGAATTTCAGTATCTCCATTATTTGCATTAATAGAGAACTTTGTTAAATTATCATTAGCACTTTCTACTTGGAAAGAAGAGTTTGCTCCAGAGATTTTAGTAATCGCACCACTAAAGTTATTAGTACCTGTAAAGGTATTATTTCCATTTAAAGTAGCGAGATTACTTCCCTCAATACCATCAATAGTATCTGCATCTAAACCTGAGCCATGACCATCAACAGTTTTGATCTTAGTTAAGACATCATTAGCAGTATATGTAGCAGTATCTAATTTAAGAGCAATCGCATCAGTATTGGTTTTGACTTGAGCATCTAAAGTAGATATTGCAGTAACAATATTCTCACCATTTTGAATATAGTTTGTAGACCCAAAATTGCTCTTAACACCATTTGTTGCACCAATGCTTGTATCAAAAGCAGTCAATTCTGTATGTGCATTATGAACTTGAACATCTAATTTATCGATCGCTTGAATAACAGTATCTGTATTAAGGATATTATGAGGAGCACCACTATAATTAGGTCTTGACCCATCAGGGTTTAAACCAACTGATAATTGTGTAGTATCTAGTTCATTTAAAATTGCTTGATCAGCAGTAACATAAGGCACATCAATTTCATACCAACCTGCAACTGCACCCCCGCTTATAAAGGTTTGATGTGTATCAGTAGTAATATAAAAATCGCCTTCATTATCATTACTTGCTACAGGTCTATTAGCAAAGATGTCTGAAGTTGTAGTAGTGATAGCAAGGTTAGGTAATTGACTTGTAGGAATTTTACCTGAGCCATCTAAAGTAGCAACACCACTATTAGCACCTTTTTCAGTAGAAAGAACAACACCTGTCAAATTTACACCTGATAAGACAGGCAAAGTGTTATCAGCACTTAATAATAAAACTTGACCATTAAGAGTACCTACATCATAAGTAGAGGCAGTACCTAAATTTAAGTTAGTAATTTCAGTATCTACATAAACAGTAGTAGCAAAATCAGCAATATCACTTAAATCAGATGAAGCAAGAACTCTATTAACAAAAGTAGTACCATTATGGATTAATGCTTGTTTATTAGCAGTAGGATTAGTGATCTCTACATCAGCAAGATCATGGAGTTGAGTAACACCACCAGCTCCTGCAATTAAACCTCTTACAAAAGTCGCACTTGCAATTTCATTGCCTACTGCACCTGCTGGTGTAGTAACAAAAGAAGTAGCACCTAAAGTAATAGGATTAGTAAAGGTTTGAGTAGCATCAAGTCTAGCAATATTAGCAGTATCAGTAAGAGCAGTAGAAGCTAAAGTCACTACTGCTTCAATAGTGTTATTTCCATCATTATTTGTGAAAGAAATACCAACACTATTTCCAGTTGCTAATGCAGTACCAACAGCATTACGAGCATCTTCATCAGTATAAGCATTTGCATTAGCAGGAATCCAATTAGTACCATTCCAAGATAAGAATTGACCATTAGCAGGAGCATTAGCACCTGTAGTAATAACATCAGATAATTTATCAATAGAAGGTAAAGCAGTTAAATTGATACCTGATACAATAGGTAAGCCATCAGCACCAAGTTCAACAACATTACCATTAGCAGTACCTATATCTTTAGTAGAAGCAGTACCTAAACTTAAATTAGTTCTGGCATTTGCTTTGGCTACATTATCACCTGCAATTTCATTAAAAGCATTTGCTACTTTAAATATATCGGCATCATCTAAAAGACTAGCAGTACCTAATAAATCCAAACTATCTGTATTAGCTTTAGTTTGAGTATCAAGTTTACCAATAGCAACATGATGGCTATCTGCATTAAGGATATAATTTGTAGATGAATAAACAGGTCTTGATCCGTCATTATTTAAACCAAGAGATGTTTGAGTATCATCTATTTCAGTTTGTAGTTCAGCGATAGATGTAGAATTAGGATTTAAGATTTCAGACCAATCTGTACCTGTGGAAATAAAGGTTTGGAAGGTATCTGTAGTAATATAAATATCGCCACTGTTATTTGCATCAGCAACAGGTCTATTCGCAAGTAAACCTGAAGTCACGGATGTGATAGCAAGGTCAGGTAGTTGAGTAGTTTTGATATGACCATTGGCATCTAAAGTAGGTATTGCACCTAAAACATTACCTGCATTATTATCTAAAGAAGTAACTTGAACAAAAGCAGTAGAGTTCAAATTATCAAGGAGGTCCGCATTGAGTCCTGTATTATCAGCATTTACTAAATTTTTGATATTAGTAGCTGTGAAATCTGCACTAGGTAATTTAGTACCTACTGTTACAGTAAGACCAGCTAAACTAGCATCAGTATTAGCAAGAGCATTATCAAGATTACCTAAAGATAAATGATGACTATCATTATCTGCAATATAATGAGTAGAGATATAAACAGGTAAAACACCATTACCATCTAAACCCACTGATGCTTGAGTAGTATCTAATTCATTTTGAATAGCTGTAGTAGTAGCAGTAGTGGCAAGAGTATTACCATCACTTAAGTCTGCGGACCCTAATTGTCTATTAACAAAAGTAACACCATCATGAATCAAGGCTTGTTTATTAGCAGTAGGATTAGTGATTACAACATCGGTTAAATCATCTAATTGGGATACCCCACCAGCACCAGCAATCAAAGCACGAACAAAAGTTGCACTAGCTACTTCATTCCCATTTGCCAAAGGATTTGTAGTAACAGTAACAGATGCTGATCCTGTGAGGTCAACATTACCTGTAAAAGTCTTATTACCTGTGATAGTTTGAACACCATTTAAAGTAGTGATATTTCCACCTTGAATACCATCAACAGAATCAGCATTGAGACCTGTATTATCCTCAGCAATTTTAGCTTTAATAGTAGCATTAGTAAATCCAGCTGTAGCTAATTTAGTTTCAATCGCAGTATCAAGTTTATCAAGAGCATCACTAAAACTTGTAGCCGTATCAATATGAGTAGTACCATTAGGCTGTACCCATTCACCTGTATTATCAATATAAGCACCTAAAGTGGTTTCAATTTCTTGGATTTCTTGTTGGATAGAAGTAGTGTTAGTAATAATATTACTAGGAATAAATAAACCTTGTGCTTGATCCCAAACGATAGTTTGACCATCAGCAATATCATTAATCTCTACATTGTTTAAAGTATGTAAAGAAGAACTAAGAGCATTAACATACCAATAGGCATTATTGCCATCATCAATAAATCTAAGTTCATAAAGACCACTAGGATTTTCATTGAGAACGATAGGATTGGGATTGCTATAAACTAAACCTTTATAGACAGCACTAGCATTAGCAGTATTTAAAGTAGTTCTTGTGAAACCTGCTTCGAGTTGAATATAAAAGACATCACCATTACTAGCAGTATTATGCAAGGTAACAAGTAGGTCTTCTAAATTATAGTGAACAAAAAGAGTATTGCTTTGAGAAGTGTAGTTTAATGCTTTAGTTGAGATAGTTAAAGGTTTAGAAACATTTGTTAAACTAGCACCTGAAATAGCAGGTAAAGCACCATCTAGTAAATTGCTATTAAGTTTACCATTAGCATCAAGTCTAAGAACTTTATTAGCACCTGAGGTATCAACATCATTAACATCGACTTTAGTAGCAAGTTCACCATCAAGACTAGAAATAGCTTCAACAAGATCCTCAGCATTCTCGATATAATTTAAAGAAGTGTAGTTCTTCTTAACACCATTAACAGCACCGATACTTGTATCAAAGGAGCTATCAATACTTTCTTGTTCTTTAAGTTCAGTATCTATTTTACCAATAGCTTGGACAACAGTATCTGTATTAGCTATAATATGGGGTAAGGGAACATAATCAGGTCTTGATCCATTAGGATTTAAACCAACTGATGCTTGTGTAGTATCTAATTCAGCTTGGGTTGCAAGTGTATTAGCATCACTAATATCAGCAAGGGATAAAGTATGTTCTACAAACTTAGCACCATCCCATCTTAAAAATTGTCCATTAACAATACCTACAATATCAACATCAGACAAGTCATTTATACTACCGACAGAACTACCATCAGCTGGAATCCAGTTATTGCCGTCCCATGATAGAAATTGACCTATAACGGGAGGTGTAGTAGAAGTATCAACATCAGTTAAGTTATTTATACTACCACCGACAGCATTAGCATCAACATATGATTTAGTAGCAACATCTTGGGGGGCTGTAGGGTCAGCTACATTAGTAATTTTAACAGTAGCATTGCCTGCACTATCAAGTAAACTGAATGTGGATGCTGCTTGGAGGATAGCATTTGATAGGTTAGATTTGAGCATTTCATACCCACCGACAGTAGCTCCGTCATGTAATCTGAGGCTATTGTTGGTAGTATTCATAGTTAATTCACCAACAACACCGGTAAAAGTGTTGTGTTGAACAGCAGTACCTCTTCTTAATTGGACTTGTCTTGCCATTATATAAAACTCCTATATTTAAAAGACTTCTTAAATATAGGTTTAAAATTTAATAATTATTGCTTATGCGATAAACCCATTATCAAATACTACATCTACAATTTCGATAATTAAACCATTATCGAAGCTAGTTTGACCTATAAGCTCACCATCAGCACCATATACAGGTATTTGACCCTCTCCAGTACCTATATTTAAACTAGCATTTATAACATTATTGACATCATCATTACTAAAAGATATTCCTATATGAGTACCATTTTCTAAAGCAGTCCCTACTGCATCCCTAGCATCCTCATCAGTATAAGATGAAGCTACTGCACCAGGCATAAATTTATTTGTAGCACCATCCCATATAAGAGTCTCCCCATTATTCACTCCACCACTAATATCTACATCAGATAAAGTGTTTATAGAACCTAATGATGTTAAATTCACACCTGATACAGCAGGTAAAGTATTTGCTACATCAAATTTTAATACTTGATTTACACCGGTACCCGTATTTAAAGTCGATACATTCCCTAAATCTAAATTAGTTCTAGCTAAGGGTTTATCTGTTAAACCAGCCAAATTACCACTCTTTAATAAAATACTAGCAGTATCACTTAAATCCGTAGATGCTAATTTAGTATTTACATATTGAACACCATTAAACCTAAGAGTTTGTCCCATAACTTGATTTAAATCATCTATCGCAACATCTGTTAATTGATCTAAAGATGTTGCTCCCCCACCACCTCCACCCCCACCTTCAGCTATTCTCGCTTTAACCCATGCTGTTGTAGGGATCTGTGTACTATTACTATTATTAGCAGGTGTAGGTGCTTGTGGTACACCTGTAAAGGTAGGACTGTTTATAGGTGCATATATACCTAAAATACCATCTATATCAGATGCTGTAAGTTTAGTATTTACCCATTTATCTGTAGCTGACACATATCTAAGAGTATGACCATTAGCTAAATTAGATAAGATAACATTACCTAAGTCCCCAATACCACTATCTGTGGTTATAACTACATTAGCATCTAATAAAGCAGCACTACCCAAACCTAAATTAAGTCTCGCTGTAGGTACACTAGCTAACCCACTTAAATTATCAGCTCTCCTCATCAATAAAGCAGTATCGGATAATTCTGTACTTAAGAGCTTAGTGTTTATCCACTTATTAACACTATACTTTAAAACTTGTCCTGTTTGTAAGCCTAATTGACCTAATTGAACATCGGATAAATCATCTATACCATAAGTATTTAAACTTACATTAGCACTTATACTATTAGGATTTACAGTAAAACTGATACCTTGATGAACACCATTAGTAAATAATGCCCCAACATCAGCATTCGTATATTGTGTAAGTGTTGTAGATACCACACCTGTAGCATTATTATATAAAATAGGGGCAGTAGCTGAGATAGCTTCTCTTGCTCTTGCATCTGTATAGTATAAATTAACTACTCCTTCAGGTATGTCATCCGTAGTGTTAATATTAGCAGGGTCAATAGCCATAAGAGCAATATTAGGAGCTAATCCAATATTATCTTCTATTATAACAGGATTAGATAAGACTTCTACTGACCAATATGTAACAGTCCCTCTTCTATAAGATTTTAAATCTACAGGATTTGTTAAAGTAGTATCTTGACCTGCTTTAATACTGATACCATTAACAAGACCTTGAACTTTATACCCATTACCTAAATCAACAAATTTAAGTTTATAGGATGTAACACCATTACCCAAACTTATAGATATAGTTTGTTTTATTTCACTATAAGGTAAAGTCAGTTCAAGATTATTTACTGTTAATTGATAAGTCTCCCCCACCACTAATGTTATATTGCCATCTAGCTGAATCATAATTTTTACTCCTAAGTTGAGTGTTCTTATAATCAGCTAAACTATTTAATATCTATTCTTCTATAATAAACTTCTCTCCAGTTATAGCTTCAAGAGTCCTTATCATTTTTTCCATATTGATACGGATAGATTTACCTGTTCTCTTATTATAAGAGTAATATTCCCATTCACCTTCTTCATTGTGTGGAGATAATTTGGTATTATTTCCTGCACTATCTTGTACATAAATTTCAGTATCTGAAGCATCTACTTTAGCATATATTTGAGCATAAGTTGATACCGGTGTAGGAGCAATCCCTTGTTCTTTGAGCTGAATATAGCCATTAGATACTATATTACCTGTGTCATTATCTATACTTAAAACTTGTGTAGAATCTAATAAGCTACTAGCATTTGTTACACTTGTAGGTGAACTTAAAGATATCGTAGACCATGCTGAACTGTTTATTGTAATAGTATAAGGATTATCATCAATATAAAAACCACCACCATAAGGTAGCACATTATTATATGTAAATCCAGTAGCATTAATGTCATCTGAAATGTAAATCTGAAAGTCTAAATTCGGTGAAGTATTATCATTATCTGTTCTAATAGTGAAATAATAAGTTTTACTCATATCTAGTACCACAGCAGCATTTGCCGATGTTCCTGTATTTGTATATGCTGATGCTTGACTTGCCAGATACCTTTTATATCCTTGTGATGTGTCCTCTTCTAAATAATCAGTACCAGTATCTTGTATTAATGTTAAAGGAACAGATTCTCTTGTTACACCATTATCAGAAGAAGAAAACACATAAAAATATTCTGCATCATTTCTTGAAGTCGAATTATATTTAACAAAGAGATAAAATGTTTCATTTTTACCACTATATACATTAAGATTTCCACCATATGATTTTAGATTCCCAGTAAAGTTGTTATCTGCTGTTAATAATGCAGCATTACCTGTACTTGATAAATCACTAAAACTTAATTTACTATTAACAAAAGCACTACCATTATATCTTAATGTCTCTCCTGTTGCTGGTGAAAATACTGTTGTATCAGATAAGTCATTTAAGACCATAGCTGATAATTCTGTCTGTACATAAGCTGTAGTAGCCACTTTTGTTGAATTATCATTTGCACTAGGTGTAGTCGCTGTCCCACTTGACCCTAAATCAATAGCACCACCTAATGTAGTTGAACCATTTACAATAAGTTTACCTACTTCTGCAATACTTGTAACTTCAAGTCTTGCGAGAGTTGTTAAATCATATGCCTTATCAAAATTAGCAACTTTAGTCATTCTTCTGTCATAAGTATAACTAGGATCATCAAGAGTAGCATCTAGTGTTGGCACATTATCAACAACCTCGTAAATGCTCTCCACCATATTTGAGTCAAACCCAGACCCAGCTAAGTCTACATATGTTAAATTTAAACCATCATTACTATCTGAAATTGCTAAACCAAAATCAAATGTTGAAAATTGGTTTCTATTCCATGATGAGATATAATAAGTTAAACTAGGGTCTCTTTTAAATGAAGCATTTGGAACATTACTTGTATTTGTATATTGCATAAAACCATTTGCACTATATACCGAATAATCAAAAGTATATGCACCCCCCATATTCCAGCTAGTAATCTTTTGAAGGTAATCAGTACCACTATCTTGTATTAAAGTTAAGGGGACTACTTGTCTTGTAATACCATTATCAGGTGATGTAAATATATAAAAGAAATCACTCATTGAACTGGTGCCATCAAATTTCACATATAGATAAGCATCCTGTACTAAAGTAATCGGTGTAAAAATATCTATTGTGTTTCCACTATTATTTACTTTAAATTTATCTTCACCGGATACAGACTCCACTAATAGATAACTACCATTAAAGGTATTTTCCCCTGTCCAAGTGTTATTATCGCCTAATCCTACACCACCCCCACCTCCTGTATTATCTGTCCCATTAACCCAATTTGTACCATCATACTTTAATACTTGCCCTGTGGATAATGTACCTAATGCTACATCAGATAACCCATCTAAAGATATTGAATTTACACTTAATGTAGTCCCATCAAAAGATAAACCACTTAAAGCTAAAGTACCACCAAGAGAAATTGGATTACTTCCTATTGTGATAGAGCTATGTATAAGTTTATTATTTGATATACTACTAGTATTTATAGAAGATAAAATTTGACCACTTGATAAAGTGTATGTGATATTTGTATCATCAAGAGCATTTACTAATGCATCTACTGCATCACTATCTGTATATGATGAATTTGAAGATACAGATTTATTTAAAGTAACATAATATCTTTTCTCACCATCTCTTATAACATGAGTAATCGTATATAAACCTGTTGAACTTAAAGCTAGTTCAGCGGATTCGGCTAAAATTACATCCTCATATATAATTCGTGTATTAGTACCTGCCTTTAATACATAATTATTATTTGTATCTGCAATACTATCTACAATCGAAACATAAATGGTTTCACCACCGGTATTTGATATGATACCATTTGAAGGTAATGTTAAGATATTTTTTTGTGTAGTATCTGTTGCACTTGAATACACATAATATTTACCTGATGCTAAAGTTATACTTGCATCTGTTAAGGCTACATAATTTAAAGCAATACTTGGTTTCTTATTTACCCAATGACTGCCATCATATTTAAGAATATCACCATCAACAGCACCACCAGTTGCCACATCACCTATATCATCTAAATTAGATACAGATGCAGATGAAGTACCATTCACCCATTTACTTGTACCTGTATCATATTTTAAGACTTGATTATTTGATGGTGTGCCTGTTATCACTACATCAGATAAATCATTTAAGAGCATAGCTGATAATTCATTTTGAACATATTCTGTAGTAGCCACTTTTGTTGAACTATCATTTGCAGATTGAGTACTAGCTGTCGCAGTACCAGTTATATTCACCGTCCCACTTATTGTTATATTGTACCCATTAGCCAAAGCATAATTAACTGCTGCCACTGCATCAGTATCTGTATATGCCTCTGATTGTACAAATGCTGTTGTTGCTATTTGTGTTGTACTTGTTCCAGGTGAAGCTGTAGGTGCAGTAGGTGTTCCTGTTAATGCAGGACTTGCTAAAGGGGCATATGTCCCACTTATCCCACTTACTTGGCTCGCTGTTATTCCTGTTAAATTTACACCCGATACTGCAGGTAACTGTGCTGACCCATTTAATTGAACTACCTTATTAGCTGTAGTACCCACATCTAATGTTGCACTTGTTCCTAACCCACTTACTATCGCTACAGGTATATTCCCACTTATCTTACTAGATGTCACACTACTATCTGTTATCAAACTACCACTAAACTCACCATTATTATCTAATAATAAAACATTATTCGCTGAAGTCCCAGCTGTCTTTAATGCACTAGACCCTAATCCATTTACATCACTATGGTCTATTACATTATCTACCCAATCTGTACCGTTATTCTTTAAAAACTTACCATTAGGACTTCCACTTATAATAACCCCACTTAAATCGTTTAATGTACTGCTTGTTGTTAATACATTCAATAAAGCATCACTATTAGTTTTTATCTGTGTATCTAATGCCTCTAAAGAAGTCTTTAAATCAGTCCCACTATCTAAATAATTTGTACTATCAAACCCAACCCATGCAGCTGACTCGCTATTCACTATAGCTCCAAAGGATAACTTTACATTATCCATATCCCCTATTAAATCTGCTATCGAAGCACTATTTAAATTTAAAATTTCAGACCAATCACTTCCAGTTGAAATAAAGGTTTGACTTGTATCAGTTGCTATATATACATCCCCCGTATTATCTACTGTAGCAGCAGGTCTATCAGCTAATAAACCTGAACTAACATGAGTTATTGCTAAATCAGGTAATACACTAGATGCTAAATGCCCACTACTATCTAACCCAGCTATTCCATTAGGAACATCCTTTAAAGCACTTAATCCTATTGTTGTTATTACATCAAGAGGTAATACCGAACCAGCTATCTTACCACCAGTTAATATTGCTACATCTTGTGCTAAAGGTACTTGCCCACTACTCATACCTGTAGATAAAGTAGCTACATCCCCTAATCCTAAATTAGTTCTAGCTGTACCTACATTTCCTAAATCACTTAAATTATTACTCACCTGTAATACAGCATTACTATTTAAGGTCGCTACACTCCCTAACCCTAAATTTGACCTTGCTGTTGCTGAATTACTTAAATCACTTAAATTGTTTGTTGCTAATAAACCCCCACTTATATTAACACCTGTTAATAATGAACCATCTACTGCAGGCAACCTAGAACTACCATCTAATTGAACTACATTATTTGCCCCAGTCCCTACATTATAGTTCGCAGCTGTACCTAAATTCCCTATTTCCGTATCTACATAAGTCTTTGTAGCTACTGTAGAACTATCACTCAAATCAGATAAAGATATCGTACTGTTTATCCATGCACTCCCATCATACTGTAATAATTCACCACTTGTTATAGTCCCACCTAAGACTACATCTGTTAATCCACTTAATGTACTCGACCCCCCACCTCCCTGTGCATCCACATATGCCTTCGTTGCAGCATCTGTTGATGCCACTGGTGACCCTATATCTCTTAACCTAGCACCATTGAAATCTAATACACTTGATACACCAGTATCTAAATTTGCCATATCAGACCTTAATAACTCCGTACCACCACGAGTCCCTGTATGTACTCTTAATGACTTTGTAGTCTCATTCACTACAATTTCACCCTTTGCACCTAATAATAAATTATTATCTGCTGTATTCCCCCTCTTTATGACTGTTGTCTTTCCTTGTAATGCCATTTTATATTCTCCTTTTGTGATCAGATACAATACACAGAATATAAATTATTTATCTATCTACTCGTCTACCGTATACCCCAACTTATCTATAAATATTATTAACCCAGCTATCTTTATCGGGTCCTTCCCCTTTATCACTAGCTTACCCTCCACTATACTTATATCAGCCCATGACTTATTATTGTCTGTTATAGACCTCATAAACCTCTCAGGAAACTGAAAACCATTCTCCTCCTTCGGATGTACTGTTACACTATACTCTTTCTCCTGTACTCGACTTAGCCAATTACGAACTAAATCTTTCGCAAATATCACTTTCTCTTTCATAATATCACCCTCGCTATCATATTCTTCATCTCTTCTGTCTTGTGTGCACCCCTTAATAAACTTATATTCTCCCCCACCATCTTTAAGGACTTATATATATCCGATAACTCTTCTATCTCCTCTAATGCCTTTAACCCCTTCATAAACCTATACCTCACTTTCCCCTGACTCTCCCCTATCAACTTCGCCACCTTTGATTGACTACTCCATAAATATATATACACCATCACCTTTAAATCCTTCTCATTCCTAAATACCGTCCCCAACCTCTCCGTTAACTCCTCCTCACTAAAATCCTCTATCTGCACCAACATCCTTAACCTCTCTGTCGCACGATTTAACCGATAATGTATATTAGGCTGTGTAAAACCAAATATCTTCCCCAATAATGACTGACTTATCCCCTTTAAATGCAACTCTATTATATCAGCCTCCAATGGACTTATCTTCTCCATCTCCTCTAATATGATATTAAACAAATGCTGATTCTCCTCATCCAACTCCTCAAAATATGAAGGTAACGAAGCTAATCCATCATGCTCACTAAATAAACTCTCTAATAATCTCTGATCCATTTTTACTTCACTCCTTCTACACTAAAACCATCTACAACTGTTAAGATCTCCACACTCCTCATCTTTATTAATAATACATAATATGTTATGTCCTTCTCATATTTTATTCCCACTGACTCCTTCATCCTCCTACACCCTAATAATACCCAATCCTTTAACCTATTCCTCCTTACCAACCTTAAATCAGGACTCCCAGCTACTATCCACCTCCTTAACCTCTCTACTCCACCCTCCCCGTCTATCTGACCTAAATTTATTATGTCCTGTATCTCCCCCTCAAACCCCTTAAAATCCCCACTCTTTATCTTCCCCTTCCCCCCTATACTTAACACTGCACCCTTACACATCGCCTTATTTACCATCTCCTTTAACTCAATATCACTTATCACACTATGAAAAAATAACCCCGTTCCAGGATCTATCGATACAAAACTATTATCTATATAACTACTCTCAAATAACCTATAATAACTATTTGACGGATACCCACTCTTTATAAATATATACCCCTCTATTAAAAAGGTCACTACCCCTCCCGTCTTTATTACCGGTATATATATGTCATCCTTACTTATCTTCCCTATCCTACTTACTATATCTACTAAATACCCATTCTTCGCCTCCTCCTCTCCCCTACTCGTCATCTCTAAGACTACCCACTTTACTACATTTTCTTTTGTTAACGATTTCTTGTGGTCAGTCATTACCTTCCCCCTTATCATCTTTATTTTGTCACTATGTTATTAACATACTATTTACCACCCTCACATAACTTATTAAATCCATTTTTTCTTTTTCCTCGACTTTTTCCACTTTCACCACCCTTTCTACCTTTTTTATCCCACCCAATACCCTTATTACATCACATATTAACATATTCCCTGTGGCACGAACAGGCTTCGACCCCAACACCCCTACCAACTCCATTAAAACATCCACTTCCACCCGCACCCCTATCTCTCTTATCTTCCTCTCATTCCAATATACCGCAGGCTTTGTATCACTCCCTAATACTATCCCCACTACACTCATACTACAATCTATTAACTTCTCATATACTACCGATACAGGTGTTAATAATAATACATCCCTTAACCTCTTCATCATCACACCCACATCCCCTACACTTAATAATATATCACATATATTGTCATTCCTCTCCATATGTAAATACTTACGAACATTCTCCACTGTCACTCCCCCCATCGCACTTACTCCCTCTAATGACTTTAAACAATCTCTTATATGACTCTCACTCGCCTCCGATATTAACTCTAATGCCCTCCTCTCATATTCTACCCCCTCCTCCTTACACACATACTCTAACCTATCTGCTATCTCTATTACACTCGATGCCTTTATCGTAAATACTGGCGCACACCTACTCTTTATCGCTCCTCGAATCTTCTCCACCTCTGTCGTACAAAATATACAGACCATCTTCTTCTCATTACTACCAGGCACATTCTCCTCTAATGACTTTAATAATGCATCTGCAGCTGATGACCCTATCGCATGAGCCTCATCTATTATATACACTCTCCTTTTACCACTAAACGAACTATACTCTAATGACTCTAATAGCCCTTGTATATCTGCCTTCGTTGACTTTGATGCAGCATCAAATTCTACTATAGCATCAGACTCCCCTTTTAATGCACTCTCACAATTAAAACACTTATCACAGGGCTCCCCTGATACTGGACTATCACATACCAATGCTCTTGCCAATATCCTACTTAATGTAGTCTTCCCACCTCCCCATAAACCAGAAAAGATATAGGACTGATTCCTACCTCTTCCACTCCCCACTATACCCTTTAATACTTCCACTATCCCTACATTCCCCACGACATCTCTATATCTTATGGGTCTATACTTTGTATCTAATGACATTTGTCTTTCTCCTTTCATTTATCTATTATAGTATTTATCCCACTCTTCTCTTATCTTTCCTAAAAACTCTTCTAAATCCCTTACCCCTAACACTTCCTCCATCTTACCATCATCGTCTAACCTATATATCAAATACTTATATAGTATCCTCACCACCTTATTATCCACTAATTTCCCACCACCACTATCTAACACTACATATATAGGTACTCCATCCTTTAACTCATAATATATCCCTCCACTCTTAACTCCCCCGACTTTCTTAAACCCTATCTCTTCTATAAACTCTATAAACTCTTTTACACTCTTTACCCATACTCCTTTATTTACTACTCTTACTCCATCTACTATTTGACTATATTTCATTTTACTCTCTTACTCCACTCTAATCTTATCTCCTCTAACATATGTGTTACCATAAAGTTTATACTTGCATCTCCCATCCTTAATGCCCCTATTCTCACCTCTCTCTTATTATAATCATATTCTGCCTTCCCTACTCTTATTAGATTATCTTTCATATATAACTCTAATAACACTCCTTTCTCCATACTCTCTCCTATTATATATAATACCTCTCCTAGCTTCTTAAATCCTATCTCTATTACTAATGACTCTAATGAGATTTCTTTTATCTCTTCCCTTATTGTCTTTCTCTTACCATCTACTAATTCTGTATACATTTCTTACTTATCCTTTCTTGTTTATCCATACTTGTCTTATTTCTTCTAAGACTCTATCTGTAAACTCTCTTATAGTAAGTGTCCCTTTCTCTTTCTCTATTTTCTCATATTTGTATATATAGGTTACAGTCCCTTTTTCTCTTCCACTAAATAACTTTACTATAAGCTGTCTTAATCCTGGTAAATAGATATTTACCCCATTCATACCATTATTCAATTCACTATGGATTATTATCTCTCCTATCCCTTCTAGACCTAGTCTTATATATCCCCTTGTCTTTTTTTCTAATATAAATCCTGCCTCTTTTAGCATCTCTAATAGATAAATATCTGCTTTACCATTATAGTTATATACCTCTACACCCTCCCTTTTCCCTTTGATCTCATTTTTTATCGTATACATTTAAATTTGCCTTAGTCATGTGTCATTTATAGGTTATATTATATTTTATATTGCATGGAAATGCAATATGGGACCGGTGGATTCTAATAAGGTTAGCCTACAAGTGAATATAAAAAATAAATTGAGAAAAAAGTGAAACGGAAAAAACTATACCCTATGGATAATGGTACGCATATATAATAATAATGAGATTTCTAATAGTAGGGACAAAAAAAGGGTAATCCCTTTAGGGAGCAGGGAGTTCGATTAATTGAGATGCGAGGTCAAGAACATCATGAGGCCAGTAGTGTTGAGGTCTAGGTCTGCGGGATTGTTTATTAGGTTTACAATTAGTGATAGCATTAATCCATTGTTCAGGGATAGCACCGATACCATAAACAGCACCGAGTAGGGCGCCAGCAATAGCTGCATTAGTATCAGAGTCCCCTCCTTGTTTAAAAGTATCATTGATAGCTTTAGGAAAGTTGCTAGTGTTGTATAGGTGGTACATAGCATTTTGTAGGGCGGTAAGGCAGTAGCCTTTTTGGTAAGAGTCCATATTATCAGGGATATTATATTTAGCTTCGATCATTCGTTCTCTGATGGTAGGGATAGTAGCCCATTCAACCATTTGGTCGAAGAGGTCTCTTTGAGAGATATCGGATTTAATAGCGAGGCTGATAGCGCGAGCATAAATAGAATTAACTTCAAAAGCGATATTGTTATCGTGGGTACATTCAGCATCAGCAATAGCGAGGGAAGCAACGGTATCTAAATCTAGGTTAGCACCATAGATACCGATAGGGGCGACTCTCATAAGAGCGCCGTTGCTTGCAGACTTAGGGTCATAAATATCATGGATGAGAGCTTTACCGATAGTAAGTCCCATATCGAAGGGTTCGGAGTCTGCCCAATCGATATAAGAGTTATGGACATGGTTATAATCGAAGCGACCGTTAAGGATAATAGATCTAGCGAGAGCGATAGCCATTTCACCGTCATCAGTAGGTTGTCCTGCTTCGAGTTTAAAAACACCGCCTGGGATAAGGTCTTTAATACCTTTAGGATAAAGGGTTTTGATTTGGTCTTTGAATTTAAATTCTCCATGAGAGCCTAAATTGTCGCCAGCGATTAAACCGATAAAACAGCCTTGAGCTTTATGTAACATAATGATTACCTTTTAAAATATTGATTAGTGATTTGTCAGATAAGTCTTTAATAGAATTATGCTGACGGATGTTGTAGGGTGTATTAAGTAAAGATAAGATAGAACAAATATCTTTATACTTATAATCTAAAATATTAAGTTCTTCTTGATATGCTTTATTGACAATATGGAGTCTAATAATTTGTTGTTGAAGTTCATATCTGGATAAGAAGAAAGAATAAATAGAAGTAATGATGTGTAAGAAAAGAATAGTAGCTAAAGGGATAGCAAAAGGGAAGAGGATGAATACCTTATAAATAGGATTAGAGTATAGAGTAAGAGTCCATACAATAATATTAGAAAGGATAAGGTAGATGGAGAACATTTAGTTCTTTTCGTTTTCAGCTTGTTGTAGTTTTTTGAAGAGGTATGCTTTAAAGTTATCAAAAAAGGTAGTATCAACATCTTCTAGGTCTTTAGGAAGAGTGTTATAGAGGTCAATGATTCTTTGTTGGTAGTCATTCATATCTACTGGGGTAGCATTTTGACCATCCCAAATAATTTGGATATTGTCATAGCTAGTAAGCATATATGTTTTAGGGTCTATTCTCTTCCAATGGAAAGTATAGGTATCATGAGTATCAGTAAGAGTGATAGAACCTGTATCAGAAATGAAATGGATGAGATAGTCCATACTATTCATTTCGGGATGTTCAAATAGTTGTGGGATAACCTTAGCAATACCATCAGAGATAGAAACATTAAAGGATTTAAAGTTCTCAGATTGGATACCGTAAGCTGAGAACATGAGACCAGTAATATCATCATTGATAACGATGGGGTTGGGGTAGACTTGAAGAAATTCTTCAGTAGCAAAATCTTCGATACCATGAGTAAAGTCCATGTAGCGATCAAAGTCATAATAATTCTTTTTCATATAGAAAGAATCCTTTTGTAGTGTTGTTGTTTGTAGTGTTGTTGTTAACAAGAGAGTAAGAAAATTATTGCAAATAAAGTTAAGTTTGCCATGAATTTCTTATAGTAGAGAGAATGGATTCAAATAAAGATTTGTAATCAGTTTCCCAGGTACTAGTAAAAGATGGGTTATTATTAATATTAACAAAGGGGTGATATTTGATACATTCGTCATTAAGGAAGAATTTAAATTCTCTAGGGTTAATAGAAAAGTACATATTAGAAATAGATTGGTGTTTAAAGAAATTAAATTCACCTTGAGTAGAGATAAGGTTAAAACCTATTTCGATGAGGAAATTTCTAGTAGCACTTATAGGTCCGATTAGAAAAATAGTTTCTTCAAGAGCTTTAGGATTAACAATACGGATATTGTTTTGAATATAAGTAAGGCTCATAGTGTTCTCTCTTTTCTGTAAGGGTCAAGGAGAATAGCGAATTCGGAATCGGAAAAGTCAGCTCTAAAGAAATTGAATATATTATCAAAGACCTCATAAAGGTATAAGTGTCGGGTTTCATCAATAACTTCAGTCATAGTGTCATTGATATGGTGGTGAGTAGTCATAATATAGTTATCGGTATCAGTTTTAGTGATACCGATAGAGTAAGTATCTTTAGTATCTTTAAAAAAGATATGTTCATCGGGATTAGTGAAGTAAGCATGGATTCTAAAATTATTTTTAGAAAAGATAGTTCGTTCATAGAATTTGCATGGGCCTGTAATGTGGTCTACTTCTTCAAATTTCATTTCATCAGTAATGATATTGTAAAGGGTAATCCATAAATTTTCATCAGCATCTTGAGTTAAAGCTTTATTGAAAGAACGGATATTATTTTTAAGAGTAGTATACATATTAAATTTCCTTATTAAGTTCGTTGAAGAATGTTAGTGTTAAGTCATCTCTACTAATAGGTGGGAGGTCCGCAGCAATAGTAAAGGTTTCAGTAGAAGGGTCATAGTTAGAGAGTTGGATATTAGTGAAAGAGTCATTATCCTTAGTGGAATAGACTTTTCTAATTTTAGTTTTAAGGTCTAGGATGATAAGGTATAAAGTGGATTGGAAGAAAAAGACATTAATAAGTTTATGAACTTTTTTAACAGTCTTAGGGAATAGTTGGTAAGCGATACCGTAAGTAAAAGGAGTAGCATCATAATTATAAGGAAGGTCGAAGACAAGAGTTTTTTTAATATTGGATGGTTTATATAGGTATGAGAATTTAGCAGTTTGATTATTGAGAGTGATTGTATCGGATTTAAAAGTAAGGAAGGTTTCAATAAGGTTGGAAGTGATATTATAGCTTTCCATAAGTTGGATTTTATTATATACAGTAGCTAGGTTATTATTAAGATCATAACGATCATCAAGTTCTTTTTCATGGTTTATAATAAGGTTTGATATAGTGTCATTGAGAGAGTCGAGTCTCGCGCGCAAAATAATAGACAAGTCTAGAAGTTCTTGGTGAGCTGGAAGGTCGCCAGTAAAGTTTTTATAAGATGCGATATTAGAGATAGTTTGTAGGATAGAGTTTTTAACTTCTTTAAGAGCATTTAATTTAATAGCAGAAATTTTAGTGGATTTATTAGTTTCAATTTTTCTATTTTCAGTTTCAAATTTGATTTGTTTAAGTTCATCTAAGTAAGTCATAATCAAACCTCCGATAAAAAGGATTGAGGTAGTTTATCTTTAGTACTGTCAGGGAAGACACAAAGTTTTTGGAAGCATTCAGTTTTGTTGTCATAGCTAAAAAGTTCTATATGGACAATATCTTCATTATCTTTGATAGTGAACCATTTCATCATTTTAGTAGTAAGGTCGAGAACAGCTAAGTGTAAGGTAGAGTCTTTAAAACCTACTTCATAAACTTTCTTTAATTTTCTTGTAGAACCTTGTTCAAGTTGTTTACGAAATAAACGGTCATGATTGAGTCCATAGATTATATGTTGTTGTTTATAATTACTTGGACTTGAGACCCAATCGCCTTGAGTATTAGATTTGATAAAATCAAAAATTTCAATAATATCGGAAGTTATATTATTACGCTCCATACTTGCAATTTTTTCTTCTACGCTGTTAATGTTATTATTTTCCTTTTTTCGTAATTCATCACGAAGAGCATCGGACTCAGTTGCGAGTCTTTTTCTATCGTTTTCAGATTGCTCAAATAAAGCTTGGAATCTATCAGTTATGGATTTAACTTCACTTAAAACAGGGTCGGACTCATGATCAGTAAAATCAATGTGTTTAAGATCATACAAAGCACCATTAATCCTAGAAGAAAAACGAGAAGCTTTATCGGATGCTTTACGAACTTCACTTAATTGATCATAGATAAGAGTGATCTCAGCTTTAGCAGGAGCAACTTGGTCTTTTAATTGTTGTAAATATGTAGTCATATATATATCCTTATTGGTGGTTTTTAAGTCTATCTCTTAAACCTTTAAGAAAAGAGATACTTGGGTTTGGGATGTATTTTTGTAGATAATCTAAATCTTCTTTAACTTCGTATTTAACGGTATCGTTATTACAAGAAGCAAGTAGAGAATAAATCTCTTCCATAACAGCATTAAGTTCAGGTTTCATATACATATCCTTAGTAGGTAGCTGGTTGATATTTAACAAGTAGATCAGATAGAGTTTTCCAAGAAAAAGTATGTTCTTCAAGGTCTTCCCATTCCATCTCATCACCATCATCTTCAACATAAGTTTCAGAAAGACGAGCGACTCTAATTTCATCATCATCAATATCACAATAGATTTGAATTTGAGCTGGCAAGCCTTGTTCAACAGTATCTTGAGCATGATTGATAAAATAGATAAATTCTTGGAAGCCATTGTAAAGAGAGCCATCTTCAAGTTCTACATTAGTCCAAGTAGACTTGATTTGAGATTGTGCTTTTCTTTGAAGACCACTTAAAGAATTAAGTAAAGGAAGACCTGCTAAAGAGCGAAGAAAGTTTTGATTTTTCATATATTTAAAAATCCTTATTTAGAGAAACAACGAGGAGAAACGATACCGATAGTATTTACAAAAAATCCTTTACTGCCGGATTTGAGTTGGTCGCCTGATATAACACATTTGATATCACAGCTTAGATCAACTTCTTGGCTACCATAAAGACTCACTGCATCATTGAGTCTTTGTGATACGATAGGTTTAGCAGCATTGGCTTCAGCTTTTGCCTTAGCTTTGGCTTCTGCTTCTGCTTTAGCTTTAGCTTCAGCAGTAGGATTAGATACATAAGTAGAAACAGTGGAAGTTTCATTCTTAGTATCTTTGCTTTCACCGCACCATCTGCTTAAAGGGCAAATTTTACATTCTGAGTCATTAGCTGAGAATTTGCCATAGCAAGATTGAGTAGAGATAGCTAATGCTCTTAAAGAAGGGCAAGTTAAATCTTGTGGTTGATCAAAATAGACTGCACCTTCGGCTTTAAGTCTTGCGATCCACATATCTTTTTGGTTTTCTAGATTCTCCATAAGGGAATCCTTTCTTTTAGTTTGGGTTTGTGTTTTTGTTCTAACTTCAATTTCTTCTAAAGCTTCTTGTTTATTGCTTTCAATAACAATTTGTTCTATCTCTTCAAGTTCTTCTTGAGTGGTAGGTACAATAGGAATTTCTTCAACAACAATCTTTTTAGCTTTAGGGGCTTTAGGGGACTTAGCTTGTACTGCTGTGGCTGTAGGTTCAGTAGTTTCTACTGCATCTAAAGTAGTATATTTAGCACCACCAATATCCTTGCAGTTTATCCCTTTATCAGACCAATTTCTGAGTCTAGCTTTAGTCTTGATATATAAATTATCTTGACCTGTGCTTGTGATCATATTGGTATTATAACCTTCAGCACTGAGCTTGGCTTCGACTAAGTCTTTAATTGCTTTAGGGCCTTGCGGGGTACTTGAAAGTACAGACTTGATAGCAGACTCTAAAACATCATTAGTAATTTCTAACATAGGATTTAAACCTTTCGTTAAGTTTGTTTTCGTTTTTCATACTTACCTTATGTTTTCAATCCACTTTTATATCAGTTTTAAAAATCTCTATTAAATTCAAGAACTTTGCCTTTTTCAAAGGCATTAGAAAATGTAGAAATCTAGAATACCCTTTAGAATATGTAGAAATCTACATCCTTATAAAATGTAGAAATCTATAGTATAGGGTGGTGAAAAGGGGGGTCCGCATTGTATAGGTCCGACCGAGCTAAAAATCTTAAAAAGCACATAAGTCGGTATATGCGGACCCCTATATGACAATATTTAGATTTCTACATTTTATGGGTCATAGATTTCTACATATTCTAGTGCCCCTTTAATTTTGTAAGTATTTGAAATTGCTAGAGAATGATAAAAAAAACAAAAAAGTGGATTGAAAACATAGTGTTAGTGCAAATGATGAAAAATCGATATTGAGTGTTTTCAATATACGATTAAAGCTCTTATATGAAAGGAAACCATCATGGCAAGACAAGCATTTAATCCTTATAGTGTTATCTCTAAAACTTTTTGTGGAATCAGCAATGTAGTAAATCCAATTACTGATATTGAATTGATTGCTCAAAATGCTAAAGCAAATCCAATTAAAAACTTCTTAGAAGATAAGAAAGCTGGCAATTGGAAGATGATGACAAGTTTTTGTATGCTCGCAACAAAAGTACATACCTATATTCAAGGTGTTGCAGGTAGTGGTAAGGATACTATCGTTGAGCAAATTTGTAGTGAATTTAGAATCCCATTTAAAGCATTTGCATTTAAAGATGGTATCAATGCTAACAATTGGGTCTGTAGAACTGAATTAAGATCAACTGCAAATGGTGGTACTGAATCAGTAGTAGCAGATGGTGAATTAGCTAAGGCAGTAAGGGGATTCAAGGGTAAAGATGGTAAAATGTATCCATATGTAATTTTGTTATCAGATATGGATCGTGCAAGACCACAAGACCTTGAAATTTTGAGAAATGCTTTACAATTAGGTAATAGTGCATACTTGATTGATAATGTTCGTGGTGGTGCAATTCCAGTATTAGAAGGGACTATATTTGTAGCAACAGGTAATACAGGTGTTGACGGTGATCCTAATGGTACAATGATTGCTAATCCTATTGATGCTTCTATTATCAATCGTTTTGCTCGTATTAGAGCAGAATTGCCTACAAAGGATCAAGAGACTAAGATTATCCTAGCTGATTATCCAAGACTTGATAAACCACAAGCAAAGTTAATTGTAGATTGCCTTGATGTAATGAGAAATACAATTAAGACTTTAGGTTTGCCTTTGGAAGTATCTTTAAGAGATGCTTCAATGCTTGCAAAATCAAGTCTTGCTTTACTTGATAGATCAATTTGTAAAACATTTACAGATGCTTTGAGATTATCAATTACCCTAGTAGTAGATGGTGCTTTCAAAGACCCACGAAATGCAGAACAGTTGATCGGTGCATTAGACCCAATCTTAAAAGTCAATACAAATGACACTAATGCACAATCCCCCAATAATCCTAATGCTTGCCCAATTGATATGTAAGGAGAAAAAAGAAAATGGCTTTAACAAATAGACAACAAAACTTATTAGAACAAATAGACTTAGGTTTAAGACCACAATCTATGAAACTTAGAAGATTGCTCATGACAGAAAATATGCAAAGATCATTAGAGATCGAAGGTGCAAGTTTAAATACAAGTGCAATATGTGATACATATATGAGTATAAAAAGGAATATAGAAAATAGAGATAGATATGAGACTTATTGGAGAATCCCAAGTGTGAAATGTGGATTTAGTTTTGCTATTGATTTTAGTGGTAGTATGAATACAAGTAAAAAACCTACCACATGGGAAATGGTATTAAGTACAGCATATGCAGTAGGTAGATTAACTCAAACAATGGGGGTCGAGTCAAATTGTAGTATTGTAGGTGTAGACGGTTCTAGTGGTGGTGGTGTAGGTTCAACAGATTTTTATACTTCTCGCGCAGTGATAATTAAAGATTTAAGAGAAAAATGGAGCGATGATTTATTTTGTGAGTCTTGGGCTTTCCAACCTAATACAGGAACTTATGTATCACAATACATTCAAGTAGCTATTGATATGGCAAAAAGAATAAATGCTCAAAAAAGAGTAGCTTTCTTTTTAACAGATGGTGAAGACCCTGGCGTATATCCATATTTACAAAGTTTAGTCGATTTATCTAAAGCACAAGGGATTCACTTAATCGGAATAGTATTTACAAATAATTATAGGACGGGTCAAGAATATTCAAGAAGGATACCTAAGAATATAATCGTGGTAGATGATCCTAAGACACTAGGTCAGAAAATGATTAAAACGATTGAAGGTTTATTTCCGAAAAGATAGAAAATGAAAAAGACACTGCTTAAAGAAAATAAGAGAGTAGTCAATAAGAGATATTGGAATAGAGAGATTGAAGCATTAAAGAAAATAGAGAATGAGCAGAGTGAATATTTAGCTTTTAGTTTTTTAATAAATTTTATTTTGCCTGAGTATTTAAAAGAGTTGGGATTCAATTATGATCATGTAAATAAGGAATATGAATTAGAAGGAGTCGTGTTTAAGGTAGATATGGAAGGTATATATGCGTACCTTAAATTCTATAGTAGCCAAGTGAGTAAAATAATAAGTATCTCAAATATAATGACTACGATCTCACCGATGACAATAAGTTTTAGCTATAAGGAACAGATGAAACAAAAAGTAATTTTTGGGGATTTAAGTACTTTAGCTTCAGAGATTCTTACATCCATAAGGGATGTATGGAATTTTTCACATCCTAGTTTATGTTTTTCAGATTATCTTTACTTTAGAAAGGATATCCAAAAATGACAATCCCATTTCGTTATATGTATGACTTAGATTCTAAGTTAACAAGAGTTGCATTATCAGATATTTCATCTCGAATGAGTGAAAACTGGACATTCAAAGACAAGTCAATTTCAATGTATCTAGATACGATTCAAGTTGCAGTACAAACAGCTGAGAAGAGTAAGATTTTAGATTATTTGAAGAATGGTTATCTCTTTGGATTAACAGAAGAAAATAAAGAGATGAAAAGAGAAAAAGTTAAAATTTACACAGATAGTGGATATTACAAAGACAGAAAATATTCACCATTAACAGAACCATTGAAAGAAGAGGTAAAAATGGAAAAGAAAATAGGAAGACCTAGAAAGCAAGCTATTGAAGAACAATTAGTATTGCCTATTTTAGATAATGAACCTAAGCCTATTATTGAGACCCCCAAGCCTATTGTTGAGACTCAGAATATGGATACTCAAAACCAAATTGCTTTAGGTTTATTTAACACTCTTTTATCCAAAGGCATGATTAAGACCTTTGAAATTTCTTTAAACAAAAACGGAAACATTTCTTTTATCGGTGAATGCGAACTGAAAGGAACAAAATAAAATGACTAAAGACATCTACTTAACCCTGCTATCTACAAACCCCGCTTATGACTACACAGTACTAAGCTCAGAAACCACTGCTGACAATAACATCAAGGTGTACCTCGATGTCTCAAAAGAGCTTGTAAAAGGTGAAAAGAGTTTTGAAAGTGGCAAACTCAGTGAACACCTTGATGACTACTTATGTAGTCCTATTAGTATGGCTTTATATGCTAGCATGAAAGAGAAAAGTTTAGTACTTGATTTTGATGTGTATCCTAAAGCACCTTTTAGTAATTATTCGTCACAAGGATGGTCAACCCTTGTCGTAGAGTTTTACCACAAGTAAAGTGGCAAACCCCAACAATACCAAACAAACTTAACAAAGGAAAACAAAATGACAAACTTAACAAAGGAAAACAAAATGACAAACTATATCGATTTCGCTAGATCAAACTGTGATCTTGAATTTTACGAAATGTATGCTAAACTTGAAATAATTGCTGAACAATATGGTATTGAACTAGATATTGAAATGTCAGATGACCATTTCAATTTATGTCATCACGAACACTATTTACTTAATGATCCTAAATCATTTTTATATGAGATTGATTCAGAGTACAAGGTGTTGAGATCAAATATTGATAAAATCAAAAATATCAGAAAGAATTTAGAAGAAGCATCACAACATTGTGAGAAGGCTATTCAATCTTTGATTGATGCAATTCAACTGATCGAAGGTCATACTGACCATTCAATCCTAGCTAAGAATATCTATGATAATCTTAACGAATTTATTGAATGGGAAGGAAACCCTTATGGTGGTAGATGCAATGCAGATGAAGAACCTTTTCGTGTTAATGATTGGGTTGCTCGATTAAATGGTAATGGTGGATTTTCAGATTATTATCCATTAGAAGAAATTGAACAATTTGAAAAAGACCTTGAAGAACAGTTTAAACCAATCAATGAACTTATTAAACTTGTAAAGGAAGCAATATGTTAACAGAAATTAAAGATGGTAAAAGAGTAGTCATTCAATCCCATCTCTTTGATGGTAGTATAGATAAAATTGTTCAAGTTTTTCAAGAATGTAAAATGGAAGAATCCATAGTGGGAAAAAGATATAAGTATTTTTCGATAATGGCTAAATCAGGAATAAATAAAATATCTATTCTCATAGATAAGGAACATGAATACCCCCATTTTGTGTTAGGTATAAATAACAACCACAAATGTTGGTGGCATTATGCACATGATATTTCAGCAACATTGTTATGGGTAAGGAAACACAATCACCCTAACATTACAGACCCTTATTTAGGTTTAGATGGAGTGTTAAATGAGATAATAGATTCAGTCAGAAAAGAATGGAGTACTAACTAAATGGACTTAACAGAAATACAAAATGGTAAAAGAGTTGTCTCAGAATTTGAAGACTATCATGACGATCCCTATGAGTATATTACTCTCGTTTTAAAAGAGTGTAAAATGAAAACATCAGAAGGGCATGGTCATGGTCATTTTTCATTATGGGCTAAATCAGGAATAAATTATATCAGTGTTCTTACTGATATGCAACATAAATACCCACATTTATATTTAGCTTTAAATAACAAGATACAGACAAAATGGTTATACATATCTGACCCTTCAACAGGTAGTGAAAAATTATGGATATGTGAAGATAGAGCAAGTGATGGCTTTTTAACTTTATCTGAAGTGTTAAATGCTATCTTAAACGATGTTAGAAACTTATGGAGTAATAACTAAATGGTAAACTTAACAAAACTAGAAAATGGTAAAAGACAACTTGATGACTCTTTTTACGAAGCCCTGCAACTTATAGTGGCAGATGTAGAAGAAAAGTACCATCAGTCAGAAACACTTGCACAAATGATAAGTAGGACTTTAATGAGAGTCTTATATATGTTTTTAGATGAGATACATTTGAAAATAAATTTATCAACCAAAGAAGCAAGGTTGGGTGTTTTGAAATTATTGATCTGGGATACTTTAGTCAAGACAAGGGATGGAAAAGAAGTAAGTGGCTATAGGATAGTGATAATGAATGAAAAGACAAATTACTTTATTGAGCATACTATAAATCCAAAACAGTATGAGCATTGGTCATTATTTCAAAATGTATTTGATTTAGAGATAACCACTGTGACGACTGAAAAACTTACATCAAATGGCAATACAATAATGAACAATCTTTTAAGCGATATGCTAGAAGATATAAGAAAAGTATATTCCAATTAGAAAGGACAAAGCAAAATGCAAAACCATTTAAACCTTAGAAAGTTTTTTAGAAATTACTTTAACGATTTTAGTTATAGTTTAAAACAAGTCTCAGATATTAGAGAATTTTATTTAGTAAAAGAAAAGAAGAGTATCTATACACATATTGCATATCGAGTAGAGATCGATGAAGAAGTAGAACTTAGAATTTTTTACTTAAATAAAAACAATAGAGATATAAACGACTATTTATCCTATACCTTTAGAGAAGAAGATATTCCTAAGATTTTAGACAACAAGAAAATTGATATATATGTAAGTCATCCTTTAGAGGGTGGTGAAGTGTATCAAATGACTTTAAATGAATTATATACAGACATTAAGAGATTTTTTAGAAGGGAGGTAGATAGTGCTTACTCAGTTAACAGAAACTAAAAGAGTTGGATTAGAAAAGAGTTTTGTATCAATTCCTATGTTGTTAGATGAATTGCTTGTAGAGATTGGGTTAGAGAAGGTAGGAGAGACTTATATACTAAAAGATAAAGTAAGAGTATCTCACGATACGAGTAAGGTCTTAGAAAAAGATGTAACCTTATTAAGGGTTATGGGTGAGGAAGAGTATGTGTTTTATAAGATACTTCATGGTAAAGGTGATTTAGAATATATGGTAGATAAGTCATATAGTAATATGGTAAGTGGATACGAAGGAAAAGAAATAAAGCCATTTATAGATGATGTGTTAGAATCTATAAGAGAGTTGTGGTATATGTAATATTAAAGAGTAGCAATAAAAGAAATCTGGAGGTTATAAATGGAAAGTATCTCATCCGTAGGATTGTTGAACCACAATATTTGTGAGATAAAAGAAGGACTCTTAGTATATACAGATATAAAGGTATATGATGATTTTAGTCAGAGCTTGTATTTAACATTTATAAGTAAGACAAATGATGGGATAACAGGGTTTGAACTAGAAGGGTGTGAGTTAGATTCAAGTATATCAGAAGAGACCTCAGAAGGAGAGTATGTAACAAGAATAGAGATAATGTTACAAGAGGATGATACAAGAATAAAGTATATGGGTGTAGTAGAGTGGGTAACGACTTTTTATGAAGATGAATTATATGTAACACTTCCGAATAGTAAAACTATAAGTTATAGTGAAGATGATGGATTTATGGATGATCCATGTTACTATAAAGAGAGTGTAGAAAATGTTGATGAGAGCGAAGGACGGGACTAAAAAATATGTAGGGGTAAGTCCTAAGAGTATAGAAGAATTTAAAACTACCTTAGAAAAATTATTATTAGAGATGGGATTTGAAAAGAAAGATGAATATGAGAAGAGTGGGATAAGAGTAAAAGTGTTAGATAGTGGGAGAGTAGATATATCATATAAGGGGAATGAGTTAAGTTTAGGATTAGTAGAAGAGTGTAGTAGGATAGAGGTATTAGATAAGAAAGCTCGGATAGAAAAGTATGGTAGTTATAATTTAGTATTTGATTTAATAAGAGTAGTGTGGAAATGCGGAGAGGAAGGATTAGATAAAGAAGTCTTAAAGGTGGGGGTGGAATATTTAATCAATAAGATAAATACTTTTTTTTAATCTGAAACTGTGACATACCAGATGTCAGTAGTTGGATCAAAAGAAATTTCTTTAACTTTAGGGTTTTGGAGGTAGATGATTTTTTCATCAAAATCAAAGGGGGATTTATCATAACGCTCCCATATTTCAAATTCCTCTTGTTTAAATCGAGCATGAGCTTCCCAGTAGGAAGTAGCATCAAATAAGACATTAGGGTTAGGGCAGACAAAAACAACTTTATCTTTTTTAACAGTAGAACTTCCCCCTAGTACACCTAGAGACCAGTCAACAGCAGTATCCTTAATACCTGCCCAGGACCTTAAACCGTAAGCCAAACTCTCTAAATGGGCTAGTACTTCAGGGTCTTGTGGGTTCTTAATAATTTCACCTTTTTTAATATTAGGGTAAGTTCTACTTAAAAGATTGGGGTCGTAAGAAGATAGACCGACACCCCTATAAGCCAAGCTCAAAGGTTTAGGTCGTACTAATTTACCCATTAGGGTAAAGTGTGGGACTAATTTTTCTCTGTCTCTTAAATTGATCCCTTTTTTACTATCAATTCTTTTCCATAGTTCCCAAAAAGCATTATTAACGATTCTAAGAGAATAAGAGTTCGCTTTCAAAAAAGGGGATAAATTCTCAATATAAGTCTGGAGTTCTTCTAAAGTTAAAGTAGACTTCAGAGTCTTAAAGTCTTTTTTTAAGACTCTAGGGTCAACGGGCATTGCATATCTATTCATTCTAGTTCTCCTATATTATTA
>Ga0255098_1000052_pt1 | contig 39018 bp, 32 predicted proteins | sample Colum_Atlam_RepC_2_FD_188440 | JGI IMG/M metagenome (GOLD analysis project Ga0255098, IMG submission 188440) | Freshwater microbial communities from Columbia River, Oregon, United States - Colum_Atlam_RepC_8d | ecosystem: Environmental > Aquatic > Freshwater > River | place: USA: Oregon... | reverse complement strand
AGATAAGACTTATTCTAGGCTTATAATGGCACAGATCTAATCTAGGAAGAGCTAGAAAGGTTTGATTAGAGGCTTTGAACTTTAAGAATAAAGTTACACCAGAAGGGATCTTCGTATGCAAGAACAAGGTTTACAAGAAAAGTACGCACCAGAGAGCACTTGTTTTGGGTGTGGGCCTAAGAATCTCCAGGGGCTGAAGGTCAAAAGTATTCCGCAGGGAGATCAGGTCGTTGCTGATTGGGTAGCTGAGAGTCATCATGAGGCATTTCCAGGTGTGCTCAATGGAGGTATTATCGGGGCTCTTCTCGATTGTCACTCGAACTGGACTGCAGCGTGGCATTTAATGCGTCAATCTGGAGCGTCTCAACCCCCTTGCACAGTGACAGCAGATTTTTCAGTTAAGCTTCTACGGCCTACTCCAAGTCATGAGAAGATTCATCTTGTGGCCCGCGTGGTGGATGCACAAGCAGATCGCGCTACGATAGAGGCTGAGCTCATTGCGGGTGGAAAAGTGTGTGCGACATGTAAGGGAACTTTTGTGGCAGTTAAGCCGGGACATCCTGCTTATCATCGTTGGTAAGATCTCAGACTAAGATTGAGTTTCAAGAGTCTTCAAGGCGCTGAGCGCTACTGAAATTTCTATTGGAGTGAATTGATGCATGGAAAAAGATGATAAAAAAGAGCAGTTAAAGCAGACTTTAGATGAAGCTGAGTGGAGCTGGGTGAAACCGCATGCTCTAAGAGATTCTGTGATTATCGTTGAAGCGTCGTTGAGTATCCTGGATGTCGCAGTTGCCGTTGCTCATAATCAAGTTGCTCAGATGAAGTCTTGGATTGATCAGGGTCATGTCCGAAAACCCACTGCTGCAGAGATTTCAGAATGGGATCTTTATCCCTCGCAGAAGTTTCAATCTATTATTGTGCAGCCTTTTGTCCTCATTCAGATTCCAAAGGTTCTCCACTGAGTGATTTGAGCTGCCTACTCATTTCATGCGTGATTTGAGCTCATACAGGAAGAGAGATTTTTTTAATTGTGCTGAGAAGTGGTTTATTTCTCAGAGTTTTCTTGCAAATCCTTTACCTCAAGCATAATTGATGGACTCTGGGTGAAGACTTACAATTGAAGTGTTATGTTCCCAGGAAAGCGGGGGATTTTGCTTTGAATTCCGTTCATCATAGTTTTTTATTTGCTTTTTTTATTCTGCTTACTTCTAGTGCATCTTTTGGATTGATTGATGAAAAAAAGGAATCTCTTCAGAGTTCAGGGACTCCGGCGCTCGAATCTGAAAAGTTTGGGGTATTTGATTTTTTAAAACCACTGCTACCTATTAAGAAGGAGAATCCCGCTCCGGCTCTTTCCCCGTCTCCAAAACCTCAGCCCTCGAGCCTTTTGATTTGGAATAGAAAAAAAAGTCAGGAAGAGGAAGAAAAAGTCTATGGAGATTCTTTGATTCGCTGGTTGTATGGAACTAGAGTTGGTCAGGGGCTAGCAGACCACCTGCTTTCGTCTTCATGGGTGAGTCGCCTTTATGGTTATTATCAATCTTCCTCTTTAAGTAGCTTTAAGGTTCAGCAGTTTATTGCAGACTTTAATATTAGCATTGAAGATTTTGAAGAAGGCCCTTTCAAGTCGTTTAATGAGTTTTTCATCAGAAGATTTAAGGTAGGGGCAAGAAAATTCAGTAATGACCCAGAAGTATTTCCTGCATTTGCAGAGGGTAGGTACTTTGCATATGCATCAAGTCGACCTGATCAGTCTTATCCAGTAAAAGGAAAGTCTCTTTCTGCTCAAGCTCTCCTTGGTACAGAAGTGAATGCTCAAGAGTTTGAGGGAGGCCCGCTTTTCATTGCGCGTCTCAATCCTACGGATTACCATCGCTTTCATTTTCCTGATGAAGGTCGTGTTCTTCATACTTACACGATTCATGGTTCTTTGCAGTCCGTAAATCCCATAGCGTTGAGTTATAATGAAAATATTCTCATACAAAATGAGCGCAAGGTGAGCATTCTTCAAACAAAAAACTTTGGAAAGATTGCTTATATTGAAGTAGGAGCCATGTGCGTAGGAAAAATTATAGAAACCCATGGTGTTGAGTTTCAGCGTGGAGAAGAAAAAGGATACTTTCTTTTTGGCGGCTCTACAGTGATTGTCATGGGGCAACCCGGGATCTGGATGCCTAGTTCAGATCTTTTAGAGCAAACTTTTCTTGGGCGTGAAACTTTGGTCTGGTTGGGAGACCAGGTAGGTCAGAGGAGTGCACCCCAAGGGATTGAGTTAGGGTCTTCTCCGTCCCCATCCCCGTCCCCTCAAGGTCAATCCTCCAGTTCTATCTCCATAAAACTTGAAGGTCCTTCATCTCCTCAGTCTGAGACACTTCTTGCACCTTCTACCTCTCTTGAGCAAGTCCCATCGGAAGTAGGTGTTGATTCGGCACGTGGAAGCAGGCCTTAACGTAATCCAGTTTACAAAAGATTATACCCCTTCTGAGAGGTTTGATCGTTGGTGCTTGCAATCTGGTTGGTAGGTCATTTAGTCAGTGAGTTCAATGTGATTAACTCTTATGGATCTGCGTGGGGCTTGACTGAGTTTCAGGTCTTTAGGGTGTTTTCACGGGTCAAGACAAAGCATCCTGCACCTACTAGGGCTGCCCCAATGAAGAAGAGAAATCCACCATTCCATCCAAAACGATCAACGATCCAACCAGTGCCTACTCCTGAGGCAATACTGCCTAAGTATCCAAAAAGACCTGTAAAGCCCGTTGCTGAAGCAGCAGCGTTTTTTCCTGCTAGATCAGCTGCGGCCACTCCCACCAGCATTTGAGGTCCATAGACGAGAAATCCGACTGCACTGAGCGCTAGTGCATCTAGATAGGGATAACCCTCTGGGATGAGCCAGAACTCAAGAATGACAAATGCTAAAAGGAGCATGTAGGTGAGGTTAACCATGGATCTTCGACCATGAAAGAAACGATCAGAAAGCCACCCTGCTAAAAAGGCGCCGGCAATCCCCAAAAATTCAAATCCAGCAGCTTTGAGTGAAGCTCCTCCAATAGTAGAATGCTTCACCTCTACTAAAAATGTCGGAGCCCAGTCCATAGCACCAAATCGAACGAGATAAACAAAAAAATTGGCGATGGACAGGTACCAAAGTTTTTTATTCCTCAAGATATATTGAAAAAAAATGACCTTTGCTCCCAAAACCTCATCAGAGTTTTCGATGACTTGTTTTTGCGGTTCCGTTTGAGGCTCGTTCCGATAAACCTCAATCGGTGGAAGTCCAAGGGATTCTGGTGTGTCTCTGAGGCGGTTGATCAGAAAAAATGCAGTAAGAATTGCGAGCAATGCGGGGATATAGAAGCTAGATCGCCATCCATAGTGCTCAGTTAAGAACCCACCTAAAATAAGAATGATTCCGCCACCTACCTGGTGAGCGGTATTCCAAATAGCCCACTTTGTTCCCCTTTCAGATTGGCTATACCAATGGGTGAGTAAGCGTGCACAAGGAGGCCAGCCCATACCTTGAAACCAACCATTGAGTGCCCAGAATACCCCTAAGAGCAAGAGACTTGAGCTTAGACCAAAGAAAAGGTTCATGACGGCAGATAGGATTAACCCAATGGCCATAAAAAACCTGGGGTTGGATTGGTCCGCAAGAACTCCATTGGCCATTTTACTAAAACCATAGGTGAGGTAGAGGAGCGACCAAATGGTTCCAATTTCTAGTTTAGAGTAGCCTAGGTCTTGAATCAGTGCCGGTGCTGCTGCCGAGAGATTTTTTCTGCAGAAGTAAAATATTGCATACCCAATAAACATGGCATACATCGTGCGTAATCGCCAATGTCTGTACTGTGAGTGCACATCGGTAGCGTCACTGAGTATGGGCTGAGGCGTCTGGGCTTTAAGAGCAGATAAAACCTGAGCAGGGATTAAATAGTTTAGTTTAATCATGCGTCAACAATGTCCCTTAATTTAAATCTTAAAACAAACAAGCTCGCGAGTAATTAGCGAGTTTATACCTCAGATCTCTCAGGGAAACCAGAGTTAGATGAGCGGTTGCCTGTTGCAGTGGGTATTGACTGGGTTAATGCTAAAATCAACTAGAGACTAATCGTAATGATTGAAGACCGAAATTTGAGATCAGAGGAAGTTGGATCTTTATTCGATTTATTTAGGAGTTGAGATTTTCTTGTAGTATGCGATTAATTCGATTTGAAATTAAAGTCTTTATAATTATTAATGATATCAATATAAAAATCATTTTTTATATTTCATTTAGTTAATCTGGTGGTAAATAACAATTCATGATAAATGCGTGGCATCAGAGGGTGTGATTTTGATGAGATCATCTAGTGTTTTTAGTTTATTCATAGGATTAATGGCTTCAAATCTTGGCTTTAGCGCAGGAGCTGACTTAGTAAGAGATGGATTACTTTCTCAAGCAAGCTTAGATTCACTGATTGCAGCAGACCGGTCCGAAGGTTACTCGGTTAAGATTCTGGTCAAGAATTTTGACGGAAGAAGGCTCGTGGTTCCTGTATTGGGAGAGATGCATATAAAAGACGAAGCAGACTCTTTATTAGGGAAAAACGTACTGAGTCACTTCAATTTTAGAGCGCTAGAGTCTCTCATGGATGGAGCGCCGCCTTCTTGCTTAACTCGAGCTGTGGGTAGGCTCGCAGAATTAGGCATGGCATGTTATGAGTATATGAATCCATCCGCTACTTTTCAAAGTACTATCTTAGATGCATTCCAGGAGCGTCCTTGGTTCGATGAACAAAGGAGTAAGCATATTTTAGGGTTAAAGAACTGGGTTCTTAAACCTTTACCACCATCGGCTGGGCCGTTATTAGCCGGAAAAAAACTCAATGAACTCACTTCAGAGCAACGCAGGTCCGTGAGTATTCAATGGGCCATAGTAAATGCTAGGGGTGAGTCTCAAGTAGTGAGCTATACGTTAGAGGTTATTTATCAGCATCAAGATCAAATTCTTGCAGGAGATGTGAGGCATTTTTTACCTTTAGATCCAGCCCAGAAGTATCACTTTTGGTTAGAGAAGGACCATGTTCGAGGAGTGGGTGAGGCAATAGCTGTTGCATATCCAGCCGTGAGATTTACTTTATGTCTTGCTGCTGCATGTACATTTCTTCCTTATTCTGAGACAATATTTTCCCCTGAAATTTCATCAGGTTTAAGAATTGCAGCTGCTACTTCTCTGGTCACTAACGCAGTTGCCAGTTACTGGGATAATATTCATGAGCAGAGAGAAAAGCTTCCTATTTATATTAACCCTATGAATGGTCTTATTTTTGATCGAGATTCGACTATGGCAAGGAATCTAAATCAAATTACGATTGAGTATCCTGAGCTCAACTCACTCCTTGCTATAGTGGGAAAGGCGCATGTTCCTGGTTTAGTGAAGCTTTTAACTACAAATTATGGATTTGAGTTGGAATCTCTAGAGTAGTTAAATTTAGATCAGTTTGAGTTAAAAAAACGATCTCAAGCAGAAGGACGCTGATTGAGCGTGATCCAAGATTAGGCCTAAGATTTACTGCTTTGCGGAGAGAATCTTAGGCCTTGGTTGTTTTGATCGTGGTATATTCTATAAGTACATCATCTGCACTCCTGCAGGTAAGTCGGCTAGAGCATCCCTGGCTGATTTTTTCTTGTATGGCTCAATCTTAAGAGAGACCTCAGAATTGGGTACGAAGTCCTCTGATAGGCTTGCCTCCTGTGCTGCAATTTCAATATTTCTCATGGCTTCATGGATGTCTCGATAGTCGGAGGTGGGTCCATAATTGCTCAGCAGTTCACTGATAAAAGTGGCCTCCTTTTCGAGTTTAAAGGTTGCATGATAAAGGCTACCTTGTTCCTTAAGAGTTTTTGATAGGTAGAGCCGAATGCCTTCCTCAAATTCCTCTCTCGTAGGACGTGACATGGGAATTACATAAAGAATTTGAGACAATAGAGCATCAGAGATTTTCTCAGAGGCTAATGCTTCCCGCAAATCTTTAGCGCTCATTCTTTCCAAGCCATGAAGGTCACTCGTAGCTCGTGTAGTCATTAAGAAAAGCGCATCTTTTACGCTGACTTCTCGGGGTGTCTTTTTTCCTGCTCCATGCTCGATCATAACTCTAAACCTACCCTCTGAAAGCATGGGGATAATAATCTGCTGGACCGATTCATCGGCTTCCTCTATGCCCTCAAGAACAATGACTGTGAATGGATTTTTTTCTACCGCTTTGTACACTTCCTCTTGAAATGCATCAATTCCCAGTCTGCTCCTCGAGGAGTACTTCGTCATTGAAATACGGGTGGTTTGATAGCCCATAGCCTTGGCTGACGATTCGATCATCCAGGTTTTTCCGACGCCACCTGAGCCAACAAAGAGTAGACTATTCACCCGCCTTACGAGTGGTGTTCCTCCTCTTAAATGAGTTGCCCAGACATGATGAATGGCCTGCTTTGCACGATCTTGGCCAATGACGACTTCAGAAAGATTAGATTTAAGGTGAGTGAGCTTTTCCAAAAGAGTAGTACGATTAAAAAGTGCTGGGTCAATCCCATAGCGCTCTTTAGCTACTGAATGTACCACCTCAAGTGTGGGCTCCTCAGTTGCCCGATCTAAGGTGATCATTCTTTGTAAGGCCATAGTGAGTAGATTTACAGTAGGTCGAGGCTGCTCTGAAGTGGGTTCAAATCGTTTGGTCAGTTCAATCACTAACTGAGTGGTCTCTGTTGATAAGCGAGGGTAACCTTTTGCTGTAAAGTGCTCTTGGATCATTTTGACTTGATCTTTTTCAGTCGGTGCAAGAGTGGATATTTTCTCAAATCTTTGGACAAATGGGAGATCCCATGAATATGCGTCAATGAACTCAAGAGGCGTGTCAGTGGCTAGAATTCGCATCTCACCTGCTTCAATCGGACCTTTCAGTTGTTGGGTCACGTCGTTGGATTGATGAGAGTGAGTCCCTGTACCTGCAAGGGAATGGAGCTCATCGAAAAAGAAGATAGCACCCATTCCTTTGGCCATGGCCTTCAACTCAGAGATGCGCGTCTCAATCGTGCCTACATACATGGTGCTACTGGCTAGGCTTGATGAGGAGATCTCAAAGATCTCAGTCGTTCTGGGAAATCCCTTGATTCTTCCTTGTCCAATGTCTCGAGCAAAGGCTTTTACTGCGCTTGTCTTTCCCGTGCCAGCCTCACCCAAGAGCACTGCGCTTCGGTTGGCTCGTAAAGCCTCAGAAACCCGGGTCAAGATCTCAGGCCGAGACTCTTGAAAATACCTCACTGGGTGTTCTCGAGAGTCTTTGACTAGATCGAGGTATTTTGCTCTGACCTCTTGCTCAATATTAATGGGTTTGCCATCTGGCTCAGTGAGTTTATCCATGGGTCTCAGATTTCCAAACATGGAAACTTCTTCATCGAATCTTAGAAGGTCCACTTTCTTTGAGATTTTTGGAATGCTTAAGATTCCATCTTCAACCTTAAGGCATAGTGAGATATTTTCAGGATATTTGAGTGGACTATGAGATATTTGAAGGGTTTTTCCATCTCTAAATCTGGTGATGTAGGTTCCTTCAGGTCGATCAATATCCAGATTACAGGAGCTTATTGTGTAATTCTCACTCCCCTCTGAAAGGATGTGAATAGTACATTTAGGCTGGATTTTGATCAATAATGCTGATCCATCTGCTTTTGTTAAATAGTGCAGATAGGGATTGCTTAAGTTGCGATGGTATTCATTTTCAAGGATTTGGCATTGAGTTCCCTCTAAGTTATAAGAGAGAATGGTCTGTTTCTCTCCCGACTTACTCAAAAAGGACTCAATAAAAAATCTTTTACCGTTTTGGTGAATTAACTTTGCCGTAGATTCAACTCGAGGTGCTGATGAGCATGATTTAGCTATGGTTCCATCTTGGAAAAGATAGTGAAGTCCGTTTGAAGTGTGAAACCAAGTAAAGTCTAAAGTGAATCGAGGTGCAGTGCGTACTTCAATATCCTCGTATTCCATTTCAAGTCCTGGCACATTATCCACAACAAGGAGTTGATCTAGTCCCACGCCTTCATAGATAGTACTGAGATCAGTGATAATTCCTTGAGAGTATTTAAGGCTGAATTTTTTCGGCTCAGAATCATTAAATTCGAAGCTTGCAACCGCATTATTTCTGAAAAAGAAATAACGAAGATGTTCTTGAGCTATTACATTTTGTGATAAAAAACATGAGACATTGAAAAAAATGAACGAATACTGGGAAAAACGCAAAGCATCAAACACAAAAGCCCCCTTCAATTTTATGGAAGGAAGCTCACTTTAGATTTGATGAGCATCCAATCCTAACACACCAAATACGCTGGTGTGTGGTACCAAACTATTATGCGCATTGTCAAAAAGTTTTATGGAAAAGAATTTTATCAAATACCTCATAAAACTTGGTCTTCGAGGCTGGAGATGTAAGAGGTCTGCACGTCGTGCAGAGTGACTTCTGTTTTTCTTGAAGCGATCGCTACTTCGAAATACTGAAACGACTCGATCTTTGAAAAACAGATATTGGGTTCCAAGCCCTAAAATCATCTTGGCTTGGGCAAAATCTGAAAAGTAAAGATTTAAACCTTTGAGACTGTGAAAGTCTAGTCTGCTTGAAAATTTTTGTCATTAGGCTGTTTAAGCGAAAAAGACTGGACTGGAATCCAAGATTGAGCTGCTCAAAATAGATTGAGACTAGCGAACGATAGTGGAATATGACCATAATCGTATTATTCCTATGAGGTTGCATAGGAGCGATTTGGGTGCGAATCGCTGAAAGCGGCGAAAGCCGCTGGAGGGAGTTCTCGCCTGCGTGAGCAGGTGCCAAAAGGCATCTTTTAGGGGGCGGGCATTAGTCACGGCTTGTTTTTGTAGTAATTGTGTAGGTGAGAGTTCTGTTGTAGATGAGGGGTATGCCTAAGAAAAAAATCGCTTTAATTTTTGCTATGAAACAGGAGGCTGAGCCTGTTTTGATGATGCTTGGATTACGAGAGAGAGAAAAGCTGCTTGATCCAAGAATTCCCATGCAATTCTACGAAGGAAAGTTTGGTCAAAATCTAGAAATTCTGATTTCAATCAATGGCAGAGATGAGCGATTTGGGGTGGATAGCATTGGTACGGAGCCAGCAGTTTTAAACTCATTTGTAGTTTTATCATATTTTAAGCCAGCTCTTTGTATCAATGCTGGGACAGCTGGGGGCTTTAGAAGTCAAGGAGCTCGAATTGGAGATGTTTACCTGAGTTCAGGCACTTTTAAGTTTCATGATAGAAGGATTCCAATTCCCGGATGGGATGCTTATGGGGTGGGTAGCTATCCTGCTCTGTTCATCCCTGGTCTTGCAGAAGCTATAGGATTAAAGACTGGTATCATTTCCACAGGCAATTCACTCGATTTTACTGATCGAGATTTGGAGATGATTCAATCCAATCAGGGAGCTGTTAAAGAGATGGAGGCAGCCGGGATTGCATGGGTTGCGTCCACACTAGGAGTCCCTCTGATCGCACTGAAATCAGTAACAGACTTTGTCGATCATCACGAGCTTGCACAAGATCAATTTTTAAAGAACCTAAGTCTTGCGACCCACACGCTCAGAGATAAAGTGATGGGTGTACTTAGGTTTTTGGATGCTCAATCGGAATTCTAGGTCACTCCATGGATAGCGAGGTTATTTTTAGGCAATTGAAGCAGAATCCCTCTTGTTTTAACAAGAGGATGAATGCGAGCATCAGCGGAGCTCATGCGTCTTCCACCTGGCGTGAGCAGCTTTTGACGTTTTTATCTGCATCGATGTGGTAGGGCGGTTTTGATCTTCGATATATTTCTTAATGATCTCTAAGGGGGCTCCTCCGGCACTCACTGCGCAATAGCTTGGGCTCCAGAAATGATCGCCCCAGAGCATGGTCTTCATTTGTGACCAGAACTCCTTTCTTAACAAGCGAGCAGATACGCCCTTTAAAACGCGGCTGAGGTTTGCAACAGAAACCTTGGTAGGATGACTCACGAGAAGGTGGACGTGGTCTCCCTTTCCGTTGAACTCTACTAATTCGCATTCTAATAAGGCACATTGCTCTCTAAAGATCGTCTCCAGCCTTCGAAGCATGGCGTCATCAAACACTTTACGCCGATACTTTGGCGTAAATACTAAATGAACATAGAGTTCAAAGACTACGTGTTTTCCAGTTCTCCAATTATGTTTTTCTTGCATACGACAAAAGCTCCTGATAGGTCTTTTTTATGGTTTGTCAGGATGGAAGGCAAATAAAATGATTCTCACCTACTCGTATCGTGTGAAAGACCAAGGAGTGAGAAAAAAGCTTTGCCGCTTGGCAAGAGCGGTCAATTTGGTTTGGAACTATACGAACGAGACTTCGTACAATGCGATTCGAAATCATGGGAAATGGCTGACAAAGTATGATTTCAGGCCATTGCTCAAGGGTACGAGTAAAGAGCTGCCCATTAATTCCCAGACTGTGCAGGCCGTAAGCGATGAGTTGGTGACGCGCAGAAAACAGTTCAAAAAAGCCAAGCTGAAGTGGAGAGGAAAAGACTCGCTCGGTTGGGTACCGTTTAACGGCCAAACGATTCAAGTTCGAGAGGGTGCAGTCTTCTACAATGGAGAAAGGTACCGGTTTTGGGAGCATCGCAAGATCCAAGGAAAGATTAAAACAGGTTCATTCACACAAGATTCAAGGGGACGTTGGTACGTTCACTTCCAATGCGAGGTGGATGAAGCTGTAGAACACGGTAATCGCGAAATTGGGATTGATCTCGGACTAAAAGATCAAGTCACCTGCTCAGATGGTCAGAAATACACCCGCGAGAACCTCACTAAGAAATATGAAGTACAATTGGCTCAAGCCCAGAGGGCCAAAAAAGTAAAATGGATCAAGGCGATTCATTCGAGGATCAAAAATAAGAGAAAAGATTGGACTCACCAGGTCACTTCAAAGCTTTGCAAAAGCTCGAAGTATATTGTCGTTGGACAAATTCATTCCAAGAAACTAGCTCAAACTCGACTCGCTAAGTCCGTATTGGACGCTAGCTGGGGGAGTTTCACGACCCTATTACAGTATAAAGCCATCAGGCAGGGTATGGTTGTGCAGATCGTATCTGAGAAGTGGTCAACGCAGACTTGCTCTTGCTGTGGAGTCATCCCAGAAGGAGCGCCGAAAGGTATATCTGCGCTTGGCGTAAGGAGTTGGAGATGCTCAGGATGTGGCGCTCAACATGATAGAGATATCAATGCAGCCCAAAATATCTTCAATTTCGGTGCAGGACGTTGCACCCCTACGGGAAGCCTCTCACTTCAGTGAGAGGAGGACGTCACTTGAGAGCTAAACTTGGCTTTCCTAGCCATTGGACCAAGAAATAGGCTGTTGGGCTTAATGGCGTGATGGTCGATTGATATAAACCAACGCCCCCGAGATACTTCCACCCTTGAGATTGATAAGCGGTGTAAAAGTCAAGCAACTGGTTTTGCTGGTGAGAGCGGTTTGTTTTTACTGTAGAGCGGTGAATCCCTGTTAAAATGCGATCAGACCATTGATATCCAAGGGTTATGTCTAGGATGGCTGTTTGATCTCCTTTCGGTTGAGAAATAAGAATATTCATGTCGTCCACAAAGCTATTCTGAGAAGAGTGTTTCAAATTTTCAAATTTAACAGAGCCTACAAAATAAAAGTTTGTGTAGCCTAAGGTAAGTTTTGTTTTAATCCATTGACGACTAAGAACCCCCTTACACTCTGTAGTTGTGCAGTTGACTCCTGTATATAGATCAGTATTTCGTGCAGTTATTGATGTACCAGCGCTTATCCCAAAAATAGAAATGGGATAGAAGTCAACGTAGAATTCAGCGCGATTGACTAAAACACTCGTTTGAAGCTTTGTGGCAGGACGAAGATAACCATATTGGAAGCCACCGGGTTGTTTTTTACCCCATAAAAGTTGGGAATAACCAATGTCCGCGTAGGCAGCAGCTCCTAGAGGGGTCGATTGCAATCCTGACCCAATATTATAGTCGAAGTGGCTCAAAGATTCGTTTTGTGTATCGACTGAAAGTTCTGATCTTTGCAGAGGCTTTGAAAAAGATTTACTTTGCTGTTCTTGATTTAGAGAGTCGTTAGGCCAAGATGAAGGACTGAATGTCACTTGAACTAAAAAGAATAATACTGCCAAATTTAAAGCGAGCTGAACAAAATTTGCGTCGAAGTTTCTAAAGGCCGATTTCATACTAGTGGTTCTAATTGTTCTATGTAAAGGATGCAAATTTAAATGAATTCTCCATAAATATTAAGTAATTTACATCTTTGGTGAATAAAGTGATTTAAGCGAGTTTTCGAGACCTTTGTATGAAGAAATGATTAAAAAAGTAAGCTTATTATTAGGAAATCTTGAGTGAGTGAGTGAGTGAGTGAGTGAGTGAGTGAGTGAGTGAGTTTGTGGATAGGGTTAGGATTAAAAACTTAAGCGAGTTAATTGATTATATTTGGATAAATGCTGAAGATTCGAGAGTAGAGTGTTTAACTTCAGATGTGAATGAGAGAGTTACGAGATTAGAAATTCTTCTAGTTGAGTGGATTGATGGTGCAATTTTTGAGTATTAGAGACCCAGAGTGAGAGAGTGCTAACGGCGCTAATAGGCTGCTGAAATGATGAATAAGTCCGCCTTTGTTGGTCAGATTTTAATTGAACTGAGGAGTTTCTTCAGTTACTTTATCGAGTCTTAATATAAAAAGTGCTACTGAAGTTGGATGTTTTAATGATGAAAAGTTTAAGGACTGCGATGTCTTTTGTTCTGGGTTTTTTGATGGCTGCTCTCGTGGCAGGGTGTAATGACCCCAAAAGAACCTATATCTCAATGACCACTTCTCCAGATCGAATTTCCTCGATTGATGTTTTATTAGAAGAATTACGTGATTACATTCTTTCTGATGAAATTTCAAAAGTGTACATTCATCTTCCTAGACAATATAGAAATCGAGATGCCTATCCTGCTGAGAAAATCAGAGAGCTGAAGGAGCTTTTTCGAAGGAGTAAGAAAGACACGGAAGAGCCGGGATTTGACGGTAAAGTAGAGTTTAATGAGATTGAGTTGGACTTTGGACCTATCACCAAAATTGCACCTGCAAAAGAAAAAATTTGTAATCAACCAGAGAATAGAAAGGCTAGAATCTGCGCCCCACAAACTAAGCCCAGTGATGATGTTTTTGTTATTTCTATTGATGATGATTACACCTATCAGCAGGAATATTTGAACAAATTAGTTGAGCGAATTAAAGCTGATGAAAACTCTGCTGTATCAGCTGTTGCTTATAAGACTGGAAATATTAAAAACTGGGGGATTAAACGCGGAACTCCAGGGCAAAAATTTCCTGATGTACGTAATAGTGTAGATATGATTGAAGGCTGGGGGAGTATTATCTACCGAGTACGAGATATTGATGATGAGTTGATGAAACGCCTATCTCAGGTTTCCCTAGAATGTCGATTGTCTGATGATCTGGTGATCAGTTATGTGATGGGTATTAATCAGAAGTTGCGTAAAGGTGGGAGGCCTGGCAGACGATTAGGACCCTTGACTGATGTTGGCGCATTATCAGCAGGTTCAGGTTTAGAGCTCTGGTACAATGCTGCTGCTTGGGATGCTTTTAAACAGTTTGCATTGACTACGCCAGATGTGGGTGGAATTGTTAAAAAAGTTCAGGGTCACTTGGTATTAAAACATGATGAAATGCAGACAAAACCGTTTGCGCCAACTGATCTTGTCTTGGAAGAGGTACAAGGTTTAGAGCCTAAGCGTAACGTCAAGGTTTTTGGACACCCGAAAGTTGGATATGTGGGACAAGATGCTGCTAGAGCGTTGATTGCTCGAGTAGAGGCTGAGTATCCTGAGGTAGTAGCTGCCTCAATGGCCGGAGCTATGGTGCCCGCGGGTAATCCTTACAAAAAGCGATTTGATGGGTTTTTAGAGCGTTCCCAGATTAAGATCGATGGCTTTAAGTATAGTCGCTGCTTGAGAACTTTAAATCAATGCTCTTATGATGGAGCCGGAATCCTAAAGAGCAGAGAGAGAATTCTCTCTGATTGTCGCCCTGAGGTTCAGGTTGAATTGCCCGATGATATGCCTTTTGGGGGAGATGTGCGAATTGAGGTGCTGGGAGATGATGCTGCGGGTCTTTTGCTTCCGGGGATCCGCAGTAGAGGTGATCAGCAGAGGGCAAGATTAGGTAAAATTTAAGTTCTTTTTGAAAGCCTTAAAAAGGGGCATACAAGATAGAATCTTTAAAGGAATGATTTGATCAAGGTTTAACCTTTTCAATAGGTAGTAGATTTTATGAAATATGGTTTAAGAAAAAGTTTGATCATCTGCTTATGTTTTCTAGTGTTTGGAGCTCCCGCCCAAGCATCTATCGTAAATGAAATTGTGACTAGTCTTGCAACAGATTTTGTCGAAGTCACTGAGCCAGCTTCAGTTACTGAGAGTGGCGGCGGCGTTGCAGTTGCTCCGGCTCCTAGTGTTGGAGGTGAGGAAGATGTTCCTTCTCGTTCCTCTGTTTGGCTGAGTAAGAAGCCCGTTTCACAACATCTTTTTGTTAAAGTTTTGGGAAATAATCCTTCGGCGTTCAAGGAAGCTAAATTCTGCTCCTCTGATCATGTCAGTGGTGCTCAGCCCATGTGCCCTCATTTAGCAGTCGATGGAGTGAGATACTACTCTGTTGGAGAGAGAAATAGTATCGATGAGTTTTTAGATGCTCTGAATGACCTTGCTCGAGCAGAAGTTTCTCCTTATCGTTTTAGGCTTCCAGTTGAGGAGGAGCTCCTCAGAAGTGTGGATTCAAAGTCTCTCATCCTAACGGGACTCCCTGAATGGACAGCCTCTCGTGCTCGTGCGCCATATATTTCTAAGTTGGTCGTCCAGTACAAGCCTTTTCATTTGAAGTCTGCATCTCACCAAGAGGTGTTATTTGATTCAGTTTCTGCAGCTCAGCTTGAGAGAAAATATTTACATCCTGAGTTTTTCTCCGAAAAGACTAGGCTGAGTTTTAGGATTATTGTTGAAACTAAGCCAGCAATTGCGAGTGCTCTTCATTTTGAGGAGTAAAGATTCAATCAAAATTCATCTTTAGTTTTTTAATCATCTTAAGTAAGAAACTGAGTGGCCTAATGTACAGGTTGTTCAGTTTCTTTTCTTTTTGTTCTCCCATTCTTTACAAGTCTGCAAAAGCATTTTACTCTAAATCTAAATAAAAGAGGTATTTAAATGGGTCGACTTGAGGGAAAAATTGCGTTAATCACAGGCTCCCTTCAGGGAATTGGTTTAGCATCAGCTCAGATTATGGAACAGCAAGGGGCTACTGTCATTCTTTCTGATATTTGCGATCAGAAGTCCGAAGAGGTTCTTCGATCTTTCAAAAATTCCCGTTATATTCATCTTGATGTCTCTCATGAACAGGATTGGATGAGTGCGAAGAGTTACATTCTGACAAAGTTTGGTCGTTTAGATGTTTTGGTGAATAATGCAGGAATTACAGGCTTTCAAGAGGATTGGGGACCCCAAGATCCTGAGAATGTAAGCTTAGAAGCATGGAAAAAAGTTCATGCGGTAAATCAGGATGGAGTTTTTCTGGGATGTAAGTATGGTATCGAGCTAATGAAACAGCATGGAGGGAGTATTATTAATATTTCCTCTCGCTCTGGAGTTGTAGGGATCCCCGGTGCTGCGGCATATGCTTCGAGTAAGGCCTCTGTTCGGAATCATACTAAAACTGTAGCGATTTATTGTGCTGAGAAAGGTTACAGGATTCGTTGTAACTCCATTCATCCTGCAACAGTGATTACCCCGATGTGGGACCCTTTCTTGGGGCAAGGGGAGCAGAGAAAGGCATCCATAAAGGCCCTTGAGTCGCAGATTCCTCTGGGGATAGTGGGTGTACCTGAAGATGTGGCGCATGCTGTAGTTTATCTTGCTTCTGAGGAATCTCGGTATTTGACTGGAACTGAGCTTCATTTGGATGGAGGCTTGTTAGCTGGAAGTGCTGCCACTCCCGCAAGGAAGGAATAGCTCAATCATTTGTTGTATTTCCAAGTCAAAGTCTACGAATGCAAAAGTCTTAAGAGTTTTTCTGTTCTCCTGGTTTTTTTGAGTTAGAAGAGTTGATATCTAGAGATTTATTTTTTATTTTGCATCTTTTTCTTTTGAAAAACGTTATCTGCTGTTTTACTTCTATCTCCATTATTCAAATATACATATATGGTGTTTATGAAAAAGATCTTTTTTGTTATAATTTCTCTTTTGATTCATCAATCGCTAGTTTTTGGAATGGCTCACCCACCTGTAGGTAAGCTTGTATCAAATTCGGGTGAGGCGACTCACTCAAGAGTTCGATTTGACGAGTTTTTGCGTACGCCTGTTGATGAGCTGGAATACTTCAAAGACTCTCATGAAGAAGGGGCAAGTGCCGATGTGGTGGCTTCTGTTCTTGAGGGTGATCAGCAAGCTGGAGCGGGTAAGAAAACTGTAGCCACGAGCTCGAACTTGCGTGAATTAGTGCCAGAGTGCTTTGATCGCCTTGAGTTGCAAATCAGAGATGGGGTATTTTTGATTAAGTTCGTACCAATTTCTGAAACTAGAGGAATTAGGGGCGATATTAAAAAGGAGTTAGATCAGCTCTCAGAAAAACCTCAGTATGTTTTGGTGCGCCCGGATCGATCATTTGATGGTTATATTCTGACTTATAAGGATTCAAGTGCTCTTAAGAGTGAAAATCGCAGGCAGCTCAAGCAGCAGATGAGATCTGACCTTAAGGCTTTGGCAAGTATTGCTGGTGTGGTCATTCATTGTGATCTCCTTGATCCCTATGAGTATTGAACAGGACTTTGGTCCTTACTCACTTTTGTGAGGATGATGGGGCTTGAGGTGAAAGTTTTTAGGGGGAGTGTTTTGAGTAAGGGGAGATTTTTTGATAAAAACACATTTTATATATTGAAAATCAGTGAGTTTAAATGTATCTAAAGAATCTCTCAACGAATGATGCATTCAGTAATGTGTCCCCATCGTCTAGAGGCCTAGGACATCGCCCTTTCACGGCGGTAACCGGGGTTCGAATCCCCGTGGGGACGCCATTTACTAAAAGCGCCCAAGGTTTCAAAATCTTGGGCTTTTTTATTGCCCTAAAGATCAACTAAATAAGTGTACTAGAATCCACATATTGAGGATCTCCGGATCTCCTCATTCGTTCCCGACAGTCGTCGGGGCAAGAAGGCACACGTGTGCCCGGTAGTTGGATCACATCCTTTGCAGAGAAGTGGAGTTATGAGCAGTATAGTAGTGTTTCCTTTTCTCAGCCTAAAGCCTAGGCAAAAACCCAATTCGTCAAAGCTATCCAAGCGGTCGAAACAGTATTCGCCCTTATAGTTCAACCCTAGATCTTCGATCTTTGTTTCACTTTGAATATGAGACGTGTTGTTGTCTATCTTCAAGACCATCGGCGTATTGGGTGCAAACCCCCTTCTGGCTGCGATTGCTTGCCGGATCAGAAACTCATTGATCTCTTCAAATTGTTCCGGTTCGAAATCTCGCAGAAAATCTCCAAAAGTACGAGGCTTTGGGACCCCTTCAAAACGGTATGAGATATCAGGTTGATCTTCAATTTTTCAAGGTCTTCGAGGTAATCGTAGCCGTAACAAAACCCGGCTATCAACCTTTTCATTCTCAAGAAAACGATATGCTGCTTTAGATGTCGCCCAATCACCTTGCCCTTGGTTTAAAGATAAGGAAGGTTTTTCAAGCAGGTTATCCCCTAGCTTCAAAAGCCTATTGTCCAATCGCTGATCTCCAAAGCGCACTCCACTCAATTCCTCTCGTATCTACGATGTCATCCCTCGATCCCCCCTAGGGATCACTTTATGCCTTGGAGTTAGAAGCAATGCAATATATGGGTAAAGCTAAGGTCTTTAGACCGGAGAGCTATTCACGTTTCTCTACATCTAAAAAAAAAGATGGGTGCCAGTAATTAAAAGTGTAAATCTAATGACTGCTTTCAAGATTTGCTTCCTCCTTGAGGGAGTTTTTGGATTGTAAATCTATTCAAAATTTAAATAGAATGAGTGAAATAAAAAAATAATATGGAGTGCCTGGAAACTTTTCGAGGAATGTCTCTGTATGGTATTGGTGGAATTCTCTCTTCTGAATCAACTTTAGAGGTTAGCGGGAGATGAGTGCTCTCTTTTAAGTTCTTGATCCTTATTTTAGTTCGGCGCATGAAATTGCACCCCTATGAGAGTCATTTCACTTCACTGGCGGGAGGTCGTTACTCTTGATTCTGCAGGGGTACAAATAGGCTGAGATTCCAGAGGGGGATTCAGGATTTTAATTGACTATTTTTATTTGGCATGATCTCTAAATAACAATCCATGATGATACTTGTTTTCTCCGCAGCATTTGTAGGTCTTGTTCATTCGCTTGCTCCTGGCCACTGGTTACCCGTGGTTCTAATGGTGAAGGCAAGAAAATGGGATGTTAGAAAGGCGATCCTAGCGGCTATTGTAGCTGCCTCAGGTCATATTTTATTATCTTTGCTCTTAGGCCTATTAACGATTTGGATAGGTGTTCATTTCTTCTCAGACTATGAAGCGGAAATTGAAAAGTATTCAGGATTAATGTTGGCTGCTTTTGGATTTATTTATGCAGCTTATGCCTATAAACGGCATGCTGGATGTCACGGACACACTCATCATGGTCCAGACCCAAAAAAAGGAAAGACGCCGTTTTTATTTCTCTTCTCTATTGGACTCACCCCTTGTGTAGCGGTAATTCCTGTATTTGCAACCGCTGCTGCTGAAAGTCAGTGGTTAGTCTTGTTGACTCAGCTATCCTTTTCTCTAGGTGTAATTGCCGCTTTGGTGGGCTCAACTCTGGTTGTTCTTAAGGGATTGGTCAAATTAGATCACCCCTTCTTAGAGCATCATGGAGACGTGGTTACAGGTCTGGGTGTGACCTTGATGGGGTTACTCTTGTACTTCTTTCCCCACTCCTAGTCTGAGTCATTTTTCAGTTGTTAAGTTTTTACAGCATATTCCTGCTCTTGGATTAAAGTCCTGCGAATTTTTAAATATTTTTATGGCGCTTGGGAAGAAGAGGAGGGATAGCTCTAGCTAGGATTCAAAGCCCTCCTCTTCTCCCTTTGAGTTGCAATTGTTTTTTAACTTCCTGTTTATTGCCTAGATTTTTTGTGTTTCTGGAGCTGAAGCCTTGGTTTTACGAGTTGGCTCCTTTGCTCCGCATTGAGAAAGAATTTTTTCACAAGCCTCATGGTACTGACGCGCTAATAGGCGCACAATCTCTCCTGCGGGAAGAATTTCGTCGATGAGTCCAACGCCTTGGCCAGCACTCCACACTTCCTTCCACGTAGGTCCTGCAACCGCTTTTTCAAGAAGCTTTGAACCAATATAGGCTCGAGCCATCTTCATGTATTTTTTTGTTTTAGGGTGTTTAAATAGAAACTGCTCAACTGGGTTAAGCTCAAGGCCTTGTTTTTCTACGTAAGGCGTGTTGATCACTGAAGCTGGAGTACCTGAGATTTTCTTAGTCAGGACAATATCTTCTGGCTCTGCTGTGAGAATTGCTTTTTTGTAGTTGTCATCAACCGATGCCTCAGGGCTTGCAATAAAGCGGGTTCCGATCTGAACTGCAGATGCACCTAAAAGAAGTGCTGCTGCAATCTGCTCACCTGTTGCAATACCACCTGCTGCCACAATAGGAATGGAAAGATGCCTTTTGAGGTAGGGGAGAAGAACGAGAGGAGATATGGGACCTGCATGTCCCCCAGCTCCTGCAGAAACGGCGATCACTCCGTCTGCTCCCAAATCCTGAACTTTTTTCGCATACTCTAAGGTAGTGACGTCACAAAAGACCTTGCAGCCCACCTCATGCATTCTTTTAATCGTCTCTTTAGGATTGCCAAGAGAAGTGACTACGAGTGGTACCTTCTGTTCTGCACAAACTTCAAGGTCAGCAGCCTGTCTGATGTTTGCTTTATTCACAATCAAGTTAACGCCAAATGGTTTTGAAGTGATGGATTTAATTTTTTGTATATTTTTTCTGAACTCTTCAGTGGTTCTCCAATTGAGAGATGGAGTGGCTCCAATCCCACCTGCAGAGCTGACGGCTGAGACGAGTTCTGAGTTGCTGACTAGAAACATGGGACCGGCAATAATGGGGTAATCACAACCCATCAAACGAGTAAAATCTGTGGATATCGGGCGTGGACGTGCTTGGCTCATATCAATGATCTCCCTTTAGTCCCCACCACCTTAACCTAGAAATTTAAAGAGGTCTATTGACAGAATTCAACTCATCATTACTTTATAGGTATGCCATTGTACGAATACCAATGCGAAAAGTGTGAAAAAGTCCATGAATTGATGCAAAAGTTCTCGGATTCACCTTTGGAGTCCTGCCCAGATTGTCAGGGGAAGGTCTCAAAGTTGATGAGCCGCACCTCATTTGCTCTCAAGGGCAGCGGCTGGTATACTACTGATTATAAGCGTTCCTCTCCAGGTACCTCGTCCTCCTCAAACGTGGCTTCTTCACCTGCTGCAGGCTGTGATGCTGGAGCCTGTGGAGCAGGTTCCGATACGCCTTGTTCTAATTAACTTTGAGTCATTCTCTTTGACTGCGGTTTTGATAGGTCAGTGGACATTTTAAAATCAAAACTATGACTGCTTTTTGTCACTGATAAAAAGCAGCAGTAGGTCGCCTTTTGTGGGCGAGGGTTCTTTTTATTTCATTAATGATCACTGAGAGAGTATTCTTATGAATCTATTCTCTAAAAATCTAGAGACGTCGACCTTGCTTTTTGCAGAGCTCCCACAGACGATCATAGTGATACATCCCCGTATCGTGTCGATCACTCCAGGTGATTTGAACGGCGTAGCGGCCAATGAGTTTCACATCTACAGGACGAATATCAGGAGAAATAGATTCTTTTTGTAAGGTCCTCTGCCCGGTATGTTCATCCACACACCCCGCGCATGGGCAATAGAATCGAATCTCCACGTAGGGAACGGTGAATTTCTCGCCCGTACTCCAGGCAAGCAGAATCTCTGTTGAATTATAAGGTTCGATTTGTGTCGGAGATGGATTCATAAAAAGTTCTTTCAGAAATTGATCCTTTAAGCTCAGTTTAGGAAAGCTTAAAACAAAAAGTGCCTGATCTATTTTAGAAGCTCTTTCTTCTCAGACTGCTTTCGAATCTTCAAGAAGAAAGAGCTTGGTCTTTATCACTCACTCTCATCATTCATCGAAGGAGAAGAGCTGAGAGTTTCTGGGTGCTCAGGTGAGGCGCCCCTAAACAGGTGTGATCAATTGATCGCGTTCTTTTTTCTTCCCCCTCTGATCTCTGAGGTAGAGGTATGCCGGTAAGGAAATCACCGCAGCTACAACGCATGTGAGTTCTCCCACAACAGCTAAAAATCCAAAGCTTACAAAACCCTGGTTTCTTGCAATGAGTAGCGACATATAGCCTACGATGGTAGAAAAGCTACAAAGACCTACAGCACTGCCTGTACTTTTTACAACCTCAAGAATCGTACCCTTTCCAGTCTCTTTGTACCTCTGGAAAATATTCACACCATAGTCCACCCCAATTCCAAACGTGATGGGGAGAGCAATGAAGTTCAAGAAGTTGATCTTGAAGTGAAACCCTAGGATTAGTCCTCCCAACCAAAGTACTCCAAGAATCAGGGAGAAAAGTACAAGCGTGATCGTTTTTAAACTTCGAAATAAAAAAATCACTAAGAGGATGACTGCAAGAAATGCAAATAGGGTAGCTTTCGGGCCATCTTTGGCAATGGAGCGAATCATGTCTGAAGAAACGGCATTACTCCCTGCAACAGCGGCTCCTGGTTCCACAGAGTCAGCTACTTCTCTTAGGGAATCAATAAAACGGATGAGATTTGAACCCTCCCAGATACTATGATTGAGGGGTGGCTCAACCAGAACAAGTTTTCCTACAGATCCATTTTTCTCTGTGAAGAGTTCTAGGACAAGCTGCGGTAAGTCCGTCTCAGAAATAGGTATAAAAACCTGATCATTCAGAAAGTTTTTAACCAGTTGGCGATCTGAATTAGAGAGGTGTCTTAAGATCTGAGGGGTGAGAAGGGCTTTGATTTGCTTGAGGACTTCAATTTTTTCCTTCTGCTGGGTTGGTAAAATATCATCCAAAGTCATGACTTTGGATATGAGGCTGGATTCTCCTTCTTGTTTCATTTTCTCTTTCAATCGAGCTGCAATTTCTCTAGCATTTTCGCGATCGTGAGGCAGAATTGCTAAGGGTGAAAGGTATCGCTTAAGGATCTGATCAATGTATTTATACCAAAACACGGATCCCTTCTCGAGGCTCTCTCGATTTCTCAATTTAGAAAGATCAGTTTCAATGATGGAGGAATCATAGCGGACTAATGAAGCAATCGACAGCATGCTGATGATGATGGATGCTCCCCAGATTGCTTTTGGAAATTTTTTGATTAATTGAGCCAAAGCTCCAGCTAGATAAGGTTTAGGATGAGCTGGGGTACGAGCAATGAGTGACCTACGGCGATCCAGGATTGCTAGATAAGCTGGAAGGAGGGTAAATGCACTGATCCAGCATAATACCATCCCAATTAATCCAATCACTCCAAATTGCTTGAATCCTCTGAAGCCTGTCAGCATCAAAGATCCATAAGATAAACCTGCTGCTAGAGCGGCAGTCCAGGTTGAGGTAGCTGTAAAGCTCATTGCAAGCTCAGTGGCTTGCTCGCAGCTCTTGTGATTTCTTCTCTCCTCTAAATAACGAGCCAGGTAGATAATCCCGAAATTAATCCCGTTCCCAATGATGATGCTGCCCAAAAATGCAGAATTCGCATTCAAATACCCTACTACGAAGTAGGATGCACCAAAGGTCCAAAGAGTTCCCATCATGAGGCTTAACATGAGGGCAAATGTGGCCCGGATGGTACGATAAAAAAGGAGCATTCCTGCAGTGACAATTAGCGTAACAATCACGGTTGAAATTTCTAGATCCTCAACAAGTGCGGTCTGTTCTTCAATTAGGTCTTCGACATCACCTGAGTACTCGATTTTGAGGTCAGAAGCATAGGAAGCTGGGTTCATGGATTGAATGGTTTGTGAAACCGCATCTCGGAGCTGATGAGCGCCATGAATTCCAGAGGAGGTTCCCGGAAGTTTTGCGAGTAGAAGGCGCGCTGTTTCATCGCTAGTAGCGTAAAATCCTCCTGGCAAATGTTCAAAGGCTGCAAAAGTTTGGCTTCTTCCTTGATGTTTGTTCTTAAGTTCCAGAAAATCGAAGAAAGGCTCTGGGATATTTTCTTCGCTAAAAATATTGAGAGGATTATAGAGAGCCTTTTCATATTCAATTTTTTGGCCAATGTAATTTCTGATCTTGATGAGGTCGGCAAGGTCAAGATAAAGGGTTTGTCGATCCTTAAAGAACTTTAGCTCTCGATCAATTCGGTACTCCACTCCTGAAATGACATGAGGAGGGAGTTTTTCAAGTTTTTCCGCCAAGTCGATTACGAATCTTTTGCTGGCTTGGATGTCTTTTGAAAAAATCAATACAGCTAGACTCTCGATGGACTGTAGTCGCGAAGAGACTTCCTTTAGGTCTACCACACTTCGAGCTTCTGTGGGGAGGAGTTCATGAATGTCTGTTCTCAGGTTTTTGTACAGCTCAATCGAGTAATATCCGCCCATTAACCCTAATAAGGTTCCTATCCAGGCTACTCCTGCTGCATGACGTAGAATCAATCGAGAAAACCACTTCACTGAAATTCCTCCGCGTTTTATGGGTCATGGCCAGAACGATCACGTTTTTTTTTTTGACGAACAGTTTACCTTGTAATTCTCAAGGTTCTGGTCTTAACTGCTTCCTCGTGAATATCATTGAACTTGTCAGATCTATTATCACTCTTTTAGGAGATTTTACCCTCTTTGTAGTTGAAATCTTAAAGTCTTCACGTTTTTTTTGGAAACGAAAAGATCTTCTATTAAGACACTCTGAATTTATTGGTGTAAATTCCCTCTTAATCACGGCTATGGCAGCCATTTTTATGGGAGCGGTGCTGGGTTATCAGCTCTACGTTTCTCTTCATCGATTTGGATCAGAAGCTCTACTCGGAGGAACGGTAGGGGTTGCGCTGTTTCGTGAGCTTTCACCCGTAATGACGGGGATTATGGTGACTGGCAGAGCCGGAGCAGCTATGGCTGCTGAGATTTCGAGTATGAGAGTGACTGAGCAGGTCGATGCTCTAGAGATTATGGCTGTTGATCCGGTTGAATATTTAGTTTTCCCTAGAGTTCTTTCTGGGTTATTGATGGTGCCAATTCTGGCCCTGTTTTTCACGATCGTTGCAACGATTGCAGCATGTGTTGTGGCCTGTGGAGTGATGGATCTTCAATACTCAACGTATTGGAGTCAGTACTTGAAAATTGTAGATCTCATAGAGCTGCTTCATTGCACTGTTAAGTCTGCAGTTTTTGGATTGGTATTGACGTGTATTGGGTGCTTTTGTGGTTTTAGAGCCTATGGGGGGGCGCGTGCTGTGGGGCAAGCCACTCGAAATACTGTCGTTGCCTCATTCCTCACTATTTTGTTATTTGATTATTTATTGACAGCGGTTTTGCCGTTTGGATTTAAGACATTAAAGGTAATGTAAGAATGGAAACATCATATACAACAAGTGCTGCAACTCGATTTAAGGTGGGTGTTTTTACTCTCTTGGGTATTATAGCGGCAATTTTTGTTTCAATATTCATCACAAATCGCCCCTCTTGGTGGCGCCCTTGTCAGTATGTCAAGATTAATGTGGAAGATGCTACCGGGTTAAATACAAAGTCTCCAGTGCGATCTCTGGGGATCCAAGTTGGATACCTCAAGACAGTAGAGCTTTTTGAGAGTCATGTAGCACTAGGAGTTTGCTTGACAGCTCCAGTTGAGTTGCTTCCTTCCACGAGAGCTTATATCCGTGGAGAGGGCTTCCTAGGGGATCGATTCGTTGAATTAAAACCTCTGAAGTATATCACTGAAGAGTCTGTCACTCCCGCAAGTACTGCGCCGAGTGAGGTGGTGCCGGCACCGCAGGAGGAGAAGGGAAAGGGTCGGGGTAAGGATCAAGGTAAGGATCAAGGTAAGGATCAAGGTAAGGATCAAGGTAAGGATCAAGGTAAGGATCAAGTTTCTTTCCTGAAGCGTTCTTTGAATAGTCTTTATTCGTTGGTGGTTCCTCATGTTTATGCAGAAACTCCTCTTGAAGCTCAAGGAAGTCCTTCTCAAGAAGACTCTTCCGTAATCAATGTTTCTGAACAAAGGCCTCCAAGCGAGCTTGTTGGACGAAAAGCTCCTTCGCGGCTTTTGCATAAAAGTGGACCAGGTGGGCGTTCAGGTAAAGAGATTCCAGTAGGGGAAGAGAGTCAGGATATTCAGCATCTGGTGACCCGAGTTGATGAACTTGTGGATCAGATGAGTGGGTTAACGGATAATTTGAAGCAGGCGATTGATCCAGAGGATCTAAAAAAAACGATGAAGCAGTTGAATCGAACTTTGGAGAATGCTTCACGTACCCTATCTCCTGAGGGAGGATTAAATCAAACGGCTCAAAGGACTTTGGGTAAGCTTGAGGATGCCATTGAGCAGTTGAGAGATGTCATGACTCGGGTGAATAAGGGTGAGGGATCTGTGGGGATGCTCCTGAATGATCCTGCCTACGCTGATGAGATTAAGTCAGCTTTGAAAAATCTGAATCAGTTTTTGAATAAGGCCAATCGCATTCGACTCAATATTGATCTTGGGGGAGCTGCGTTTTCTCGTTTGAATGGTGGCAGAGGTTGGTTTCATCTTGGGATTTGGCCGAAGGTAGATCGATACTATTTGATTGGGATTTCAGGGGATTCAAGAGGTCGTATTTCTAATCGTGTCGTGACCACTCAAATTGGTAATCAGACTCAGACCTACACAACGACCATTGTCGATCCTACAGAACTTCTCATCACCGCCATGTTAGGTAAAGTCTATTGGGGTAAGCGGGTAGATCTTTCGGTTGGCGCATTATACGGAGATGGCGCAGTTTCAGCAAAGTTTAATGTGGGTCCAAGTGAGTCTGAAGAAATGTTTCAAGTGAGAGTAGATGGCTATATTCGAAATGCTGCTGGAATTCGCACCGTAGAAGGTCAGTCTCAGTCGTCAGGTTTAGATAGTCGTTTGACCGTATCTTTTCTTCCAATACCCTATGCCTATGTCAGAGCCGGTGTAGAGTCCTTGAGACAGTTTAGCGAAAAGTCAGCTAATTATTTTGTAGGGGCAGGTATTACGTTTGATGACGAAGATATCAAGCTTTTGTTGTCTCTGAGATAAGCTGAGTGAGAGTACCATCTCTGATGTTGTGACGTCTTCCGCTCGCTGAAGTGAGAGGCTTCCCGTAGGGGTGCAACGTCCTGCATCGAAGTTGAAGATATTTTGGGCTGCATTGATCTCTCTATCATGTTCAGCGCTACATCCTGAGCATCTCCAACTCCTTACGCCAAGCGTAGAGATACCTTTTGGCGCTCCTTCTGGGATGATTCCACAGTAAGAGCAAGTCTGCGTTGACCACTTCTCAGATACGATTTTCCTGAATGGGTGGGTGAAAAAATTCCTGTCGATTCAGCTTACTCTCAATTTAAAACTGAGCAATCGACTTTCCTAAGCAAATGTCCGCCAGAGATTCTGAGAGGGTCAGCCAGATTGTACTTCGAAAACCTGAAATCTGCTTCGAAAATGAGATGGATTTTTTTTGCAAGCTTCGCACCAAATTCTCTCGATTCCTCTCTGCGCTGAGCTTCACCTCGACGGTGGAATACTCTCAGGATCTACCGCCTCATGTCGGAAGAAAAACTTAAAAGGGTTTTTACTATTCTGCTAATATAATCAAGTTTAAAGCGCCTCTCAAGACGGTGCAGAGGTAAGAATGGCAAGCAGGGATCCTTACACCGGGGTGACACAACGAACATCAATTTCAATTCGCAGGCTTCCTAGGTCAACATAGCCGTCATTCCCAAAAACAAAGTAAGCAAGACTACTATCAGTGGAGTCGATGGTAGATGTCCAAAAACCGCTTTTTCGCATTCCTTCAATCAGATCTGGATTGTAATCGCCTTCCGGCCCTTGCCCTAGGGCAGCTAGTAGCCTTCGAGCTTCTACATAAGTAGGAAGGCGAGAGTTCTCACCGAGTGAACGACAGTAATATGAAGCAGCATGATGAGTCATTCTTCGAGGGGCATTTCCGCTCCAAACTAAATTGTCAATTTGGTACATCATTCCCTGAACATTGTAACCGGGAACTGCTGCCTCAGAGCCAGGACTGATGGGCTTAATTTCAGGCCTTTCAGCTAGTGCAGGTAATCCTAAACAAATAGAGAAAAGCACGAATAAAAGATAATTAGTAAATTTTTTTCTCATAATTCCCCTCATTTTTAATAAAAACGCCACTCACGTTGGGAGGCTTACCCGATCGATTCAAGAGATGCAACCTGATTCTGTTGAGAGTGGTCTAGGCTTGAAAGTTATACGGGTTCCGACCCCAATTATTTAAGATCTGTTTTATTTTCTCTCTGCGAAGGTTGCCCCTCTCTCTTCACTGAACTCAAGATTGTGTAATAGGAAATATCAACAATTATGTTTATTTATGTGTGGTTTAATAGTGATCATTCCTGATCTTTCGTCAGAATACTCAGAAAAGACTGATTTTGAATTGGCTGCAATTGGGTTGATCTGTAAGACCCTAGTTCAGCTGATAAAAAGAAAATGAGGCTTTAATGATTTAATTCAATCACACTTTGAGTACCGAGTACTTTAACCGCGATGATCCGAATCGAATCAAAGCGAGTAGACTCCGTGGCGGCGCATCGTTTGAAGACTATGATCTTACAGCCAAGCGTTCATTGACTAAAAGCCAACTCAAAAAACTCTACAGCCTAAAATGGCTTAAGGAAGAGAGGCCTGTCATCATGGTGGGCCAAACAGGAGTTGGCAAACCCTTCCTGGTGCAAGCCACGGGCCTTGATGCATGCCAGAGCGGAAAGAGCACTCTGTTTGTCTCGATGACTCATTGATTTGGAGTAACAGTCCTATGCGAGATCTACGGGCACATATCTCAAATTTAGAGAGAAGATGATTAAACCCGATCTACCTATCCTGGATGACTTTGGAATGAGAAAGTTTACAGCCGTTGAAGTGGAGGATTTCATAGAGATTATTGAATAGTATGGGTTTTGAGAACAAAGCTCAGCTGGATCCGCAATCGATAAAGCTTGAGTCAGTGGATCCAAGTTCAGTAGGGGCAGAAAAGTCAGGATCTGAATGAGGGTTATCATCTCCTGAACCTTCGCCAAAGATCGGAAAGGGAGGCATCCACTTTCTTTCAAATGATTTATGATGAGCAGGGATGAGTCGGGCTTGCTTGAAATCTTGTATTCTGCAGACGTACCCTTTGTTATATCTCAACCCTTCAAATGCTTGAGCGAAGGCATATAAACAAAGGTTTAGTGTAATGGATCGTTCGCCAATAGTAGCTAATGTTCCGAGTCCAGGTGAAAAATCTTTTTCATGGTGTTTTAAGAGGACAAAAAAGCTGGTCAAAAAACTCGGCCAAAGTTGATAGTGCAAGATGTGAAGCTTATTTTGTAATCCTTATTGTTTAAAAACTACTTGAGAATAGAGTGAGGAATACTCCATTCCATCAGTTCTATTGGCATAGATCAGGGAGTCTTTGAGATGAAAGGATCTTTGCAAGAGTTTAAAATTTTGTTCCGCTTCACTTTCATCTCCTGCAACAATCCTGCGTGATGAGATCATGATCCTTGAGTTTTGAGCAAAGCGTCCTTGAATTTCACGAAATACATCTTCAGCAAAAAGAGTATTTTCTGGGTCTACGGAGTACTCAGCGGGAAGAAAGGCACGTGCTTTCTCATCAATAAATACAATGGAACGGTCACGCCCGAGTGAGAGATCAATGAGGGGATGAGCCTGAGGGGGAGTAACTGTTTCTTCATGATCCAAAACCTGATCTTCACTGGCAGGTGCTGGAGTAAGAACTTTGGAGCTAGTGCCATGAGTTCTGTTCATGAGGTGAGTGATTTCTTCATCTGGCAGTAACGCTTCTGAGATTTTCTCAGAGATGTGTCCATCGTGCTTTTGGTAAATAATAGGAACAATTCGAGCTGAGGGTTGGAGTTTAAGCCACTTTTTTTGACGTCGTTCGTAATTAATTACAGGGTTATCCGATGGTGCGTGATCTCCACCCAAGAGGTTCATGTAGAGAATTACAGGCCGTATTTTTTCAGGGGGCCGAATGGGGAGGGCTAACTCCTGGGCCACTTGAGGAGCAGTTTTAAAGGGAGTAAGTGGGCTATGTTCGAAAGTGTGTGACGTTGTGGAGTAAGCAAGGTGTCTTATGGGTCTGATGAGTGCAGCTTTTGGGGAGAGAAGATTGAAGCTCATCAAGCAAAGTCATTGTGCAAATCTTGCTAGAACTGGTTTTGCATTCACTGGTTGAGGAGTGAGGAGTGAGGAGTGAGGAGAGTGAGTGAGGTTAGAATGAGGAGTAAGTACTTCACCATCAACCTATCCAGGGGGTGACTTAAAAATATTTAACGAGGCGAGAGAGGAGTGAGTGAGATAGAGTCTCTCAAAAAAAATAAGCTCCATATGACCGACGACTGTTAGCACTCCTTTTGGGATGCTTCAATTTGGCTTTATACGAAAGAGTCTAAAACTCGTTGATTGATTCGTAATCTTACATTAAAATTACTGAAAAACATTCCTCAATCTAATGATTTAAGTAGGCATGTATTGCATCAATGTCATCTTTTAGGTGGGGCATGGCCTGCATTTGATGTGTATAACGCTTGGCTTTATAATCAGGCGGATAATCCGCATGCAGAATTCTAGCCGTGAGGAGTTCTTTTGAGGAACCATAAACATCAGGCCCTAATGCACCAGGCTTTTTAGGATCGGAGTGATGACAGGCGATGCATTGAGCTTGATAGACTGTTCTCCCTCTTTTGATGAGGGCTTGAGTTTGAACTTCTCCAGGAGAAGATGAGGAGATTGGAGTAATCTCCTTTTTTTGAGTGCAGCCTGTAGTGAGGATACCTAAACCTAAGAGGGGGGTGAGTGAGGCTAGTATGAAGAAGGGAAGCAGATTGAGGCTGCTTCCCTGAGAATGATCACTGAATGAAGAGATCTTAAAGATCATTTCGTCAAGATCTCCATTACAGCGTAAAGAATAACAGTTAAGCCTAGGCCGCAGTGAATGACGCCCTTAATGGTGGTCATAGGCCCCATTTTTCCTTTGATTGCATTGAGCTCAAGTGCTCCTACAATGATAGCCAGGGCTAGAGCAAGGATGCCTAAGTGAGCTTCAGGCTGCACGGCAATCGGGAGGTGGCTTGCTGCACCCATGAAAAAGAGCATCGGCATGGAGAACATGGTGTTAGTGCGAGAAGCTACGCCAGCTCGAGCAGCTGCAGCAGGGGCTTCTGGAAGAGCTTGTCCACCTGAAGCAGCACGTGTGGCTGATTCAATGACAATCTTTTGGTTTGGCCAAATGACAAACCAAACGTTAGCCCACATGAGAAGGCCTAGTGCAGCACCTGTAAGGATTGCAATACCCCAGGAGGTTGCAAAAAGCTCTGCTCCGTCGCGATGCCCACGAATAGCTAAGTAAATGACTCCTGTGAGCATGGTGAACATGGCGCCCCAACGGAACCACCAGAGAGCTCGAGGCAAGAGTTTTTGAATAGCATTAGATTTTGTAGTTGCGTCCGTCTCAGCGAAAAAAGCGCCCTGAACGAAATTGAAATAATACAAGTGCCCGATCCAAACGACCCCAAAAAAGAAGTGGAGCCATCGCAGGATGAACATGAAACCATCTAAACTGAATAAAGCGATATTCATTGTGTTTTCTCCCAGCTAAATTCTAGATTTTGCTCTATATCAGTGAGTAGGTATATCACTGCTTGGCTCCACTCTGTAGAAAAATTATGGGGCAAAAGAGTACGGAGCTGAGACATCCTGTCTCTTCATGAAGAAAATTCTCTTTCCAACTGGAACTTGGTCTAATGAGCCTGGGGCGTAGACGAGTTTTGTGTCGAGGTTGCCGATGTATTTTTCATGGGGGCGACGACTCATTTGTCTTCTCCATTCATAGGGAAGCTCGAGAGTGGAGTCGCTGAAGATCCCTTGCTTCTTTTTAATGTTGCGATCCACTGCTGTACCAAACTCTTTGCAGAACATCACGTTAGGTGCGATGCAATAATTGACTGCCAAACCGGATTTCACCATTTCTAGGTTGATGTTGACGCCATCTTTAAAGACATAGGCTAGAAGTCTGCCGTATCGGTCACACTTTTCTTCATCAAAAACGATCTCAACTTTAGATCCCCGAGGAACGAGAGTTGCAAGCTCTTCAGCGGCCTGATCACCCCAGTATCCCTGGGATTTTCCTTGAAAGTGGGTTTCGGGCGTATCGATAGAGAGCATGCGGATGTTGTAGATCTCGTCTTGGTAGGAGATTTTGATGGTATCGCCGTCGACAACTTTTTCTATAATAGCTGGGATGCTTTCAACGTTTTGCCAGTCTCGGGAGGCGCACTTACTGGTTCCACTAGCCCATGTGAGACTGGAGCTAAGAGCAAGCATACCTACGAGGCTGAGGTAACGAAGCGCATTGGTAGTTTTGGTGTATCCCATGTGTGATCTTCCTAGTGAGTTAAGGTTGAATAGCAGTTCTGGGAAAATCATAGGGGAACAGTTTTATGTATGACACTCGATAAATTCGATGAGATAGATCGCAAAAATCGAATCGATTAAAATAAAACTTAGTGCGATTCTGTAATGACCTTTTGAATTTCACGAGAAGTCATTCCAAGTAAAAAGAGAATAGATTTGAGGTTTTTTTGGCTCAGCGCGAGATCTGCTCTCTGTTTCACTAGAGGCTTTGCGTTAAAAGCTATACCCAGACCTGCTCGTTCAAGCATTAATAGATCATTGGCTCCATCGCCAATGGCAATGACTTGATCTAGGGAGATCTTTTCTTGCTGCGCTAGAACATCGAGCAAATCTGCTTTTCTCTGAGCATTAACGATTGGAGGAATCACTTTACCAGTGAGTTTTCCTTGCTGGATCTCTAAGGTGTTGGCGTATGCAAAGTCGATTCCTAATCTCGCTTTTAAGCGCTCTGCCATGAAGGTGAATCCACCGCTGATGACCGCAATTTTATAGCCCAACTTTTTTAAAACCTGAATCAGGTCACTTCCGCCAGGTGTAATCTGAATTCGATCATATACATTTTGGAGATCGTTGAGAGTGAGACCTTTGAGTTTTTCACATCGAAGCTTTAGGCTTGTGTCATAGTCCAGGTTTCCCAGCATAGCTGTATGGGTGATGGCTGCAACCTCTTCGTAGACGCCATTTTCTCTGGCGAGTTCATCGATGACTTCTCCTTGAATCAAGGTGGAATCCATGTCTAACACCACCAATCTCTTAGATCTGCGGTAAAGCCCCTCAGCTTGTAGGGCAATATCAACAGATTCTTGAGAGGCAATCTCCAAAAGCTCTTTCCTGAGGACGTGAGGGTCGATGGTTTGGGGAGTTGAGATTTGCATCTCCACGCAACTGAAAGATTCTTCACTGAGTTTCTTGATCGTATCGATGTTGACTCTCCAGCGTGCAAGAACATGAGCGACACGACTGAAGGCATGCGCACTGATTTGGTCTGCAATCAGCGTCACAGCGTAGTGAGGATAGATTTGAGTTTCTTGCCTAAGACTTTTTGAATCGTTTAGGTTTTGAGATTTGAGCTGAAGTCCTAGAGTGCGAGTTAAATCCTCAAGGGTTTTCAGGAGCGGATTCATTTGATCTGAGTTCTGTGAGGAGATGAAAATGAGGAGCGATAGAGAAAGAAGTTTTTGAATAACAGCTTGGGAAATGTCTAGCAGCTGCACAGGGTATTGAGCAATGACACTCATGAGCTGAGCAGTGATTCCAGGTGAGTCCATACCTGAAACGGTGAGGAGGATATAGGATTCTGTGGGGTGTGTCTTTTTTTGCATCGCTCATGATTTTAGCGAATCTCGCTAACTAAGCGAAATGAAATAGATATGTCCGATCAAAAATTAGCGAAAAGGAGGGGACTAATAAATGACAAATTTAGTAAAGTATTCTAAAATAGAAGGAGAACCCACATTCTAGTCCACCCCTAAGTGATACGCAGCTCACTTTGCTTGTAACCTCATCGGAGGGGGTTCTCGGTAAGGTGGGCCTCGAGATTTTAAAGGCAGTTTTCAGCAGTGTTGACACTCAATAAGAGGAACGGAAATAAAGAAGTAAAAAGGATGATCTGAGCTATGAAACGTCTGATCTCAGAAAAATACGCTCTTTTAGTGCTTTTGCTGGTGGTCTTTCTAGCCTCTGTTCAAGCATTGAGTCAAACGAAAAGTCAGCCTGTTTCCAATTCAAAGGTCATCCTAAAGTTGAGTGATCTGAAGCTGAAGTTAACCCCGAGGATGGAGTCAGAAGAGATCCCTCTTTTGAGTCGGGCTCCTGCATCGTTGTTGTCCACTTCTCAGGCCATGTATTCACCCTCAAAAAGAGGTAGACTCGTGAACCTCCAATTGAAGGTCTCTGAAGTGAATTTGACTCCTACCCACTCTACTCCTGTTTCAGTCCAGCAAGGGAGGGATTTATCCTCAAGCTTTAAATCCAACCCCTATTATATCCCAGCTTGTTCTGAGTTAATTCGCTTTTAGTCAAAGCGTTGTAATGGATCTCCTCGATCATCCTCTTATAAAAATAACCGGGATTTTTTTTCTGTCTAAAAAATTTGAGTTTATCAATTTGTGGGCTCACAAAAGTGTTATGAGCCCACCCTTCTCTTATTCTAGAAGATCATAGATCTCATCTATTCTTATTAAGCCTTTCTGGCTTGAATCCAGAGATCACAAAACCCTTTGTAGTTAGCAGCCACTTGGTCAGAGGCTTGCTCACGAGTGAGTTTTCCTTCTTTTACGCCTTTTAATGGTTCCCAAAAAATAGTTCTGCCTACTGCAAACCCAATAAGTCCTGGAACTTTTGCAGCAGTGCTGAGCCAGTGCTTAACCTTTTCAGCGTTCTCGCCACGACCCAGAACAATCACTCCTACGTGATTTCTGCCATCTGCTCGAGCTTGAGCTGCAACTTTTTCTGAGTCCTGTCGGGTCTCAATCCCCTCAAGCTTCCAAACATCAGGCTCAATGCCAGTTTCTTGAAGCTCCTTCATCGCTTTAACCATAAGACCTGGTCTCATTTCATGATCGTAGCGTGATGTGCTCCCACCTGAAGCCGCAAGTTGCTCAGGGGTTGCAGGAACGAGAAGCTCAAACATAAACTTATTTTGATGAGCGTGGCAATAATCAGATAGCTTCTTTAAGCGTTGGGCTTGTCTCTGGTTCATCGTCTGATCAGCTTCTGGATTATAACGAACCAGAACCTTCACGAAAGTCGGTCCAAATTTATTGATGTGTGCTCCAAACTCAGAGCCGTACTCAAAATCAAATTCATCCTGGCCTGACTTCTCAGCCGGACAAGCCGTCATGAAACCCGAAGATTTTGCATCATTCAGGATGTCCTGGCCAAATTGCTCATCGACTAAAATTCCTGCTTTATCGCTTGGCACTCCTGCTGCGATGGCTTTTTTAAATCCGTCGTAGATGATTTTTTTGTAACTAGCTATTTCTTGAGTTTCTGCAGCCGTGGGAGCTCTACCCTTGATTCCAAAGAGCTTCTCCTGAAAGGAGCCTCGGTGGTCAAAAGGCATGATGAATAAGTCGCGAGTAAATCCTAAATCCTTGTGTGTTTGATGGGATGCCATAGTCAATTAGACTCCTTTTCTTTGATGCATACTAAAGGGGTAAAGTTGCTGTCAATGTCATATCTGTGGTAGAACGCAGAGTCAAATTGACTCATCCGCGTGTAAACGACCGAAACTAAAATACTCTGTAAAGAAAGAGAAGACTTATGCCCTCTGTTCAACCCCCTTCAGGATTTAGAGATTTTATTAACGAAGATGCTCAGCGAAGACTTGAGCTTATTCATAAGATCTCATCGGTTTATCAATCCTTTGGGTTTCTTCCGCTTGAAACGCCAGTAGTGGAAAACCTAGAACTTCTTCTCGGAGGAGGAGGGGGAGAGGAAAATGAAAAGCTAATTTTTAAGATCCTCAAACGCGGAGAGAAACTCACTGAAGCTCTTGCTTCAGGGGAGGAGAACCAAATCGCTGAGTTTGGTCTTCGCTTTGACCTCACGCTTCCTTTAACTCGAGCCGTTGCTCTGCATCGTTCTCAGATTAAAATGCCTTGGAAAGTGTTTCATATTGGGCCTGTTTGGAGAGCTGAGCGTGCTCAAAAAGGGCGCTATAGAGAGTTTATTCAGTGTGATGTTGATGTGATTGGTGCAAAAGGAGTTGCCGCTGAGATTGAAGTGATTCAAGCCCTCGTTGAAGCGATTCGTCAGGTAGGAGCCTCTGGTTTTGAGCTGAGGATCAATGATCGTCGATTGATTCAAAAGATGGGTGAGGTTTTTGGGTTTACGGGTAAGAACCTCGAGTCTTTTGCAATTATCATGGATAAGAAGGATAAAATCTCTGATCAAGAAATCCTAGATCAGCTGAAGGATCTCATGGGAGGGCAGATGCATCCTGATCTTCCAGCATGGGTTTCTGGAGAGTTTTCCCTGGCTCAAGCAGCTCAATTCCATGCAGAGGCTGCACAAGAATTAACAACCATCATTTCTACCTTGAAGGAGCTTGAGCTACCTCTCACTCAGATTATTTATGATCCATCCCTTGTGAGAGGCATGGGCTACTATACCGGCCCCGTGTTTGAGTTAAGACACTCAACAGCAGGCTACTCCTTTGGAGGAGGGGGCCGATATGATCGACTCATTGGTCGCTGGAGTGGTCAGGATATTCCTGCCTGCGGTTTTAGTTTGGGTTTTGAGCGCTTGGCTCTCTTATTAGCTGAAATAGAAAAAGAGAAACAACCAGAGTCTCAGGTTCTTTTTATTCCCGTATTTCATGAGTCTTTACGTGCAAAAGTGTGTCGACTTGCCGTGAGCTTAAGAAGGCTTGGGATTACGGTTGATGTGTACCCAGATCAAGCCAAGATCAAGAATCAGTTTAAGTTTGCTTCAGACCGAAAATACCGCTGGGTGTTGATTGCTGGAGAAGATGAGTGGAAGAGTAACTCGTTCAAGTTGAAGGATTTTGGATCAGGAGAGGAGAAGGTAGTGCTCGAGTCTCAACTTCTGGAAGAACTGAAGAAGGTCTTTCATCCTTAAATATAGCTAAGAAATGTCTGCAGCTTCATCCTTCAGTCTAAGACGGATTGAAGCTGCAGACATGATTTATTGAGTTTGACGATCTGTTTATAGTTCCTAAACTCTAAATCTCTATTCTTCTCTTCGATCTAAGGAGAGTAAGGATTCATCACATCTTCCGGTGAAATCATGTCGATCTGCGCGATTGCTTGGTGCTTGCATGAAAAGTGCTCTTAAACCAGGAACGTTCTTGTTGATGAGTGATTGGATATCTGGAGTACTAGGAGAGTGACTTTCGCCTAATTCAAAGAGCAAGGACCAGATCCCGTGTTTCCAATACGCATAATCCTCGAATGTTCCTGCTGCAGGATAAATGACTGATGTAGAGTTTCCAACTTCGTAGTGGCTCCACTGGGTTGCAATGTGAACGAGAGATTTAAACAGGTCCTCAGAGGGAGTCACTAGATCTGAAGTAGCAAATCCCCACGGGTAGACCACTGCGGGAAAATAAGTGTGTAGGGTTGCAGAAACTGTGATCTCATTTTTTTCAATAAATTTGGCCAAGGCAAGAGTAGATTTAAGGTGGTGTGGGCCTTCTGTTCCACAAGGACCGGGATAATCTCGGTTTGGATCAAAGTAACGACCATTGGCTTGCTCTGATCTCTGTAATCGATTGTAGCCCCAGATATTGAGGACTGGGATAATGTAGAGGGTTTGTCCCTCAATAGGCTGGGCTGCAACTGATTGCGCAAAAGCTTTAGCAACCTCAGTTGAGCCATACTCGTTGCCGTGATGGGTGGCGACGACTAGATTTTTTATCTTTCCTGAGCCTACGGCCAAAGCTTGTATCTTTTCTCCACTGTCAGACTCTCCAATCTCAACGACCTTGCTTGAAAGAGGATATTGCGCAGCAAGGGAGCTGAGAAACTTTTGAATTTCTGCGTATCGATTCAGTGCGAGAGGCTGCTTTCTGAAAGAATCTGCAAGTGAGCGTGGAATTTCGCCAAGTGCTAGTGTGGATTGAAAACTGAGTGATGCAACAGTAAAGCAGAAGGTGATCCATACGCGTAAGGAGGGGTGAGTCATTTTTGTGAAGCCTCTTTCAAAGGAGTTAAGGTTTTATTTCAAAACGTACTTTGAAGTTTATATGAAGTTTAAAGACTCACAAAATAATAAAAATAAGAATAAAAGATACTTTGAATAATTCCTTTGAGAATTTATTAACCAAGTTCGAGCAAATCTTTAATCGAGTTCGTATGAAAGTGCGTTAAAGAGTTCCTGCTCGTAATGCTTGAAAGAACTCCTCAATCGAATTAAAAATCCAGTGAGGACGAAGGTCTCCCCTTCCTGGAACAGGATTTTGAAGAGCCTCTTTTGAAAAATTTGTAAGCAGTGCAACTGAAGGAATTTTAGCCAGGAGAGCAGACTCAAGTCCAGTGGGGGAGTCCTCAAGAGCAATGCACTCAGAGGGGGATTTCTCAAATAAAGCTGCTGCATACTCATACGGTGTGGGGTCTGGCTTATGAGCCGTCACGTCATCTCGAGTGATGATTTCTTTAATCCACGGTCTAATTCCTAAAAACTCTGTAGTTTCATAGATTTCTTTTCTTCTGCCATTTGACACAATAGCAGTGGGTATTCCCTCTGAGTGAAGCCACTGTAGTCCATCAAGCACGCCAGGGTAAAGAGTGAGGGCAGTGCGCGCATGATTGAGGTAATGAAAGTTTTTTCTCTGTGCAAGCTCGCGACATTTTTCAAGAGAGTGCACTTCGGTGGGTTGGTACTTCTGAAGGAGCTTTAAAATGATCTCAGGAGCCGTCTTTCCCACGCTCTGCAAGATGAGTTCTTGATCTTTTGGTAGATTCAGCTCATCCAAGAGTTGCATCCAGGCCAATAAATGGATAGGCTCACTAGCCACCAACACACCATCGTAATCAAAAAGTATAGCTTTTGAAGGAGTCATAGTGAGTTCTACACACAGTTGTCATTTCAATTCAATCCAGATCTTAAAGGTTGCTCCAGAGGCCGTGCTCCCTACTCGTGCACATGCGGATGACGCTGGCTTAGATCTCTACAGTTTAGAGAATGTATGTCTTGAGCCAGGCCAAGGAAAAGTCATCCGAACAGGAATTGCTTTAGGTCTCCCTGTTGGTTACGTGGGGCTGGTTGCTGATCGATCTTCGCTAGCAAAGCGAGGCGTGAAAACAGCCGGTGGGGTCATTGATGCTGGATACCGAGGAGAGGTTCATATCGTCTTGTGGAACATCTCTCGAGATACAGTTGAGCTTAAACAGAGAGAGCGCATTGCTCAGCTCCTCATTATTCCTGTAGCCACCCCTCAAGTAGAAGAGGTAAGCACGCTCGATCAAACCGCACGGGGAGATCAAGGGTTCGGAAGTACCGGAAAATAAAGAAGATCCGAGCACTTCTTCCGATTCAATGAGTTCTTAAAGTTTTGAGGGAGAAATCGAGTGGATCTTGACTGCAAATTGCATTCAAGTTTTTTGATGATTGCTCAAAATAAGGGTGAGTCTAGTTTTTTGTGACTCATGAAGTGAAGAGTTGCAGCCCGAAGGGCGAACCTGTTTAACCTCCGGGCT
>Ga0255098_1000051_pt1 | contig 39801 bp, 37 predicted proteins | sample Colum_Atlam_RepC_2_FD_188440 | JGI IMG/M metagenome (GOLD analysis project Ga0255098, IMG submission 188440) | Freshwater microbial communities from Columbia River, Oregon, United States - Colum_Atlam_RepC_8d | ecosystem: Environmental > Aquatic > Freshwater > River | place: USA: Oregon... | reverse complement strand
ACAACTCCTTCATTTGGAACATTGATGATAATAAAAACATCTCCTTTTTTAATTTCTTCTTTGAAGAAACCTTTGAATTTGTCAATTTTAGCTTTTAATGGCGCTGTTTTTTTACCTGTTGCATTTTCAAAACCTTCGTTAATAGCAGAAACCATTTTATCAGAAGTAATTAATCCTGAAACGATGCTCAATTTAATAGCTGCACCATCTTTGCTGTTCATGATTTCAGCAGCATTTGCACTTTTTTTCTCTAAATACAAAGCGCCAACATACATATCCATAAACATCTTAACACGAGTTCCAGCACCATTTAACATTAAATTTTGACCTTCTAAACTCATTTTAGCATCTACTTTAACTCCTGCTACAGTTTTTTGTGCATTAACAGTAAATACAGTTGCAATTAACATTAAAAATGTAATAACTTGTTTTCTCATAATTTAATTTTTTAGTTTGGTTAAATATATAAATTTTTTCTTTTCAATTTTGAAATAGTTGCATTTAATTCAAATCCTAATAATAAAACCATGCAGTTAATCCAAATATAAAACATAAGCACAAGAAGTGTACCAATAGAACCATATAACTCATTATAACGTGCAAACTTTACAACATATACTCCAAAAATATAGGAAGAAATGATAATTAAGATAGTAGTAAATACAGCGCCATAACTTATAAACGAAATTTTTGAAGTTTCTTTAGTACCAAATTTATACAGGATAGCAGTTGTAATTAAAATCATTAAAATAATAAAGCCAAAACGACTCCATTCAATTACCGAAACATCTGCAACATACCCCTGAATATTAATTTTTTGAATCATAACCTCTGTAATTACAATGGCTGCAACAGTAATAATTAATATCATTGACAAGACTAATGAGATGGCTAAAGAAATAAAATACTGCTTAAAAAAACCGCGAGTAATTGTTATGTGTTCAGACATTTCAAATCCGCCTAGTATAGCATTAATACCGTTTGTCATTAATAATATTGACAAAATAAAACCGGAAGATAACAACCCTTGATGACTGGTTCCCATGATATCTTTTAATATGATTTCGATAGCATCATACGTATTAGGCGGAACTCCTTCTTCAACAAATTTTAAAAAATCGTCTTGGAAATTTTCTAAAGGAATAAATGGAATTAAATTCAAAATAAATAAGGCAAATGGAAATAACGCCATGAAGAAACTAAATGCAATAGCACTCGCTCTATATGAAAAAGCACCTCTAAAAATCCCTAAAACATACATTTCCAAAATATCATATAGAGACATTCCTTCTAAAGATTTTAACTTTATAGCTTTTGTAATGAAAACTAATTGCTTTACAACAGGAATTTTATTGATTTTATTTTCTATCTCTTCCGACATAATTTATATCGCTTTTAAGCTTAAATCCATATTATAAACAGAATGTGTTAAAGCCCCAGAAGAAATGTAATTTACACCACATTCTGCATAATGACGAATCGTTTTTTCATTGATATTTCCTGAAGATTCTGTTAAAGATTGATTTCCAATCATCGCAACAGCTTTCTTGGTTGTTTCGTAATCGAAATTATCTAATAGAATTCGGTATACACCTCCAGCATCTAAAATTTGTTGTACTTCCTCTAAATTTCTAGCTTCAACTATAATTTTTAAATCTTTATTATTATCGATTAAATAGTGTTTTGTTTTAGCAATTGCTTCCGCTATTCCACCAGCAAAATCAATGTGATTATCCTTCAACATAATCATGTCGTATAAAGCAAAGCGATGATTTTCTCCACCTCCAATTTTTACCGCCCATTTTTCTATGGCACGAATACCTGGTGTGGTTTTACGAGTATCTAAAATTTTAGTTTTTGTACCTTCTAATAAATCAACAAACATTTTAGTTTTGGTTGCAATAGCGCTCATTCGTTGCATCGAATTTAACACCAAACGTTCTGCTTTTAATATGGATTGTGAACTCCCTGAAACATACAAAACAACATCGCCATGTTTAACTGTTTCACCATCTTGAATTACTACCTCCACAACCATGTTTTTATCCACATAGTTAAAAATCATTTTAGCAAATTCTACCCCAGCAATAATGCCCTCATCTTTCACTAATAACTTAGCTTTTCCTTGCGCCGATGCTGGAATACAAGCTAATGAACTATGGTCACCATCTCCAACATCTTCTCGAATGGCGTTACTAATGATTACTTCTAATTCTTTTTGAAATTGAGCTTCTGAAATCATGATGTTTTAATTTAATGGCTAATGTAAGAAATCCTTTGATGTTTTAAAAATATTGTGGGTGCAAAAACAAAAAACTCCCAGATAAATCTGAGAGTTTCTTTATGATTAGTCTTAAATTCAAATTAAGATAAAGCTGCTTTAACTTGATCAGCTGCTTCTTGGAATTGAACAGCAGATAAAATTGGCATACCTGAATTATCAATTAATTCTTTAGCAATTTCTGCGTTTGTTCCTTGTAAACGAACGATGATTGGCACTTTAATGTCATCACCCATGTTTTTGTAAGCATCTACAACACCTTGAGCTACACGGTCACAACGAACGATTCCTCCAAAAATATTGATTAAAATTGCTTTAACGTTTGGATCTTTTAAGATAATTCTAAAAGCTAATTCAACACGTTTCGCATCAGCAGTTCCACCTACGTCTAAGAAGTTAGCTGGTTCAAAACCTGCGTATTTAATTAAATCCATAGTTGCCATTGCTAAACCAGCACCATTCACCATACATCCTACTGTACCGTCAAGGTCAACATAGTTCAATCCTGCTTCTTTCGCTTCAACTTCAATTGGATTTTCTTCTCTAACATCTCTCATTTCAGCATATTTTGCTTGTCTGAATAAAGCGTTATCGTCGATATTTACCTTAGCATCAACTGCTAAAATTTTATTATCAGATGTTTTTAATACTGGGTTAATTTCAAACATTGAAGCATCAGAACCAATATAAGCATTGTATAAAGCATCAATAAATTTAACCATTTCTTTGAAAGCATTTCCAGAAAGACCTAAATTGAAAGCAATTTTTCTAGCTTGGAAACCTTGTAATCCGATAGCAGGATCAATTTCTTCTGTAAAGATTAAATGTGGAGTATGTTCTGCCACTTCTTCAATATCCATTCCACCTTCCGTAGAATACATAATCATATTACGTCCTGTAGCTCTATTTAATAAAACTGAAACATAAAATTCAGAAGTTTCGCTTTCACCAGGATAATAAACATCCTCAGCAATTAAAACTTTGTGAACTGTTTTTCCTTCAGGCGGTGTTTGTGGAGTAATTAACTGCATTCCGATGATTTGCTCAGAAATTTCAGTTACTTGATCTAAGTTTTTAGCCAATTTAACTCCTCCACCTTTTCCTCTACCTCCAGCATGGATTTGTGCTTTTACTACGTACCAACTTGTACCTGTTTCAGCAGTCAATTGTTTTGCAGCAGCCACAGCCTCAACTGGATTGTTAGCTACAATTCCGCGTTGAACGCGTACTCCATAACTAGCTAGGATTTCTTTACCCTGATATTCGTGTATGTTCATAATTATTATGCGTTTATCTTGTTTAAAAAAGTGCCACAAAAATAGCAAAGTAATTTTTAATGGACTAACTTTTTTTGTTTTAATTTGGGAATTTGATATACATATTTGTAGTAAAACTAAAACTTAAAAAAAATAAAAATGTTACAAATTAAACATTTTGTTATATTTTGTTAATAATTATTTTGAAAATTGTAAAAGAAAATAAATAAATTACTTTTGCATTAAATTAATTTACAATGAAACCAGAAGTATTACAACAATTAGCAACAGAATTTGGAAGTCCATTATATATATATATAATGCAGATAAAATAGCCTTTCAATATCAACGTTTACAAAACGCTTTTAACAAAATAGAACGATTTAAAGTGCATTATGCCGTTAAAGCTTTATCGAATGTTTCTGTACTGAGCTATTTAAAAAGTTTAGGTGCTGGATTGGATACGGTTTCAATTCAAGAAGTACAATTGGGATTGCATGCTGGTGTTGCTCCACAAGACATCATATATACACCAAATGGTGTTTCGATGGAAGAAATTGAAGAAGTAGCGCAACTTGGCGTTCAAATTAACATTGACAATTTATCGATATTGGAGCAATTTGGAACAAAACATCCGAATGTTCCGGTTTGTATTCGAATTAATCCACATGTTATGGCGGGTGGAAATGCGAACATTTCGGTGGGACATATTGATAGTAAGTTTGGGATTTCAATTCATCAATTGCCTCATATTTTGAGAATTATTGAAAATACAAAAATGCACATCAACGGAATTCACATGCATACAGGTTCTGATATTTTAGATGTAGAAGTATTTTTGTATGCCGCTGAAATCTTATTTGAAACTGCAAAACAATTTACGGCGTTAGATTTTATCGATTTTGGAAGTGGCTTTAAAGTACCTTACAAAAAAGAAGATATTGAAACTGATGTAGAAGAATTTGGTAAAAAGTTAACGAAACGTTTTTTAGCTTTCGAAAAAGAATATGGTCGCCCATTAACCTTAGCTTTTGAGCCTGGAAAATTTTTAGTAAGTGAAGCAGGTTATTTCTTGGCGAAAGTAAACGTTGTAAAACAAACTACCTCAACAGTTTTTGCTGGAATTGATTCGGGATTTAATCATTTGATTCGTCCTATGTTATATGGTTCCCAACATCATATTGAAAATATTTCTAATCCAAAAGGAAAAGAACGCTATTACTCTGTGGTAGGCTATATTTGTGAAACCGATACTTTTGCAAGCAATCGAAGAATTACTGAAATTCACGAAGGTGATATTTTATGTTTCCGAAACGCAGGCGCTTATTGTTTTTCGATGGCGTCTAACTACAACTCACGATTAAAACCAGCCGAAGTATTATGGAAAGACAGAAAAGGTCATTTAATAAGAGAACGTGAAACATTTGATGATATTTTGAGAAATCAAGTGATGATTGAGGTTTAAAACACGAATTTCACAAATTTGGTACGAATGAAAAATCACAACTAATTGTCAAGCTGAACTTGTTTCAGCTTCTAAAAGAGATTCCGAAACAAGTTCGGAATGACAAAATTGTATTGATTTTAGATACGAATTTCATGAATTAGCACAAATAAAAGCATCAAATTTTAGTTTGATGCTTTTGTGTTTTTATTAATCCAAAACCTCCAACAAAACCTTACCATCAGTACTATTTGGCATGGTAATTTTTAGCATTTGTGTGATGGTTGGCGCAATTTGGGTGATTTCTTTTCTGTCGTGGGTTTGTCCTTTTTTAATGTTCCAACCAAAGAAAATTAGTGGAACATGCGTATCATAAGAATAAGGTGAACCATGCGTAGTTCCGGTTGAAGAATACTCTACATAACCTGGTTTGAAAATCAATACTAATTCTCCATTTTGTATTGGGTCATAGCCTTTTGAAACGAAGTTTAAATAATAGTCACTTGCGTTAGCATTGGCAACTTCTTCTTCAGTATAAACACGTTTGATGTAATCTTGTTTTTGTAAATAATCTTTAAAATTTTGCTTTACCTCTTGTAAATTCAAGCCTTTTGATTTGACTTTACTTTTATCGATAAACACATTATAATTGGAATAATCCAATACTAAATTTTCACCAAAAGTAGTTTCTGAAAACTCCTTTAACTCTTTTTGAATGTTTTTATAATTGATGTTATCTACCTTGTATTTATTGTCTTTCAAATAGGTTACATTTTCCGCTCCAGCATGATCAGCTGTTAAGAAAACCAAGTAATTTCCTTTACCAACGGTTTTATCTAAATACGTCAGGAAATCAGCAATCGTTTCGTCTAAACGCAAATAGGTGTCTTGTAATTCAATAGAACGTGGTCCTAAAACATGACCGATGTAATCTGTTGAAGAAAAACTTACGGCTAAGAAATCGGTAATATTGTCTTTTCCTAAATTTTCACTTTCGATTGCTTTTTTTGCAAAATCGGCTAATAAGTTATTTCCATAAGGTGTTGAACGTAGGATTCCAGCATCGTTTGCATCATACATATCTTGCAAGTTGTAAGGCATAAATGGCGCTTTTTTATATAGTTTACCTTCGTATGGATTGTTATCGGTTAAGCTTTCATTGTAGGCTTCTTTTGGCTTTAGTAAATCCCAACCTTTGCTTACATATTTCAAATAATTTTTCTCGGCATTGAATTGTGTTGCCCAATCGGGAAGTTTTTCTCCGTAATAGGTACTTGATATAAATGCTCCAGTTTTGCTGTACCAAAAAGCCCAATCAGCAAAATGGCCAGCAGGTAAAATTGCACCTCTATCTTTAATACTCATTCCAATTACTTTTCCTTTGAAATTAGTTGACAGCTTCAATTCGTCAGTAATGGTAGAACTTTGTAAGTTTCTTGGCGACATTTTTCCTTCTTTTTCAGAATCATCTCCAATAGTTGAAACGGTTGCATCATCGGTACAATACATTTCTTTTCCTGTAGATTTGTTGAACCAATCGTTACCTACAATTCCATGAACCGATGGCGTAGTTCCTGTGTAAACTGAAGCATGACCAGGAGCTGTGTATGTTGGCATGTAATTGTAGTGCGTATTATGAAACGTGTAGCCTTGATTCATTAATCTTTTGAAACCATTTTCTGAAAAATCGCTTGAAAAACGGTATAAGTATTCCATTTTCATTTGGTCAACTACGATTCCTACAACTAATTTGGGTTTATCTTGTGCAGTTCCTGAAAAAGAAACTAGAAGAACTAATAAGGCTAAGACTTTTTTCATTTTAAAACTATTTTATACAAAAGTACGTTTTTGATGTAAATGGAATGTTAATAAATAAAAAAATGACTTTCTATTGGATTCAATAAAAAGTCATTTCTAACGGTATTTTAAAATTTATTTCTTCTTTGCTGGCTTATCTTCAAGTACCGTCATATTATAAGCGATAATCATGTCTTGATAAGTAATATACAATTGGTTTCTACTGCCTTGTTTTTTTCTTGTGTAAATAGCTAAAGTACACTCTACTCCATTATTATCTACACAATTAAACTTTACCACATCATCATCTCCTATAGTTTCTTGATTTCCATATTTCATAATAGAAAATAGCTGAAGTACTTCTGAATAAACTACAATTCGGTGACTTTCCATATCCAAAAGGACAGTCATCTCTGATTTTTGCAATTTAGACCAATCGCTCCAATTTCCTTTTTTATCTTTCTGGCTTACCATGTATCCAGAAGTTTTGAAATTAAATTTTTGAGCATAAGTAGTAACCGATGCAAAAAACAAAAACAATACTATGTATTTTAAACTCTTCATTTCATAAATATATTAAAATTCAAATGTAGCAACCTCTTGTTTAGCAACGTTAAATTCAGTAATTATGTTATCAACAATAGTTTCAACAGGTAAAATATCGTGAATTAATCCTGCAATTTGACCAATTTCTAGTTCTCCTTCTATTAAATCACCTTCAAACATACCACGTTTTGCTCTACGTTTTCCTAATAATTCTATTAAATCTTCTTTTGATGGACATTTGGCATACAATTCCTGCACATCATTATAAAATTTATTTTTAATCAAACGGACAGGAGCTAATTCTTTCAATGTTAATTGTGTATCTCCTTCACCCGTTTCAACAATCGTTTTTTTGAATTCATCGTGAGCAGAACTTTCGGTTGAAGCAGCAAAACGGCTTCCCATTTGAACACCATCGGCACCTAAAGTCATGGCGGCAAGCATTCCTCTTCCTGTTGCAATTCCTCCTGCAGCAATAAGTGGAATATCAATTTGCTCTCGCACCATTGGAATAAGAGTTAATGTTGTAGTTTCTTCTCTACCATTGTGTCCACCTGCTTCAAAGCCTTCTGCAACAACAGCATCAACTCCAGCTTCTTGGGCTTTTAGAGCAAATTTTGAACTACTTACAACATGTACAACTGTGATGCCATTTTCTTTTAAAAAGGGAGTCCATGTTTTTGGATTTCCAGCTGAAGTAAAAACGATTTTTACTTCTTCTTCTTTTAGAATTTGCATAATTTCTTCAATGTTAGGATATAACATTGGTACGTTTACTCCAAAAGGTTTATCTGTTGCTTTTTTACATTTCTGAATGTGTTCTCTTAATACTTCTGGATACATTGAACCTGCCCCAATTAATCCTAATCCACCAGCATTACTTACTGCGCTAGCTAATTTATAACCACTGTTCCAAATCATTCCACCTTGAATAATTGGATATTTTATATTGAAGAGTTGGGTAATTTTATTCATTATAATTTTAATAATTTTCCTGTCGTTGATTTATTAGTTGTATTGAATTGGTAAAAATACAAACCTGATGCCAAATTAGAGAGATGGATTGTTTTATTTGCTTCTGAAATAGTAAATTCGCTTACCTGTTGTCCTAAATTGTTATACAAAGTTAATTTCCCTATTGATTCTGATTTAGGAAGTTGAATTGTAAGTTCGTTTTGAACTGGATTAGGATAGATTAATATGGTCTCCTTATCAAATAAGTTTGAAGACAAAGCATTATTTAAAGCCAATTGAAAATCTGGAATTCCATATCCAAATTGATTTGTTGGAATCGTAAATCTATCTGATGATTCTTTTACAAATTGTACCACTTCTGCTACTGTTAAATTTGGTACTGCTGACCAAAAGCTTGTAATCATGCCAGCCATAATAGGTCCCGCAAAGGAAGTTCCGTTTGCCGTTACAATGGTTCCACTTGTATTTGATACCACCGAAGCTTGTCCTTGAGCCATAACATCTGGCTTCACACGACCGTCAAACGAAGGCCCTATAGAACTAAATGTTGCATAGGTTTCATCTGACTTAACAGCTCCAACAGCCAATACATTGGTAGCTTCAGCTGGAACACCAACATAAGGATTCGCAGAAGCACCCGAATTTCCTGCACTTGCAATAACCACAATACCTTTTGAAAAAGCAATATTAGCTCCTCTTGAAGCAAAAGCCTGATTTCCTGTTAATTGACTATATGTATGACTGTAATTTGGATTGTCATAACCAAAATAACCAAGTGATGACGTAATTACATCAACTCCTAACCTATCGGCTTCTTCTGCAGCTTCAACCCAATAACTTTCTTCAACTGGATTTTCTCCAGCTACATCTTCGGTAACAAATAAATAATATTGGGCATCTGGAGCTGTACCGATTAATTGACCATCTACATAACCACCCATGCAAGAAAGCACCATCGTTCCGTGATTATGCAATGTATAAACATCAGAACTTTGACTTACATAATTGTAACCTCCTAATATTAAATTATTTGTAAAAAGACGTTGGAATGGTTGAACCGTATTTACATTTAAAAAACCAGAATCTAAAACCGCAATAATTTTTCCAGCACCCGTATAATTTTGCTCATGTAATAAGTGTCCATTTAACATTTGAATTTGATTAGCTGAAGTACCATAATTATATGTAATTTCAACATTCATTTGTTTATTGACCTGAGAATTATTTGTAGCTATACTTCTATTATTTAATGTGTGATTTGCAAACTCAATCGAATTTACAAATGGCAAACTCGTTAAGGCTTGGATATCTGTTTGAGTCCCTCTAACATGCAAAGCATTCAGCCACTTTGATTTTGCCAAAACAGAAATACCTGTTGCTAAATCAACTTGATCAATATAGGTTTGGGCTATTGGAACATCTGTATTATTTAATGCAATTCCTTGCGCGGTTCTTCTATCAAGAGAACGTTGAGTAAGCATTGATAATGGATTTGTTAAATAAGAAACAGCATCAGGTTTATCGTTAAAGTAAACCCAAGCATCTTCTTGAGAAAAGCTTAAATTAAAAATAAATAGTACAAAAAATAAGAAATTCTTCATATATATGAGTTTATCATAATCAAATTTACTTATTTTAATTGAAGAATTATAATTTTATTAAGCAATAACACCACTTCCTAAAACTTCATCCTTATGGTGCCAAGCCACAAATTGTCCTTCTGTAATTGCAGATTGTGGTTTTTCAAACACAACATACATTCCTTCTTTATATTGATGTAATGTTGCCTTTTGAAGAGGTTGACGGTAACGAATTCTTGCCATTACCTCCATTTCTTCACCTTCTTTCAAAGCTAAATCTTCTCTTATCCAATGCACTTCGTCATTTGCTATAAATAATGCTTTTTTAAACAAACCAGGATGTTGATTACCTTGACCCGTATAAACAATATTCTTGTCTACATCTGTTTCAATGATGAATAAAGGTTCTTTTGTTCCCCCAACATTTAACCCTTTACGTTGTCCTTTTGTGAAATAATGAGCTCCTTGATGTTTACCCATTACTTTTCCTGGAACTTTTAGATAATCAATTCTTCTCGATTCAAAAGCAAAAGCTTCTTCTTCCGAATTGAATTGAGGTTGTTCTTGATGATATATTTCAGCTTCCGCTGGAATTTCAATAATAATTCCTTCTTTTGGTTGTAATTTTTGTTGTAAAAATTCAGGCAAACGTACTTTACCTATAAAACAAAGTCCTTGTGAATCTTTCTTTTCAGCAGTAATCAAATCTAATTTAGATGCGATTTCACGAACTTCTGGTTTTGTTAATTCGCCAATGGGAAATAAAGCTTTCGAAAGTTGTTCTTGTGATAACTGACAAAGAAAATAGGATTGGTCTTTATTATCATCTTTACCAGCTAATAGTTGATATACATCTTTTCCATCTTTATCAAGTGTACCTTTGCGGCAATAATGTCCCGTTGCTACATAATCAGCACCTAAAGACATGGCAATTTTCATAAAGACGTCAAATTTAATTTCACGGTTACACAATACGTCAGGATTTGGAGTTCTTCCTTTTTCGTATTCGTTAAACATGTAATCGACAATTTTTTCTTTGTATTGTTCTGACAAATCAACCGTTTGGAAAGGAATTCCTAATTTTTCAGCCACTAACAAGGCATCATTACTATCTTCTAACCAAGGGCATTCATTAGAAATTGTAACTGAATCATCGTGCCAATTTTTCATAAACAGCCCGATAACTTCATACCCTTGTTCTTTTAATAAATAAGCGGCAACACTTGAGTCTACCCCACCCGAAAGTCCAACTACTACTCGTTTCATTTATTCCTGTCCTCCTTTTTCTTGTTTCAATTGATCGAGCGTTTTTGACACTTCTTGTGTATTTCTTTGCTCGTATTTTATTAATTCTTTACTAAATTTTACTGCTTTTACTTCTTTAATTACTTTATTTTTTTCAAAAAATTTCCAAATACCGACACGTTTTCCATTAACATAATTTCCTTCATACATTTTATTCCCCATTCCATCATAATAAGTTGCTATACCATCATATTGTCCGTTTTTATAGATATGAGAATCTATTAATTGACCTTTTTCAGAATAAGTTTTGGAATTTCCAACTTTAACCCCCATTTTATAGTTAGTTTCTTCAGCAATTGTTCCATCTTTATAAAAAACCTTTCTAACGCCCTCTAACTTTCCGTTTTTATAAAATTCTATAGTCATTAACTGTTTTGATTCAAAATGATAATACTTCCACTCACCTGATGGTAGTTTATTTGACAAAGTTCCTTCACTAACTTTATTACCTTTTTGATCATAGAAAATGGCATAACAAGAACCATCTCCATTTGAAAAATCACGTGTTGCAATTAAAGTTGCAGCTTTAGTATCATCAAAATATTTAAATATACCCGTTTCGTTTCCATGATTAAAAGTACCTTCATAACGAATTCTATTTGATTCTTTATGAGTTCCTCTCCACAAACCATGACGATTTCCTTTGTCATCTAATTGATTGATGTTATCTTGAGTAAATCCAAAAAAAGAATTTAACACTAAAAGCAATGCGAAAATTTGTTTCATTTTATGTTCTTTATTTTCTATATAACTAAGTTTATAAGCAATTATTATTCCCTTTGCAAAATTAATCAAATAAACATAATCTTTTGTTTAATTAAATTTTGTTAACTCTATACATCCTAAACTAATTACTCCAATAATATATATATACTTTTTTGATATATATTATCCTTTTCTTAATTAAATGTATTACTTAAATTCCCAAATCCAATAATTGCAATTCTCATATTTTTTTAAAAAGAAACCCTGTCGGTGCAGACAGGGTTTATATTAAGATAAATTTATTTTTTCTTTTGTGCGGCTTTTTGAGCTTCTGCTTGCTCCATCATTTCGCGCATTTTTCTTTGGAATTTACTTTCCGTTTTCTCTTTGGTTTTATTCTCTTGAATTTGAGCATGAATTTTATCTTCTTTTACAATGTAGTTTTTAATGACCAACATAATTCCAATCGTAATTAAGTTAGAGATGAAATAATACAAACTCAATCCAGACGCATAATTGTTAAAGAAAAACAACATCATAATTGGAGAAATGTAAATCATAATTTTCATGATTTTACCCATATCTGGCATACCTTCTTGTGGAGGCGTACTCATTGCTTGGTCTCCGGTTGTCATTTTCATGTAGAAGAAAATAGCAATAGAGGCTAAAATTGGGAATAAACTCACGTGGCTTCCATAAAATGGAATATGGAAAGGTAATTGAAGTACCGCATCAAATGAAGATAAATCATCTGCCCATAAGAACGATTTTTGTCTCAAATCAAACATCGATGGGAAGAATTGGAACAACGCATAGAAAATAGGCATTTGCATCAAGGCTGGTAAACATCCTGCCATAGGATTTACACCGGCTTTAGAATACAACTTCATAGTTTCTTGTTGCTTCTTCATCGGATTATCCTTGAATTTTTCATTCAATTCTGCAATTTCTGGACGTAACACTTTCATTTTTGCTTGAGACAAATATGATTTATACGTTACTGGCGACATTACTATACGAACTAAAATCGTAAACAATACAATTGCAATTCCGTAACCAATTCCTAGTGCTGAAATAAATCCAAAAGTTGGAATAAAAATATAACGGTTAATCCATCCAAAAATACCCCAACCTAATGGCATAATTTCGTCAAGGTTACGCTCATAATCGTTTAAAATTTCATATTTCGCAGGACCATAATACCAATTCATATTATAGTTTAAAGCGCCATTTTTAAATTCTAATGGTACTTGAGCTACAAAGTTTTTTGTAAAAACAGTATCTATTTCTTCGTCATCTACTAAATTATCTGATTTAAATTTTGCTGTTTTAAATTTCGTATCAGTCAATAAAATAGATGTAAACAAATGCTGTTTGAAAGCAATATAAGAAACATCTTTTGCTTCGTCTTCAGAATCTTTAGCTGCATTTAAATAATCGTCTTTTCCATCTTCATATTCAAAAACTAACTCGGTGTAACGATTTTCATACGAAACACTTTTCTCGTTTCTGTACGATTTTAATTGCCATTCTAAATCTAAGGGTTTAGAAGTATTCACTACTTTTTCTAATCCTTGCGAACGAATAGCGAAATCTAACATGTATTCGTTAGGCTTTAACACATAACGATACTCTAAAAACTGGTCTGGACCCGCTTTTAATTGTAACGTTAAGACTTGATTTTTACCTTCAGTAGTTAACTTAGGTTCAAAATACATGTCTTTTGTATGCAATGTTCTGTTATCAGTTGTATTTAAAGCAATGTCTAAAGAAGCGTTTTTATCTTTAATGATTTGAACGGCTTTTTTCGAATTTTTCTCAAATTGATCAAATCCTAAAACAGTAGCATCAACGATATATCCACCTTTATTAGAAATTTTAAGCGATAAAACTTCATTTTTGATTTCTGTAACAGCATCTGTAGCTGATGGAAGTGTGGCAGAATATCCAAACGAACCTAATTGTGCTTGCGCAGCTGCATTTTGAGTAGAATCTGCTACTGGCGTTGCTACAACTGTTGAAGTTACCGTTTTAACTTGTTTAGCTTGTTTGTCTAATTGCTCTTTTTTCTCTTTTTCCTTTTGTTCTTCTGGTGTTGGAGCATTGGAATATAACATCCAAATCAAAATTCCAGAAATCAATACAAATCCGATAATCGAATTAAGGTCTAATTTTTTTTCTTCCATCTACTTATTAGTGTTCAGTGTTCTTAATTGAACAGTTTATTTAGTTTTATGTTGTACAGCAGCTGCTACAAAACTCACAAAAAGTGGGTGTGGATTAGCTACTGTACTTTTATATTCAGGATGGTATTGAACGCCGATAAAGAACGGATGTGTAGGAATTTCAACAATTTCTACCAACTTCGTGTCAGGATTTACTCCCGAAGCTACTAATCCAGCTTTTTCTAATTCGTTTAAATACGCACCATTGAATTCGTAACGGTGACGGTGGCGCTCCATAATCTCTGTTTTACCATAGATTTTTTGTGCCAACGTGTTTTCTTTTATACTACATTTCCATGCACCTAAACGCATAGTTCCTCCTTTGTTTTCAATATTTTTTTGCTCTTCCATTAAGTTAATAACGGGATGAGTTGTATTTTCATTCATTTCGGTTGAATTGGCATCTGCATAACCTAAAACATTTCGCGAATATTCAATTACTGCCATTTGCATTCCCAAACAAATTCCGAAAAACGGAATATTCTTTTCTCTTGCATAACGAACCGTGTCGATTTTACCTTCAATTCCACGACCGCCAAAACCTGGTGCAACAAGTATACCATCTAAATCTTTCAACTGACTTGCTGCCGAATTGGCATCTAAATACTCAGAATGAATAGAAATAACATTCACTTTTGTCTCGTTTGCCGCTCCAGCATGAATAAACGCTTCTAAAATCGACTTGTACGAATCTTGCAATTCCACATATTTTCCAACCAAACCAATGTTTACTTCGTGCTTAGGATTTTTCAATCTAAATAAGAACTCGTTCCAGTTGTTTAAATCTGGTATGTTTTTCTCTGGCAAATCTAATTTTTTCAACGCTACTCTATCCAATCCTTCTTCCAACATTAAATTAGGAACTTCATAAATAGTAGACGCATCAATCGATTGAATTACCGCTTCTTTTTTCACATTACAAAACAACGCTAATTTTTGACGTAAATCTTGCGAAATTTCATGTTCAGTTCTACACACTAAAATATCAGCTTTGATTCCGCTTTCCATTAAAGTTTTAACTGAATGTTGTGTTGGTTTCGTTTTTAATTCTCCGGCAGCAGCCAAATAAGGCACTAACGTTAAATGAATTACGATTCCGTTATTTTCACCTAGTTCCCAAATCAATTGACGAACTGACTCTATGTAAGGTAATGATTCAATATCTCCAACAGTTCCACCAATCTCAGTAATTACAATATCAAAATCACCAGATTTTCCAAGCAACTGCATGCGTTCCTTGATTTCGTTTGTTATATGAGGCACCACTTGAACCGTTTTTCCTAAAAATTCTCCTCTACGCTCTTTTTCAATAACCGAAAGATAGACTCTTCCTGTAGTTACGTTGTTCGCTTGAGAAGTAGGAACGTTTAAAAAACGCTCGTAGTGACCTAAATCTAAATCCGTTTCTGCTCCATCGTCAGTTACATAACATTCTCCGTGTTCGTAAGGATTTAATGTTCCTGGATCCACGTTGATGTATGGATCAAACTTTTGAATGGTCGTTCGGTATCCTCTGGCTTGCAATAATTTGGCTAACGAAGCTGCGATGATTCCTTTCCCTAAAGAAGAAGTCACACCTCCAGTAACAAAAATGTACTTAGTTTGGTTCATTGTATTGTTGTTGTGTTGTTGTTGCGATAAAAATCTTTTATCTATAATAAAATCGTGCAAAGATAACACTAATTAGTCAATGTGCCAATTAGTCGATGTATCAATTTTGTAATTAAATTGTAAACAATTTATTTTTGTTTTGGAAAGTTTCTGCGGATGTTTCGAACGAGTTCTTCTAAGCCGTTTAGCTTGAGTTCGTGTACCAATTTTAATTGTTCACCTAATTGTCCTTTTGGAAAACCTTTATTGGCATACCAAACCACATAATACTCCGGAAGGTCGATTAAGTAATAGCCTTCATATTTACCAAATGGCATTTTAGTGTGAGCGAGTTTTACGAGAAGTTCTTGGTTGGTCATTTTTGCTTTAGAGGTTAGAAAAAAGAGAAAAGAAGAAAGACTTTTTAAAACTGTCTATATTCTTTTCTCTTTCATGTTTGTTCTTTTATCTATTACTTCCAATTAAAAACAACATCTTTTTCAATATCTGGATGCAAGCTTAATAAGACTGGACAATTCATTGCTGATCTTTCAAGTATAGTTTTGTTTTTTTCAGAAGTTTCAATAGCCATATTTAGAATAACTTCAATTTTTGCAATTTTACGCGGTTCGGATTGCATTATTTTAGTAATAGAAACTGTTGAATCTTTTAAATCAACATCCAAATCTTTAGATTTTATTCCCATTATTGAAACCATACAACTACCTAAAGCGGTAGCTACTAAATCAGTTGGAGAAAAAGCTTCTCCTTTTCCATGATTATCTGTTGGCGCATCTGTTAGAATCTGTGTGCCAGATTGCAAATGAATACAAACTGTTCTTAAATCACCAACGTATGTAATATTTGAAGTTGCCATTATTGTGCTTGTTTAATCGTTAAATCACTGTCGTAGTACAATAAATACGTAGCGTTATTTGAAATTAATCCGTTACTAGAATTGTAATCAAATGCGTTTTCAATGTATTCTGTTTTGGTTGTTGCTGCTGATTTAACAAAACCTTCTGGTTGGCAAATACGCAACATGGCATCAAACGTAACATCAAAACCTTTTTTAGCGGCTGCGTTTGGATAAATATTGTTAATTTTCTTGAATTGTTTTTCAAATATTTTTTCTTCTGGTGTTTCGGCTACTTTAGTTGCTGATGGAAATAACAATTTTAAATCCGTTAAATTCTTCATTGGAATTTCTTCAAAGTTCAACGCATCATACAATTCGAAAACAGCCAATTGAATGTCGTATTCTTTTTGTAATCCTTTTAAAATATTGGTAATACTTATAATAGTACTTGCTTTTTCAATTTCCATCAAAACAAAATTCTTTTGTCCTTTAACTAATTGTGTTTTTAAAAGCGCCACATCTAAAGCGCCTTTGTCATTAATTAAAGCTTGCTTAACTTCTGGATGATTCGCCGTTATAAAATCTTTAGAAGTCGTTTTTTTAGCACTAATTATCGCTACCACATTTCCATTTTTCGATTTAAAATAATCAAACATCGAAGCACGCAAACGATCTTCGGCAGGAACAGTGTAATATAAATTCGATAACGGAAATCCGCGTTCTTTTGAAAGTGGCGAAATTACTGGTGTGTTATATTTTGTAAGCAATTGCGCTGTTGTTTCCACTACTGAGTTTTGGAAAGGTCCCACAACGGCATCTACATTTTCAAAATCATTTTTAGAAATGATAGAAGCTACATTTGATGAATACTTAGTGCTTTCTACATCGTACACCTTAACATTTACAGGCAAACCTAATACTTTAGCCGAATCAATCGCCATAAGCGCTCCTGCGTAAAAATCTAAAGTAAGATTTAAGAATTTATTCGTTTTTAATTGCTCAGTTTTAGTTTTAACCGAATCTGTTTCAATTTTATTGATATTAAACGGTAATAACAACACTAAGTTTTTTTGTTTTGATTTATCAACTGAAGCCAATAAATTCACTTTATTTTTAGCTACTAAAACGGAATCTTTTACTTTTGAAATCACAGTTCCGTTTGAAGGCACTTTCAAAATCATTCCGATTTTTAAGCCATCTTGCAAATCAGGATTTAGTGTAATCAATTCACCTTGTGCAATATCAAACTTTTTAGAAAGACTGTAAAGTGTTTCTTTAGGTTGCACTTCATAATCAATCAAGGTTACATTGGAAGGCTTTTTAACTTGAACTCCAGGTTTTAAAATTAAGGTTTGCCCAATATTTAAACCCGCAACAATTTGTGGATTTAATTGTTCTAATTCGGTTACCGTTAAGCCGTATCGAGAAGCAATTCCGTATTTTGTTTCTTTAGCTTCTACTAAATGAGTAGTTGCAGCTGAAATTGCTTTTGGTTTTGAAGCAATGTTTGACATTGAATTTAAATCGGCCGCAGAAGGTTTTGAAACAAAAATTTGTTGTCCAATCTTTAAACCATTTTGAAGCGTAGCCTTGTTCCAAGTTTCAATATCTGAAACCGAAACATTGTATTTTTTTGCGATTCCAAAAATTGTTTCTTTTTCACCTACAACGTGTGTAATTGATTTATTAACAGAACCATTTGGAATCAGCAACGTAGTATTTTCCTTAACCCCATTTTTCGCATCTGGATTTAATCGGTAAATATCAAAAGGCGTAACCTCGTATTTTTTTGCGATTTGAAAAACGGTTTCTCCTTTGGCTACCAAATGTTTAATCTGAGATTGAACTGGTAACCAGAAAAGAAAAATTAAACTGAAAAGAAAAATAACTCTTTTTATCATAATCATAATTTAAAAGCAATACTAAACAAAAATTTCAATAGCAATTTGTATCGTAAAAATAGAATAAAAATAATTGCTATTGAAATTTATATGTTGAATTTGAAAACTTATTTTATTCCCATTCTATCGTTGCTGGTGGTTTTGAGCTAATATCATATACTACTCTATTCACACCTCTAACATTATTTATAATTTCATTCGAAATCTTCATTAAGAATTCATAAGGTAAATGTACCCAATCCGCTGTCATTCCGTCTGTCGATTCTACTGCGCGTAAAGCTACTACTTTTTCGTAAGTACGTTCATCGCCCATTACTCCTACACTATTCACAGGCAATAAGATTGCTCCTGCTTGCCATACTTTATCGTATAATCCGTGTTCTTTTAATCCGTTAATGAAAACAGCATCTACTTCTTGTAAAATAGCTACTTTTTCTGGCGTAATATCGCCTAAAATACGAATTGCTAATCCTGGTCCTGGGAATGGATGACGTCCTAATAATTCTTCGTCGATTCCTAATGACCTTCCTACTCTACGAACCTCATCTTTGAATAACATTCGTAAAGGTTCCACCACTTGCAATTTCATAAAATCAGGCAATCCACCTACGTTATGATGCGATTTAATTGTTGCTGAAGGTCCGCCCGTTGCTGAAACAGATTCGATAACATCGGGATAAATTGTACCTTGACCTAACCATTTTACATCGGTTAATTGGTGTGCTTCATCATCAAAAACTTCAATGAACGCTTTTCCAATCGCTTTACGTTTTGCTTCTGGATCATCTAACCCAGCTAAGGCATCCAAAAAGCGTGCCGAAGCATCCACTCCTTTTACGTTTAAACCCATTCCTTTGTATTGATCTAATACATTTTGGAACTCGTTTTTACGTAATAATCCGTTGTTGACGAAAATACAATATAAGTTTTCACCAATAGCTTTGTTCAATAAAACTGCCGCTACTGTTGAATCCACACCGCCCGAAAGTCCTAAAACCACTTTATCATTTCCGATTTTAGCTTTCATTTCTGAAACCACTTCCTCTACGAAAGCGTTTGGCGTAAATGTTTGAGGTACTTGCGCAATTTTCACTAAGAAGTTTTCCAACATTTGTTTTCCATCTGTTGAATGGTATACTTCTGGGTGAAATTGAATGGCATAAGTAGTTTCTCCTTCAATTTTATATGCTGCGTTTTCTACATCTTTTGTGCTAGCAATCATTATCCCATTAGTTGGTAATTTCTTGATTGAATCCGAATGACTCATCCAAACTTGGCTATTTTCAGAAACACCTTCTAAAAACACTTCGTTTTCTTTGATGTACGAAAGATTCGCTCTTCCATATTCTCTTGTGTTAGAAGCTGCTACTTCTCCACCTGAAAAATGGGATAAATATTGTGCTCCATAACAAACTGCTAACAATGGCATTTTACCTCTAATTTGAGATAAATCTGGGTGAAGTGCTTCTTCTGAACGAACCGAACATGGACTTCCTCCTAAAATTACTGCTTTATATGATGATAAATCTGCTGGAATTTTATCGAATGGAAAAATCTCGCAGAAAATGTTTAATTCTCTTACTCTTCGGGCAATTAATTGGGTGTATTGCGAACCGAAATCTAAAATTAATACGTTGTGTTGCATGTGTTATTTATTGTTGTGTTGTGTTTCAAGTTTCAGGTTTCAAGTTACTCAACTATCTGTATAAAACTTTATATTTTTAATTCTTGTAAAATAATCCTCTATTTGTAGGATTTTTCAAATCTAAATAAAAGATGGAAACAGGTTCATTTTCAGAAATTTTACCGTCTTTATTGCTATCTAGTTTTGCATCAATGTACAAATAATCGTTACCAGAATCGTACATTGCTCCAATTACGGAATAATTTTTTGGAACTATTTCTCCTAAATTTGTACCATTAATATCAAACAAATAAAATCTTCTCAAATCTTTAATATTGATATATTTATCCTTATTAGTATCTTCATCATAAGCTGAAATCATATAAAAATTTCTTACAATCGGTTTAAAATTTAATGTATCAACTTTAAAAGATGGATAATAACATGTTTTGATAAGAACTGATTTATTGAATAGCTTTTTTCCACTATTTTCAGAATGATTAAAATGAAAAATATTCACCAAATTATATCCGAATAATGCTTCAAAACCAGGAATTATACTATTCCAATTATTTCCGTCTTTTGGATCATCATCATTATAACCGTAGTGAAAATCGTTTGAACCAGTAAAAAATTTCTTTTCTTTTTCACTATAATTAACTTTGTATAGGGGAGAAATTCTAATGTTTTGATTTCCAGTCAGCAACACACCTACAGATTTTGTTTTGAAATTCAATGAATCTTTTTTAATAGCATTATTAGAATTGGGTTGGTTCAATTCAGATTCACTTCCATCTATTTGAAAACCTTTATCTTTAAATTTTTCACTATTTTCATTACAAGCAAAAAAAGTAACAACAAATAGTATAAAAAAAATATTTTTCATGATTTAAAGATTAAATAATTAATATTCAAACGTTCCGTATTCGGATGTAATTGTTAATTTCTTACTATCTGATTTTTCAACTCTTCCTACGATTTGTGCGTCGATGTGGAAGGATTTTGAAATTTCGATAATATCTTGTGCTACTTCAGCAGGAACGTATACTTCCATTCTGTGACCACAATTGAATACCTGATACATTTCTTTCCAATCCGTTTTAGAATTTTCTTGAATCAGTTTAAATAATGGTGGTACTGGAAATAAATTATCTTTAATCACATGAACATTTTCTACGAAGTGAAGCACTTTTGTTTGTGCACCACCACTGCAATGCACCATTCCGTGAATTTGATTTGGATTGTATTTTTCTAAAATCTTTTTTATGACTGGAGCGTATGTTCTCGTTGGAGAAAGTACTAATTTCCCAGCATCTATTGGACTATTTTCGACTGCATCAGTCAATTTCGTTTGACCTGAATATACTAGTTCATTTGGAACTGAAGCATCAAAACTTTCTGGATATTTTTCCGCTAAATATTTTGCAAAAACATCATGACGAGCTGAAGTTAAACCGTTACTTCCCATTCCGCCGTTATACTCTTTTTCATAAGTAGCTTGTCCAAAAGAAGCCAATCCTACAATAATATCTCCAGCTTGAATGTTTGCATTATCAATTACATCTGCACGTTTCATGCGAGCAGTTACAGTTGAATCTACGATAATTGTACGAACTAAATCGCCTACATCAGCAGTTTCTCCACCGGTTGAATGAATGGTAACTCCGTGACTTTTTAAATCTGAAATTAATTCTTCCGTTCCATTGATGATAGCAGAAATAACTTCACCTGGAATTAGATTTTTATTTCTTCCTATTGTGGATGAAAGTAAGATATTATCGGTTGCACCAACACATAATAAATCATCAATATTCATGATTAACGCATCTTGAGCAATTCCTTTCCAAACTGAAATATCTCCTGTTTCTTTCCAATACATATAGGCTAAAGAAGACTTTGTTCCAGCGCCGTCTGCATGCATAATGATGCAATATTGGTCGTCGTTAGTTAAATAATCAGGGATAATTTTACAAAATGCTTGTGGAAATAAGCCTTTGTCGATGTTTTTGATAGCTTGGTGCACATCTTCTTTAGAAGCCGAAACTCCTCGTAAATTGTAGCGTTTGCTCGTATCAGAACTCATGAATGTAGTGTGTTGTTGTTGTGGCGCAAAGATAGTTTTAAAATTTAGAATTTAGAAGTTTGAATTTAGAAATTGTTAAATTTTTATAATAAAAACTCCCTCTACAAATTCAGATGTATGATTTGGAAACAAGATATTTTCAATTTTATACGTAGTAAAACATTCACCTGCACTAGAAGAAACATCAAAATTCACATCGATCTCATCCATTTGTAAAATTGTTTCATTATTCAATTTTATACGCAAAGTATTTCCAGTAGGGTTTATATCTAGTGGGAAAACTTGAATTAAATTAGCACTAGTAATAAATTTATAGGGTATTGCAACCTCATTTAAATCTGTTACTGTAATTTGTTGGAAGGTATAGGTTTCATTTTCAAAAACGTTTTCCCCTGTAACTTCATCAACAATATTAACAAAAAAAGAAGCAGGTGTTGGTTTGTTTCCTTCGTCACAACTATCGTTACAACCTACATTAAACAAGGCCAATACAATAAACACTATACCAACAATAATCTTTTTCATCTTGATTTACTTAAAATTTCAATTTCTACTCTTCTATTTTCAGCCGCTTGTTCTGGCGTTGCTTCTGGAATAGGGTGTATGGGTTGTGTTACGCCAAATCCATTTGTTTTTACACGATAATCTTGTATTCCATTATAAACGAGAAAACGCTTAATTTGTTTTGCTCGATCAAGAGACAAATTTCGGTAATCTTTATCAATACAACAAATATGACCTTGAATTTCGATTTTTAACTCGGGATTATTTTGCATGATAAATAATAAATCATACAAAGTTCCTTGCGATTCGGGCATAGTTGCAAATGTATTTTGATAAAAATTGATGTTTTTCAAAGTGATTTTCATCCCAACTTTTGACAACTTGACTTTTTCTGCTAAAGTGGCATCTTCTGGAATTATAACTTCTGGTTCAATTTCTTTAATACCTAAAATTTCATTTTCTTTTGCCAAATCTTTCTCTAACAAATAATGAATAATGGCTTTTCGGTTTTCAGATTTGTTGGTTGAAGTTGCTCCTTTTTCACCAAGGGAAATACTTTTAAAATCGGGTCTGATATTTATTTTTCCTTTAATTTGATTAAAAATATAACTTACTCTTTTTTGAGATAAAGTATCGTTAAAACCTGTACTTCCTACTTCATCAGTTGAACCTGTTATTGATAGAATTTTTGAAGTTTTATTTTCTAAAATCCATTTTTGAAGTTTGGATGATTCTACTTTGTTTAATTCAAATTTGTTATTATCAAAATAAAAAGTTACCTGCTCTTGAGCAAAAGTTATTTGAATCAAAATGAATGATAGAAAAGAATATAAAAATTTCATGTTTTAAATTTTATCAAAATTACGCAAAATAATTTAGTGATTTACTTTTCTTTAATTACTATTTCAACTCTCCGGTTCATTAAAGCTTCATATCCGTTTTTTTCAGGAATTCTATATATAGGTCGGTTAGCTCCATAACCAATATATTGAATTCTTTCTTTCTCCACTCCTTTTGTAACTAAATAATCCATGACCGCTTTTGCTCGTTTTGAAGATAGTAAAATATCATCTTTCGGAATACAACATATATGGCCTTGAACAATAATTTTTAAATTTGGATTGTTATTTAACACTTCGAACCACTTATTTAATTCTTCTTTTGCATTTAACATCAAAACTGCTGAATCAAAATGAAATTGAATGTCTTCTAGAGTAAAAAGTGTCCCTGTTAGAACTTTTTGAACGATTTCATTTAAAGCTAATTTGGGGTGTATATTGAGTTTGTCAACTGCTTTAATTGATAAGGAATCCAAACTTTTTTGAACTTTAAAATCATTAATAATAAATTCTTCTAATTCAATTTGAAATTCAGAAAGGTAATATATTGTAACTCTTCTGTTTTCTGATTTGTTGTCTGAAATTTTAAGTGATTCACCAAATCCATTAGTTTTGAAATCAGCTCTTACTAACACTTTGTTATGAACTTGATTATAAACATACGCTACTCTTTTTAGCGACAAAGTATCATTATAACTTATCGAACCCACTTCATCTGTATATCCTTCCATAGATAAGATTTTAGAATTTGAATTATGATTCATCCAAACCTGTAATCGTTTGATTTCTTGTGAAGTTAAATCAAACTTATTAGTATCAAAATACACAGAAAATGTTTGTTGGGAAAACCCCAAAAGAGTCAAAAATAGAAAAACTGTACTTAATAAAAATTGCATCAAATTTTACTTACTTATTGAATTGAAAAACTATTCAAATTAATTCTCCAAGATAAGGATTTCTACCCTACGGTTTAACCTTTCTTGTTCTCTATTTGCTTCTGGTATTATATAAATTGGTTTAGATGAACCAAATCCTTTGTATTTTAAACGATGCATTTCTATTCCATTTTCAACTAAAAAATCATATATTTTTTTTGCTCTTTTTACTGATAATTTTAATGATTTTTTATCTTTAGACAATGGATTACAACAAATATGACCCTGAATTTCAATTTTTAAAAGGTCATTGTTTTTAAGCACACCTAACAGTTGACCTAACGGAAAGTTTGAATCTGGCGTAATTTGATCTGAAGCTATAAAAAAAATTATATTATCAATAATAATTTTATCGCCAACTTTTGCATTCTTAAATTTATTTTCTAGTATATCGTCTTTAACTGTATCAACTTTTTCTACTAATATTTCTTCTTTAATCCATAAAATTTCATTTTCTTTAGCTAAATCTCTCTCTAACAAATAATGAATTATTACTTTTCTGTTTTCAGCCTTGATTTTTGAAGTAGCACCTTTTTCTCCTAAAGAAATGCTTTTAAAATCGGGTCTTATATTTACCTTTCCTTTTATTTGGTTAAAAATATGACTTACTCTTTTTTGCGATAACGTATCGTTAAATCCTGAAGTACCTACTTCGTCTGTAGAACCAGTAATGGAAAGAATTTTAGAAGTTGTATTCTCCGAAATCCATTTTTGAAATTTAGCAGCTTCCGTCTTATTTAATTCAAATTTATTATTGTCAAAATAAAAATTCACTACCTCTTGAGCAAAATTTACTTGAAGAAAAAAGATGAACAGAATGCAAAATAAAAATTTCATGTAATTGTGATTTAAAAAATAAAAACGAAAACTATGTCAAAATTAATTCTCTAAGATAAGGATTTCTACCCTACGGTTTTCGTTTCTTTCTTTTTCGTTTTTTTCTGGAATTGTATGAATAGGTTGAGAACTACCAAAGCTTTTATATAACAATCTACTGTCATCAATTTCATTGGCAACTAAAAAATTATGAACCGCAATTGCTCTAATTAAAGCAATATCTTCAGGATCTTCTCCTAATTGACAACAAATATGTCCTTGAATTTCAATTTTAACTTTTGGATGAGCAATCATAAAATCTAATAATTCTTCCATAACAGGTAAAGATTCTGGAACGAAAATACCTGAACGGTCGTAAAAATATAAATTGTTCATAACCAACTTATCACCCACTTTTGCCAAAGCATACGGACTTTTATAAAGATTTACTGGATCTATTAAATCATCTGTATAGGGAACTTGAACCAAATCCTGTTTAACCTCTTCATTGGATTCTTTATTTATAGGTTGTCCTATATATACTACAGGATCATCATAAACAACTTCTTTTACAGTGATTTTTTTTTGTATAACCTTATAAAAAACATCAACTCTTCTATTATATCGTCTTTCTTTTTTGGTTTGAACTCTTTCTCCAAAACCTTTAATCTTTAAATTTTCATTAAAAAAAATAGCGCTATTTACTTTTGTCTTAAGTTGTTCATGAACCGTGTTAATACGTTTATAAGCTAAGGTGTCGTTATAGTCAAAGGTGCCGTACCAATCACAATACCCATTGATTACTAGAATTTCACGATTTTCGCCATTGTTTAACCAATTCATAAACAATTCATTTTGCTTTGGATTAAGCATATCTTGATCAAAATCAAAATAAAAACTCGCTTTTTCTTGTGCTGAAAGCATAAGGCCAAACAGCAGTAATATATATTTCATTTGGGGTGATTTAAAGAAACGAATATAAAAATAAAAAGTATTAAAAAACCTTATTATTAAAAGAACTTTCCAAGTTTATCTAATAAATTCATTTACAATATTTTAATAAAAAATATAAATTTAATTCGCAATAATTTGGATTTCAACCCTACGATTTTCGTTGCGTTCATTTTCGTTATTTTCTGGAATTTTGTGAATTGGTTTAGTACTTCCAAAGCTTTTATAACTCAATCTATTTTCATTAATTCGATTATTAATCAAGTAATTATAAACCGCTAAAGCTCTAACTTTTGCTGTATCTTCCACATCGGTTCCTTGTTGACAACAAATATGACCTTGAATTTCAATTTTCAAATTAGGATTAGCCAACATAATTTTCAATAATTCCTCTAAAATAGGACGCGATTCAGGTACAAAAATTCCAGAACGATTGTAAAAATGCAAGTTTTTCAACACCAATTTATCCCCAACTTTTGCCGTTGAAACTTGATGGAATAAATCTTTTTTATCTTCCTTTGGAAGCACATTTTCGGTAATTAATTGCTCGTAAAAAATCTCAACTTTTCTATTTACCTTTAAATCGGAGTTTTGTTCGAAAATTTCACCTTTACTTTCGATTACTAATTTTTTTTGATTGGTTACTTTTTCTATAATTCCGAATACAAAATTTGCTCTTTTCAATGCCAAAGTATCGTTATAACCATTTGATGCACGATAATCGCAATACCCAATTACTTTAGTAAATTTCAGGTCTTTATTCTTTAAAAAACCATCCAATCTATTTAACTCAGAAAGTTTTAATTGATGCGAATCGGTATCAAAATAGACCGTAAATTTAGATTGTCCAAATGAGATTGAACTCAGTAATAGAAATAACCCTAAATATTTTTTCATTGTAATTTTATTTATGACGAAAATAAAAAAAACCTGCTCAAATGAACAGGTTTTATGATTAATTTTAGATGAATTACTTCGTAAATAACAATTCTCTGTATTTTGTTAGTGTCCAAAGTTCGTCGTCCACTAACAATTCTAATTTGTCAGCGTGGTAACGAATTTCCTCAAAGTATGGTTTTACTTTATCACAGTATGCATCCGCCATTTTTTCTGTGCTCGTTAAGGCGTTTGCTTTTTTACGCTCTTCGGTCATTTTTGCCACCTTAGTGTTGATGCCCTCGATGTGTTCTGAAATTTCTTTGATTAACGAAATTTGTTCTTTAGCAATTTTTTCAAAGTCTTTACCAAAGATTTCTTTTAATCCTTTTACGTTTTCTATTAACACATTTTGGTAACGAATAGCTGTTGGAACCACATGATTACGAGCAATATCACCTAAAACACGACCTTCGATTTGGATTTTTTTCACATATTCTTCCAATTCAATTTCGTAACGTGATTCTACTTCAACATGATTCATTACGCCCATTTCTCCAAACAATTCAATTGCTTTTTTAGAAACTTTTGCTTTTAATGCCTGAGGTGTCGTTTTGTGATTGCTTAAACCACGTTTTTTAGCTTCTTTTTCCCAAGCATCGCTATAACCGTCGCCTTCAAATAAAATAGCTTTTGTACCTTTAATATATTCTCTCAATACATTGAAAATCGCTTCGTCTTTCTTTAAATCTTTTTTCTCAATTAAAGCATCTACTTCAATTTTGAAATCTTTTAATTGCTTCGCTACAATCGTATTTAAAGTCGTCATAGAAACCGCACAGTTTGCAGAAGAACCAACTGCTCTAAACTCAAATTTGTTTCCTGTGAAAGCAAATGGAGAAGTTCTGTTTCTGTCTGTATTGTCTAATAAAACGTCTGGTAATTTTCCTACTACGTTTAATTTTAAATCTGTTTTTTCTTCTGGAGATAATTTTCCTTGAGAAACTCCTTCTAATTCCGCTAACACTTTAGTCAATTGTTGTCCGATGAAAACCGAAATAATTGCTGGTGGTGCTTCGTTAGCTCCTAAACGGTGGTCGTTACTTGCAGAAGCTATTGACGCTCTTAACAATTCTTCATAATCATGAACCGCTTTAATTGTGTTGATAAAAAACGTTAAGAATTGTAAGTTACTCATTGGCGTTTTTCCCGGACTTAATAAGTTGATTCCTGTATCTGTTGCTAATGACCAGTTATTGTGTTTTCCAGAACCATTTACACCTTTGAATGGTTTTTCGTGGAATAAAACTTTAAAATCGTGACGCTCTCCTACCTTTTGCATCACATCCATTAATAATGAATTGTGATCTACCGCTAAATTTGTTTCTTCAAAGATAGGTGCTAATTCAAATTGGTTAGGCGCTACTTCATTGTGACGTGTTTTAACCGGAATTCCTAATAACATACATTCGTTTTCTAAATCACGCATATACGTTAAAACTCTCGTAGGAATTGAACCAAAATAATGGTCGTCTAATTGTTGACCTTTAGCTGCAGTGTGTCCTAATAAAGTTCTTCCTGTTGCTAATAAGTCGGGTCTTGATGAAGCTAAAGCGCTATCTACCAAGAAATATTCTTGTTCCCAACCTAAAGTTGGTGTTACTCTTTTTACGTTTTTATCGAAATATTTTGCTACATCAATAGCAGCTGAATCGATAGCATGTAACGCTCTTAATAAAGGCGTTTTATTATCTAATGCTTCTCCTGTATATGATACGAAAACAGTTGGAATACACAAAGTTGTTCCAAAAATAAATGCTGGTGATGTTGGATCCCAAGCCGTATAACCTCTCGCTTCAAAAGTGTTACGAATTCCACCATTTGGAAAAGAAGACGCATCTGGCTCTTGTTGTGCTAATTGACTTCCTCCAAATTTTTCAACTGGGTCACTTCCATCAGGGAATGTTTCAAAAAAAGCATCGTGCTTTTCAGCTGTTGTACCTGTTAATGGCTGAAACCAATGTGTATAATGTGTCACACCTTTAGACAAAGCCCATTCTTTCATCCCAAGTGCAATATAGTCTGCAATTTTTCTATCGATTTTAACACCGTCAGCTGCTGCTTTAACTGCTTTATAAGCATCCGGAGTTAAAAATTGTCGCATAGCTTTGTCACCAAAGACATTACTACCAAAAATAACTGATTTTCTATCCAATTCTTCTACGTGAACTGGCTTTCTGTCTGTTGCTTTTCTTAAAGCTTGAAAACGAAATGTTGACATAAGTGCGTGTGTGTTTAAAGTTATACCTATTAAAAGTTATGCAAATATATGAATTTTTTAATAAATATTTATTTGTACCCTATTTTTTTAGGGGTTAAATATAAAAATTATTACTTTTACACTATGAGAACAATAAATTTACACATGATAATGCTCGGATGTACTCCAAAAGGACGTTTTACCGAACAACACGATATTTTTTTTGGGATAGGAACAGGTTTAAAAGATTTAGTTCCAGATATGAACGCTTTTTGGCCAGAAGCAAATGGTAGAATTCATATTGACGCGTGGCAAAAAATCACAACTGTTGATGGATTTTCAATTGAAGTTGTATCTAAAGAAACACCATTAACACAAGAAGAACAATTATTCTTTTTAAATTTAGGTGGTTACAAAGAAGGAGAATTTGAAGAATATCATTATAAAGTAATAGTGGTTGCGAAAACAAAAGCCGAAGCGATTAAAAAAGCAAAACAAACTACTTTTTATAAACATTTTGGTTTCAAAGGCGCTGAATCGCATATTGATGATAAATATGGCATTGATGTAGATGATATTCACAACATTGAAGATATTCTTTCGGATAAATTCAAATTGCAGTACCGTTTAAAAATAACAAAAACCAATGTGACTTCAGAAGATGAAAAACACATTGGTTATTTAAAAATTGATAAAATTTCAGAATAAAAAAGAGCTATCAGATTGGATAGCTCTTTTGGTTTAAAGATATTTTATATTATTTGGGTTAATACCAAAAGTTTCTATTACTGCATTATAATCGTTAAAATCAACTTGAACGTCACTTCTATTGGAGAAATATCCAGGTATAATTACAATTCTAAAAGTTTGATTAAAAATATACTCAGGAGTTTCTGATAAATTATAAGTACCATTTGCATAAATAGTAAAATCTTCTCTACTAAAATCATAATCATAATCTAGTTCATCTCCACCACTTAAATATAGTGTGCGAGGAATTAATTGCCAAACAGGTGTATTAGAATCTATTAAATCAGACATTCTATAAATTAAAATATTATCAGAAGCGTAAATTTGAGGATTTAAACTTCTATAGATAAAGTATCCACCTGTCGAACTATTATAACTAAAATTAACGTTTCTCAATTCAAAAACCTCAGCAATAGTATCGTTATCAACATTATCGTTTTCTTCGTTAACTGTACAACTTTGTAGTGCTATCATCCCGATAAAAGCTATCAATAAAGTAATTTTCTTCATAATATTTAAATTTTAAATTATTTCTTGTGTAAATATAACCAATTCTTGTGCCAAACTTTTATAAGATATAAATTAGTATCTTTGTAATCACTAAAAAATCCATAAAAATGGGGAGAAATAATCCAAAAAATATTAAAGCACACAACGACAAATTACACAAAGAGCAAGCGAAAGAAAAAGCTAAAAAGAATGCTCGTACTGAAAAATTAAAAGAAATTCAACGAAAATTCAACGAATCTAAATCGTAATTTATGTCGGTTTGCTACTGCGGAAATAACGTTTCCTTTCAAAATTGCTGCGAACCTTATACCAAAGGAATTAAAAACGCACCTACAGCAGAAACCTTAATGCGTTCACGTTATAGTTCTTTTGCAACGGGTGCCGCAGATTACTTGGTAAACACTACGCATATTTCAAAAAGACGATTCCACAACAAAAAAGATATTTTAGATTGGAGTCAAGCCAACAAATGGTTAAAATTAGAAGTTCTAGCCTCAACAGAAAACACAGTTACCTTCAAAGCGTATTATTTAGATGAAAATTTAAAAGCACAAGTCCATTACGAACATTCTACTTTTAAATTGGAAAATGGAATTTGGTTTTATGTGGATGGAGAATTTAAATAAAATGTATCCTCGTTCCATTTTAATGGATTTTGTTCAATATAATGTTGAATATTATCAAATGATTTCGAATTGCGAATGACATGATCGTGAAATCGGGATTGCCACCCGAAATTGGGGTTCATTTGTCGTGACGTTTTGGTTACAATTGATTTATATGAACCTACGATTGATGAAATGGTATTTTTTCCCTGATTTTGAAATCGGGATGAACCAATAATTGAATTGGTTTCGATGTTAGTAGAGACAAGGCAATGCCTTGTCTCTACGAATGGTTCATCATTCGTTTTGTCAATAATCAATATCCCATGAACATGATTTGGCATCACCACAAAATTTCCCAATTCAACCATTGGAAAATGATTGGGTATTTCGTACCAAAATTGTTGTGCCAATTTCCCGATTTCGGATAATTGCATATTTCCGTTTTTAATATTTCCGAAAAAATGTTCTCGATTTTGGGTGCAGATGGTAATGAAATAGGCTCCATTGTTCGCATAATCCCAAGTTTGTAAACGCGCAGAAGAAATGCGGTATTTGTTTTTAAATTTATTTTGCATGGCGTTGAATGTTATATCGTTATGCTAAGAAAAATGGAAATGGATTTTATTTTTTTTAAATGAATTCAAAAAAAAAAGAGACGCAATAAATCGCATCTCTACAGAATATATATATTTTGAAATATTACATATTTCTTCGGTATTGTCCACCAACTTCAAACAATGCACTTGTAATTTGTCCTAACGAACACACTTTGGTTGCATCCATTAATTTTTCGAAAATGTTTTGGTTGTTGATGGCTGCTTCTTGAATTACATTCAATTGCTCGGCAACTTTTTCTGCACTTGTTTTGTGAAGATTGTTCAACATATCAATTTGATATTGTTTTTCTTCTTCCGTTGCACGAATAACCTCAGCTGGAATAACCGTTGGTGAACCTTTTGAACTCAAGAACGTATTTACACCGATAATTGGGAATTCGCCAGTATGCTTCAAGGTTTCGTAATACAACGATTCTTCTTGGATTTTAGAACGTTGATACATCGTTTCCATGGCACCTAAAACACCACCGCGTTCTGTGATTCTGTCGAATTCTTGTAAAACCGCATCTTCCACTAAATCAGTTAATTCTTCAATAATGAACGAACCTTGAATTGGATTTTCGTTTTTCGCTAAACCTAATTCTTTATTAATAATCAACTGAATTGCCATTGCTCTACGCACTGATTCTTCGGTTGGCGTTGTAATCGCTTCGTCGTAAGCATTAGTATGCAACGAGTTACAGTTATCGTAAATTGCATACAACGCTTGTAAAGTAGTACGAATGTCATTGAAATCAATCTCTTGTGCGTGTAATGAACGTCCAGATGTTTGAATATGGTATTTCAACATTTGTGCTCTTTCGTTGGCTCCGTATTTATTTTTTAAAGCTTTTGCCCAAATTTTACGCGCTACACGACCGATTACCGCATATTCCGGATCAATTCCGTTTGAGAAAAAGAATGATAAATTCGGACCGAAATCGTTGATATTCATTCCTCTGCTTAAATAGTATTCTACATAAGTGAAACCATTCGCTAATGTAAATGCTAACTGCGTAATTGGATTCGCACCAGCTTCTGCAATATGATATCCAGAAATCGAAACCGAATAGAAATTACGAACATTTTGCTTGATGAAATATTCCTGAACATCGCCCATTAAACGTAAAGCGAATTCAGTAGAGAAAATACAAGTATTTTGTGCTTGATCTTCTTTTAAAATATCCGCTTGAACCGTTCCACGAACTTGTGCTAACGTTTTTACTTTAATATCTTGGTATACATCTAAAGGTAAAACTTGGTCACCTGTTACTCCTAAAAGCATCAAACCTAAACCATTGTTTCCTTCTGGCAAAGCGCCTTGATATCTTGGACGCTCCACTCCTTTTTTCTTATAGATTTCGTTGATTTTTTCTTCAACTTCAACTTGAAGATTATTTTCAATAATATATTTTTCACAGTTTTGATCAATAGCTGCATTCATGAAGAATCCTAACAACATGGGTGCTGGACCGTTAATCGTCATCGAAACCGAAGTTAACGGATGACTTAAATCGAAACCTGAATATAATTTTTTTGCATCGTCTAAACAGCAAATTGAAACTCCTGCATTTCCAATTTTTCCATAAATATCTGGACGAACGTGTGGATCATTTCCGTATAGCGTTACCGAGTCAAAAGCAGTTGATAAACGTTTTGCTGGTAATCCCGCAGAAACATAATGGAAACGTTTATTGGTTCTTTCTGGTCCACCTTCTCCGGCAAACATTCTACTTGGGTCTTCACCTTCGCGTTTGAATGGATATAATCCTGATGCGAATGGGAATTCTCCTGGTACATTTTCTTGTAAATTCCATTTTAAGATGTCACCCCAAGCTTGGTATTTTGGTAAAGCTACTTTTGGAATTTGAGAATGCGATAAAGATTCGGTATGCGTTGCGATTTTGATTTCTTTATCACGAACTTTAAAACTATAAACCGGATTTTTGTATTTGTTTACTTTTTCGTCCCAAGTTAAAATAATTTCCCAGTTGTATGGGTCAAGGTTCATTTTTACGCGGTCGAATTCTTTAGTTAATAACGAAATGAAATCTTTGTTATCATCAGTAATTTTTAAAGAACTTTCAACAATTCCTGCTTTGTCTAATTGCGGAAGATTTCCATTAACCGATTCAACGGTTTTGAAAATTCCGTATAATTTTTGAGCTACTTCTACTTGAGAAAGTGCTGTTTCATCGTATTTTCTATTGTTTTCTGCAATTTCAGATAAATAACGTGTTCTGTGAGGCGGAATTACGAAAATCTTCTCGCTCATTTCTCGTGTAATTTCAAAAGTCGATTTTAAATCAGCTCTTGTTTTCGCAACAATCTTATCCATGATAGATTTGTAAAGCGTATTCATTCCTGGGTCGTTGAATTGTGACGCGATTGTTCCAAAAATTGGCATCTTATCGGTATCCACATCCCATAAATTATGATTGCGTTGGTATTGTTTTTTTACATCACGAATCGCATCTAAAGCACCACGTTTGTCGAATTTATTCAAAGCCACTAAATCAGCAAAATCTAACATATCGATTTTTTCTAATTGTGTTGCTGCTCCAAATTCTGGTGTCATTACGTATAACGAAACATCAGAATGGTCCATTATTTCAGTATCCGATTGTCCAATACCTGAAGTTTCTAAAACAATTAAATCATATTTCGCTGCTTTTAACACTTGAATCGCTTCAGCTACATATTTTGATAAAGCCAAATTGGATTGACGAGTTGCTAACGAACGCATATAAACACGAGAATTGTTAATGGCATTCATACGAATTCTATCGCCTAACAAAGCACCGCCTGTTTTACGTTTTGATGGGTCAACCGAAATTAATCCGATTGTTTTTTCAGGGAAATCAATTAAAAAACGACGCACTAATTCATCTACTAACGATGATTTTCCTGCACCACCCGTTCCTGTGATTCCTAAAACTGGAATTTTTGACGTTTCATTCTTTTGGTGAATTTTGTCAAAAACCGATTTAGCAATTTCAGGGAAATTCTCTGCGGCTGAAATCAATCGTGCAATTGCGGTTGGATTTTTCTCTTCAATATGTGATAATTCGCCCGTTAATTTATCTCCAATTGGATAATCAGAACGTTGTACTAAATCGTTAATCATACCTTGTAATCCCATAGCACGACCATCATCTGGCGAATAAATTCTTTCGATGCCGTATTCGTGTAATTCTGAGATTTCAGAAGGTAAGATAACACCTCCACCTCCACCAAATATTTTGATATGACCTGCTCCTTTTTCTTTAAGCAAATCGTACATATATTTGAAATATTCATTGTGACCTCCTTGGTAAGATGTCATAGCAATCGCATTAGCATCTTCTTGAATAGCAGTATTTACAACTTCTTCCACACTTCTATCATGTCCAAGGTGAATGACCTCAACACCCGTAGCTTGAATAATTCTACGCATGATATTAATGGCTGCATCATGTCCATCAAAAAGTGAAGCTGCAGTCACAATTCTTACTTTATTCTTAGGAATATAAGGAGTTTGTAGTTCCATCTATAATTTTTATTCGTTTTTAAGGGTGCAATTTACGAATTTAATAATATTATTTCATTCAATTTTTAGAATAAATTCACTCAAAAAATGGCACTATCTTTGCAAATAAGTTAGTAAAACAGAAAAATATGAAAAAAATCACCCTTAGTCTAGTAGCGTTTGGTTTGTTTGGTTGTGCCGAAATGCAACAAGTATTAGATCAATTACCGCAAGGAACCGGTGTATTGAGTCAGGCAGAAATTGGGAATGGTTTAAAAGAAGCATTGAACAATGGTATTGCCAAACAAGTTTCAAAATTAACCGCAACGGATGGTTTTTTTAAAAATGAAGCTGTAAAAATATTATTACCCGAAGAACTTCAAACAGTAGATAAAAAATTACGTCAAATAGGAATGAGTAAATTAGCTGATGAAGGTTTAAAAGTAATTAATCGTGCTGCGGAAGATGCTGTTAAAGAAGCGACACCTATTTTTGTGGATGCTGTAAAACAAATGACATTCACTGATACTAAAAATATTTTAATGGGTAACGAAAGTTCGGCAACAACTTATTTACAAAATACAACATCAACTGCTTTATACACAAAATTTAATCCAGAAATTAAAAAATCGTATACTAAAGTTGGGGCAGATAAAGTTTGGAAAGAAATTATCACCAAGTACAACAGCATTCCGCTAGTAAAAAAAGTAAATCCAGATTTAACCGATTACACAACAAACAAAGCCATGGAAGGAGTTTTCAAAATGATTGCAGTGGAGGAAAAAAATATCCGAACTAATTTAACCTCAAGAAGTTCAGATTTATTAAGAAAAGTATTTGCCTTACAAGATCAAAAATAATTCTTTCTTAGAAATTTATTTATTTTCAAAAAAACTTTAAAATTTAAATAATCAACAACATAAGAATAACACAACCTTAACATTACAATTCAAAAATTCATCGGATATTTGCAATGTAATAAGTATAGAGTTATCATATAGTTAGGGTTAGTTTAGTAAAAATCACTCCAATGAAAATTGGAGTTTTTTTTGCATAAAAAAAGACCGATTTTCATCGGTCTTTAATATTTTAAACATACATTAATTTCTACAAGTAGGATCTAAATGCCTTCTTAGCCTAGTAGCTGTTGTAAAATCATTTGAACAACTTGGAATACCTTTTGTATCATCATACGGTGTTGCTGGGTCGTCAACTAAGGCTCCATTAAAAGGATAATAACCTGTTTTAGTTTCCGTACCATCCAAATATGTAAATGAACGTTCTGTTTTCGTTAACACTCCATCAGCGTCATCATCTACATCAATATAATCAGGTCTTTCATCACCATCTGTATCAATTGCATCATCAACAAAATTAGGACCATATTCATGCATCGATAAAATACCATCTCTATCATGATCTCTTCTTCTTAAATTATGTAATTTAAACGAAAATACTAATGGCGCATAAGAAGGAATTGTTAAAGTTCCCGAGCTAAAATAAGCCAAACCAGATGGAAGAAACATTACTCCTGTTCCAAAATTATCGTTAAAATCTATAGTTCCGTCTATATTTGGAATAGGATTAAATGTACCTGTTTTAAATTTAGGTATTACTTCAGCCCAACCTCTAATTACTTCATCTAAAGACAACCATACTGGATTTTGTTTACTATCAAAAACCGTTTGCGTGTATGTATCCACCGCATCAACAGTAGTTTTCGCAAAACTAAATCCTTTATAAGAAACAAATGAAGAATCAACCCTTGTAATATTTTCTCCCGAACCTTCTCTTAAATTTAAATAATAAACTTTATATGTAATATCATGTAATTCAACTTCAAAATCTTTAACTAATTCAGGCATATCCCAGACTGATTGTTGCGAACTACCTTCTGGAATTTGTGTAAAAGTTACATTATATTCAGAATCAATGGTTGCATAATGTGAATGTAAAAAATCTTCTATCTCTGCAATGTCTTCTAAATATACTTCTTCATAAGGTCTGTCAGGTGTAGCTGAACTGCTATCATCATTTTGACACGAATAAAACCCAGTAAATAAACTTAAAACCAATACTATTTTAATCAAACTCTTCATTATTATGCATTTTTTGTGAGCGCAAGATACAATTTTCATTTATTTTTGCAGAAATATTAACACGGTTTTTTGATTTATATTATGCGAATAGATAAACTTTTATGGTGTTTACGTTATTATAAAACCCGAAGTATAGCAACTGAAGCGGTAAAAAAAGGGCATATAACTGTGAATGGTCAGGCTGCAAAAGCTTCAAGAGAGGTATATCCCACAGACAAAATTACACTTCGTAAAGACCAAATTAATTATAAATTAACCATCATTGACATTCCTCAAAATCGTTTAGGAGCTAAATTGTTGGACATGTACAGAAAAGACGAAACTCCGGTGGAAGCATTTGAACATTTAGAATTATTAAAATTATCGAAAGAACATTATCGAGCAAACGGAACAGGACGCCCCACTAAAAAAGAGCGAAGAGATATTGATGATTATTTATGGGATTCAGACGATGTAGAAGATAGTAATAAAACAGATTAAATGAATTACTGGGAAGAACGTTATTTAAAAGGAGAAACTGGATGGGATGCTGGAACAATTACCACTCCATTAAAAGAATACATTGATCAATTAACTAATAAAAATAGTAAAATTTTAATTCCAGGTGCTGGGAACGGTTACGAATTTGACTACCTTATTAACAAAGGGTTTAAAAATGTGTATGTCGTTGATATTGCAGAAACACCATTAGAAAATATCAAAACGAGAAAACCAGAATTAGCTTCACATTTAATACATTCTGACTTTTTTGCTTTAGATATAACTTTTGATTTAATATTAGAACAAACCTTTTTCTGTGCATTACCACCTCAAATGCGTTCTCAATATGTTGAAAAAATGGCTGAACTTTTATTACCAAAAGGAAAATTAGCGGGATTGCTTTTCGATTTTCCATTAACAAGTGACGGCCCGCCATTTGGAGGTTCTAAAGAAGAATACATCAAACGATTTTCTCCAAAATTTGAAATTAAAAAACTAGAACGCGCATATAATTCAATAAAGCCAAGAGAAAATAAAGAACTCTTTTTTATCTTTGAGGTCAAATAACAACAACACATGGAAAATATCATTTTAACTCACAAAGAAATCACACACAAAACCAAACGAATTGCTTACCAAATTTTCGAAACATTTGTTAATGATGACGAAGTAATTTTAGCCGGAATAGCAAACAATGGTTTCACATTTGCACAAAAAATTGCTACAGAATTGGCTTTAATTTCTGATTTAAAAATTACACTTTGTGAAGTTAAAATCAACAAACAAAACCCACAAGACAAGAATATTATTACATCTATACCAGAAGCAGAATATCAAAACAAATCATTGGTTTTAATAGATGATGTATTAAACTCAGGAACCACGTTAATATATGGCGTGAAACACTTTTTAGAAGTTCCATTAAGCAAGTTTAAAACAGCCGTTTTAGTTGACAGAAATCATAAAAAATATCCTGTAAAAGCTGATTTTAAAGGAATATCTCTATCAACATCATTACAAGAACACATTCAAGTTGTTTTTGAAGAAGATAACTCCTATGCCTATTTAAGTTAATAAAATTTCAATTTCATTAACGATTTGTTCCGCTAATTTTCCATCAACGTTTACTACTTTTGTTGCTTGATGGTAATAAAAATTACGATCAAATAAATGTTTATTTATAAAATCTTTTAATACAACTTCATCTTGATTATGCAATAAGGGTCGTTTACTTTTTTCATTAATTAATCTACTGACCAAAGTATCTACTGTTGCTTTTAAATAAATTGAAAAAACACCTTCTTGTATAATTAATTCATGATTATTATAATAACAAGGAGTACCTCCGCCTAGACTCAAAACAAAACTTTCATTTTTACTCAATAAGGCTTTTAATACTTCATTTTCTTTTTTTCTAAAATAAATTTCTCCTTTACTTTGAAACAATTCTACGATAGAACTTTGAGACATACACTCTATTTCTTGATCCAAATCATAGAAGGTAATTTGTAATTTCTTTGCTAAAAAATCGCCTATTAGAGACTTACCACACCCCATGTAACCTAACAATACTATTTTCATACACAAATAATCCTCTATAAATTAAAGAGTTAAGAAATTAATTATAAAAAAAGACAAATTTATAATAAATTCCCATTGGAAAATAAATAAATGTTTATATATTTGCACCCGCATTCAAGAAAAGGAAATGACTTGGTAGCTCAGTTGGTAGAGCACATCACTTTTAATGATGGGGTCCTGGGTTCGAGCCCCAGCCAGGTCACAAAAAAACAATATTTTTATGAATGCTACGACTTGGTAGCTCAGTTGGTAGAGCACATCACTTTTAATGATGGGGTCCTGGGTTCGAGCCCCAGCCAGGTCACAATAATCTAAAG
>Ga0255098_1000046_pt1 | contig 41922 bp, 40 predicted proteins | sample Colum_Atlam_RepC_2_FD_188440 | JGI IMG/M metagenome (GOLD analysis project Ga0255098, IMG submission 188440) | Freshwater microbial communities from Columbia River, Oregon, United States - Colum_Atlam_RepC_8d | ecosystem: Environmental > Aquatic > Freshwater > River | place: USA: Oregon... | reverse complement strand
ATAAAATTTGGAATAATAAATAATTATATAAAATTTAACAATTTACATTTTGCAATCAACTCTTTATCCGTAACTTTTTTATTGAAAATTTGTGTTTTAATTGCTGCTTTTCTTTTTTCAATTGTACTTAGCGATAGATTGATGTATTCAGGTAAATCTTTAGTTTGAATTCCTTTTTCTAAAAAAAGTAAAATTTGTGTATCAAATTCATCCCAACTTAATGCATTTTTTAGTAATTGCTGAATTGCATTATTTATTGAAGTAGAAAAATAGTTTTCAACGTTTACAATTTTATCAAAGATTTCAGGAAACATTTCAAAATCGATGTCATTCTTAGAAATAAAACCTTCTGGATTTACTTGCTTGTAGGCATTGAATAATACTAATGATTCATTATGCATTGTAAGCATGATAATGATACAATCGGGAAAAGTATTTCTTATTAAAATAGCCACATCAGTACCCGATAATAATTTTTCCTCTCTATATTCAGGAATACTTATATCAATTAGAGCCACATCAAAAGGATTCTCCGTTATTTCGGCTTGCTTAATTAATTTAAAAGCAGTACAACAATCTGTGGCTTTATGGAAAATAGTCTCATTGAATTCATCCCTGGATTTAATCAAATTTATATAAGCATCTGAATTTATTGGATGATCATCAATAACCAAAATGTTGTTTTTCCTGTTTTTCATACTAAACCGTAATAATTTCTTCTTTAAACCGTAAAAAAAGATAAAAATGAAATCTAATTTGCACCAAATTTATACAAATCGTGTTAAAAACCTATATCATAGTCGATTTTTTAGCCACAATTGATGAAAATTTGAATGATTTTCAATCTTTTGAGGAATACTTATGTGTAGGTTATTGTAAAGATTATAAGTCTGCTTTAAACACCATTTTAGTAAAAAAGCCAGATATTTTATTTTTTCATTTCTCAGATGAAATTCCGCTCACCTTATTATATGAACTAAAAGAATTTACAGAGTACTTACCCTATATTATAGTAATACATGAGGAAGAGAAAATGGCTTATTCGGCTTTAAAACATAATGCTTCTGATTTTATTTTATTACCCCTACAAGAGATAGAAATCAGAAAATCACTGTATAAATTTTCTATGCAGCAACTAAAGAAATCTTCTGCTAAACTATGTGTTCGTTCCAATGGTGATTATCACTTTATAAGTTTAGATGATATTTTATATTTTAAAGCTGATAACAATACTACAGATATTCACCTTATATCTGGTAAAGTTATTTCGGGGTTTAAAACTCTGAAGTATTATGAGAGTCAATTACCTTCTTTTTTTTTTAGAATTCACAACAGCCATATTGTTAATCTTAATTATGTCACACGAATTAACATTGGTAAATCAGATTGTTATTTACTTGATAACACTATTAAATTACCTTTTTCTAGAACCTACAAGGAACAAATTGATTTAATAATCAAACGATTGGGATAATCGGTTTTGTTAGTTACCCTTTAATTTATGTCATTCACTTTTAGAAAGTTACCACTTACTAAAGACGCTTTGTTTTCCTCTTTTTTTTTGAAATCTCCCAGTACTTTTGACTTGTTCGAAACACAGAACAGTTGAATTCAATTTGGTTTTTTAATGAGGGAATTGGTTTAAAAAAGTAATCAAGCATTAAAAAACTACTGTTAAAGTACTCCCAGCTTTTTCAGAAAATCATTTGCGGTGCCTCAGCTCCGCACAGCTCACTATTGTTCAATTTTTAAAATGATTTTTATGAAAATTTATGCTTTAACCGCAGTAGCTTCTGCCTGCTTTTTATTTACTTCTTGTACAACGGATGATTTAGAGAATCAGAATGTGGAAACAACTAATTTACAGAATAACAATATAGAAAGTTATATGATGAAAGTTGGAGATACAACATCCACCACAATTGATGGGGAACCTGTCAAAACGATTGGAAGAGACAATTAATTAAATGAATATATTTTTAATAAAAGTCGTGCATTGCATGGCTTTTATTATTTTTGGTAAAATTTAATTATTTTGAAAAATTTATCTTTTATAGTTTTCTTCTTTTTTCTCTATTGTAATAAAGGAGATAATACTTCATTTAAAACAAACGAAATATTCCCAAAAAATTTTGAAAATTATTCCATTATTGAAAAGAATAATTTTTTAGATTCAATTATTAAGGAAATTGATAATCAAAATAATGATTCTACAAAAATTAAATTTTTATTCGAGATATCTAATCAATATTTTTATTTGAAAAATTCCAATTTTTCTATAAAAGTATCGAAAAAAGCGTTTGAATCTGCATTAAAAATAAAAGATTCTATTAGCATGGGACGTTCTTTATACTACATTGGAGATTGTTATTTAGAATTTCAAAAAGATAGTGCCTACTATTATTACAAAGAGTCTGAAAAAATTTTTCACAAATTGAAGAATAAGGATCGTTTAGCTAAGGTACATTATAATAAAGCTTATCTATTGTTTTATGAAGGAAACTATGTAGAAAGTGAAATAGAAGTAATTAAAGCTTTAAATTACTTAGAAGATAGCAAGAATTTAATAACTAAATATCGTTGTTACTCTTTACAAGGATCTAATCACCTGGAATTAGAGGAATATGAAAAAGCATTAATTTATTTTAACGAAGCTTCTAATATATTAATTAAGCTTCAAAAACAAAATAAAGATACTGATTCATTTTATGATTATAATATTACTAATATAATTGATATTTGTAATGTATATGATGAACAAAAGAATTATTCAAAAGCTGTAATAGAGCTTAAAAAAATTATTAAGTCAAATAAAGTTCAAGATTTTCCAAATTTATATCATGCAGTCATAGGAAATCTTGGATACTCTTTGATGAAGAATGGTAAATATGAAGAGGCTAGAGAATATTTTAAAAAAGCAATTGAATTAACTAAGAATAATAAAAACACACAAGGTTATCTTTATAAAATTATTAATTATGGAGAATACCATTTATTAACAAAAGACACTCTTAAAGCAAAAGAATATTTTAATGAAGCTTTGTATTTAGCTAAAAAATTAAAAAGCGGAAAAGAAATTTTAATTACTCTTGATTTTTTATCCAAAGCTGACAAGTCAAAAGCATCTAATTATAAATCAGAATACATAAGTATTAATGATAGCATCATAAAAAAGCAACGCGAGAACCGAGAAAAGTTTGCTCGAATTGAATACGAAACCTACCAGGTAGAAGAAGAAAATAAAATATTGTCTAGTAAAAACTTACTCTTGTTATCCGGTTTATCTTTATCGATTGCTGTTTTTTCAATTGTACTAATCATTAGAAACAGAATTTCCAGAAAAAAAGAGCTTTATTTGATTCAACAAAAAGAACTTGCTGATGAAGAATTATTTAATTTAACTAAAGAATTTCAGACAAGTCTTGTGGAAGCTAAGGAAACGGAACAAAAGAAATTATCAAAAGAGTTGCATGATGGAATAGTTAATAAAATCTATGGAATTCGAATGATGCTGGGTAGCCTCAATGCGAATTCAGATGAAGCTTCAAAATCCCAACGTTTAGGTTATATAAAAGAACTTCACAAATTAGAGTCGGAAGTCCGTGATTTATCGCATGACTTGAATACCGACTTTTCAAAATATGTTGGGGAGTTTAATTTCTTATTAGAACAATTGGTTCAAAATAATAATGTCATTGGAACTACGCATTTTATATCGGAGATTGCTTCAGAGATAGATTGGAGTATGTATTCATCGGTTATTAAAATTAATATTTACAGAATCTTGCAAGAATTATTGCAAAACGTAAATAAATTTGCTGATGCAAAAGAATGCTTAGTGCAAATCTATGAATTGAATAACGAGCCAATTATTGAAGTAAAAGATGATGGTGTTGGATTTGATGTAAATTCTGTATCAAAAGGTATTGGATTAAAAAACATAAGGGAAAGAGCCAAATCGATAGATTCTGAAATTGAAATTAAAAGTATTATAAATGAAGGAACTACAATTAAACTAAAAGTAAAAATCGGAAGTTTATAAAGCTCCCGATTTTCTTACAGTCGTTTCCCTGAGTACAAACTTATCTTTTAAAAGTTTCATGTCTTCACTTACTTTTCTATCCAGGACTTTCGCATAGTGTTGCGTGGTTCTCAAATTCTTATGACCCAACATTTTGCTTACACTCTCAATTGGAACACCGTTAGTAAGGGTTATGGTAGTAGCGAAAGTATGTCGGGCAATATGAAAGGTTAGTTCTTTTTCTATTTCACAAATAGCTGCTATTTCTTTTAAATAAGCATTCATTTTTTGGTTGGATAGGATAGGGAGGAGCCTGTCTTCATTGTTACTTTGTGGATGGTTCTCATATTTATCAATTATCATTTGTGTGACTGGTAGAATCGGAATCTTGGATGCGCTTTCCGTTTTTTGACGGTGGGTAGAAATCCATTTTTCACCATCTATACCAATAATTATATTTGATTTGGTTAGGTTATACACATCGATGTAAGCCAAACCAGTAAAGCACGAAAACAAAAAGATGTCTCTTACTAGTTCTAACCTATTGATTTTAAAATTTTTATTAAGCAATACTTCAATTTCTAATTCAGTTAAATACGTTCTCTCCACTTCTTTTACTTTTCCTTTGTAATTTAAGAATGGATCCTTTTCTAACCATCCATTTACATAACATTGTTTTACAATTTTACCAAAGTTTCGAATGTATTTTATGGTCGAATTGTTATTGCAGTTTTTGGTGTTTCTCAAATAGAAATCGAAGTCGTTAATAAAGGCAATGTCTACTCTTTTAATTGAAATGTCGTTTATCTTGTATTGGTGTTTTAGAAATTCTTTGGTATGGCTTAAAGTGGTTTCATACTTCTTGAAGGTGTTATTGGAAAATTCTTTTCCTATTAGCTCTTTCATTCTTTTGTTATGGTCTTCAAAAATGAGTAGTAGTTTCCGTTGGTTTTCTTCGATACCTAATAGTTTATTTTTAAAAGTTTGGGCATTAATTTCTTGATCATTATTAACCATCCACTTTTCGGTTTCGTATGCTTTATTTTTAAGGATATCTAGATAGCTATTAATTAGTCGGGCTTCTTCTGAATTTCCTTTTATTCTGCCTGCTTCTTTGTTCCATTTTGCTTTATCTACAAATTTGGAAGTACTGAGTTCGATGCGAATTCCATTAATGGTGATTCTTTGATAAATAGGGTATAAGCCTTTTTTGGATGCTTTTGCACTTTTCAAGTAGAAAAGTATGGACATTTTGTGTTTCATTTTGTGGTAACCTTTTCGTTATTCAAATTAATTATTTTAGTTCTTTTTGTCAAGATGTTCATCTTTTGAACTGCTTGCTGTCATTGACTTTACAAGAAATTCGGTTACCTTAATTTTGATTTTTTTCGGGTAACCGATTTTTGTTTCAATGGTTTGGGATTTAATAGATAATTTGAATAGTGGTTAAAACATAAAAGCCTGTAAATCATACGATTTACAGGCATTTAGTCTGTTTTGAATTTGTTTTAGTGGAGTCGGAGAGAATCGAACTCTCGTCCAAACAAGCAATCAAATAGCTTTCTACACGCTTAGTTTCTTCTTGGATTTTCGACAAAGAGCAAGGCTAGAAACCGCCACTCTTTGCTTAGCTTTATCAGTGTCAGAACGGATTTAAAACATTACCGTTCCTAGGTTTACATTTACGGTTCTCCTAAACCAACCGCCATAAACCAAGGCTTTTGAGGAGAATCCAGCTTTCCTACCTAGTAGGAACTTGGCAAATCTTACTATAATTCAGATTAAGCAGCTAAAGCGTAATTATTTTCGCCGTTTATAGGTTTGTACATTTGGATTTACGAGCTAAACATACAATGCTCGACGTGCTTACTAATCAATTCCACTCGCTGTCAAAACCAGTCGACCCCAATTTTTTAAGTGTTCAGTTGCAGTTTTTAGAATGCAACCCTTATGTTGTTATCAAAAAGTGAGCCAAAAGTACTATCATTTTTTCAATAAAAAAAGTGTTTGTATAAAGACTAGTAAAATGTTATATTTGTAACATAAATACAACGTTTGGTTACAATATATATAAAATATGAAATTCGGTATAATTAAAGAACGAAAAAATCCCCCTGATAGAAGAGTAGTTTTTACACCAGAAGAATTAGTTCGTTTACAGTCAGAACATTCAGAAGCTAAAATTAAAGTTGAAACTTCAGATATTAGAGTATTTTCAGATGAGCAGTATGCTGATTTGGGAATTGAAGTCACTGCAGATCTTTCAGATTGTGATGTGCTTTTTGGCGTAAAAGAAGTTCCAGTTGATGCTTTAATCCCTAATAAAAAGTACTTTTTCTTTTCACATACCATAAAAAAACAGTCTTATAATAGAAAATTACTACAAGCGATTCTGAATAAAAATATAGAATTGTACGATCATGAAACCATTGTTGATGCAAACAACAAAAGATTGATTGGATTTGGTCGTTATGCAGGAATTGTAGGCGCATATAACGGTTTTAGAGCTTTTGGCATTAAATATGATTTATTTACTCTAGCCAAAGCCGAAACGTTAAGTGGAAAAGATGAATTAATTGCCCGTCTAAAAAGACAAACTTTACCCAATATTAAAATTGTACTTACGGGACATGGAAAAGTGGGGATGGGGGCTAAAGAAATTTTAGATGGCATGAAAATCAAGCAAGTAGCCATTGAAGATTTTTTATCTAAACAATATTCGGAACCTGTTTATACGCAAATTGATGTTTTAGATTACAACAAGCGTATTGATGGTTCGATTTCAGCTAAATCTGATTTTTATAAAAACCCACAAGAATATACTTCCGATTTTGGTCGTTTTTCTAAAGTGGCTGATGTATTTATGGCGGGGCATTTTCACGGTAACGGAGCCCCAGATATCTTGACAAGAGAAATGTTGCAGGCTGCCGATAATAAAATTCAAGTTGTGGCCGATATTTCTTGTGATGTTGATGGTCCTATTGCTTGTACCCTAAAAGCATCTACAATTGCAGAACCGTTCTTTGGTTATTTGCCAAGTGAACATATAGAAGTTTCGTATACTCATCCAGCATCCATCATGGTCATGTCGGTCGATAATTTACCTTGTGAATTACCCAAAGATGCCAGTGAGGGATTTGGTGAAATGTTTATGCAACACGTTATTCCAGCTTTTTTTAATGGTGATAAAGATGGCATCTTAGCCAGAGCAAAAATGACAGAGAACGGAAAATTAACGCCTCGATTTGCTTATTTACAAGAATATGTTGATGAAAAACAGGAAACTTTAGTATCAAAATAACTGATAACCCGATGAAAATCGGGTTTTTTTATGTCAATTGAGTACCGTACTATATTAATTAACACGAAAACGTTTTCGTTAATAAAATTATTTCATTGTTTAAAATAAAAGCATTAATGAATGTATATTTAGCCTTTGATTCTATTAATAAGCAAGTTGTTTATTGCAATAGATAAAATTCTACTAAACTAACTAATTTAAAAAACTATGAGTACAAACCAAATTAAAACGAATTGGGCACAATTTATTCCCTTAGTAACAGTTTTCTTTTTTTGGGGATTTGTTGCAGCTAGTAACGATATTTTAATTCCTGTTTTTAAAGAAGCTTTTGATTTAACACAAGGCCAAAGTCAATTGGTATCTGTAGCCTTTTATGTTGCTTATACTATCGGCTCGATTATTTATATGATTATATCGTACCTTATGAAAGGGGATTTAATCAATAGAATAGGATATAAAAACTCATTAGCCTTGGGATTAATTGTTTCGGCTATGGGAACTTTATTGTTTTATCCTGCTGCTAATTCGGGTTCATTTCCATTAATGCTATCTGGTTTATTTATAGTAGGTTTAGGTTTCTCACTTCAACAAACAGTTGCAAATCCGTTAGCAATTGCTTTAGGACCTATTACAACGGGTTCTCAACGATTAACATTAGCCGGTGGAATTAATAATTTGGGAACTACTATTGGTCCATTAATTGTCAGTTTTGCCATTTTTGGTTCAGCTACCTCGAGTAATACTACGTTAGATATTGAAAGCGTAAAAATTCCATATTTAATTTTAGGAGTTGCTTTTTTATTAGTTGCCGTGTTGTTGAAATTTTCATCATTACCAGATAAACCTCAAGCGGTGGTGGAATCAGATGAAAGTATTGCTAACGACAGAGGTAGTGCTTTAAAATATCCACAATTAATTTTGGGTATGATTGCTATTTTTGTTTATGTAGGAGTAGAAGTTTCCACCGCAAGTAATTTACCAGCCTATATGGAAAAAGACTTAGGCTTTTTAACTAAGGATATTGCACCTTATATATCATTATACTGGGCAAGTTTAATGATTGGAAGATGGACAGGCGCTATTGAAGCCTTTACCGATAAAATGAGTTTACAAAAAATTCTTCGCTTTGTAGCTCCTTATTTAGCTTTTGGTGTATTTCTTTTGGTTAATGCTATTGCTAAACATGATTTAACACCATTTTATATATATGCATTAATTATTTTAGTTTTAATTGCTGCCGATATAGCAAGTAAAGGTAATCCTGCCAGAATGTTATTAATCTTTTCTGCATTAGGGATTGTAGCATTGCTTATTGGAATGGCAACTTCTGGGATGACTAGCGTGTATGCATTTACTTCTGTTGGTTTATTCTGTAGTACACTTTGGCCTTGTATTTTTACATTAGCAGTAAGTGGACTTGGAAAAAATACGAGTCAAGGAAGTAGTTTCTTAATTATGATGATTATGGGCGGTGGAATAATTAGTTGGTTACAAGGCGTTGTAGCTGATGAAACCACCATTCATTCCAGTTATATCATTGGCGTTTTATGTTTTGCTTATTTGGCTTTTTATGCCTGGAAAGTAAGTGGAATCCTTAAAAATCAAGGAATTAATTTTGATAAAAAAGTTGCGGGTAATCATTAAGCGTAAGAAATAGTAAGTATAAAACTCCGTCAGAGATAAAATTCTGACGGAGTTTTTGTTATTTATCTATTCCACTCAATCTTTCTAGAGAAATACATCACGGCTGCTAAAATTAGGAACAAGCCGATGCTTCCTACTAACAAGGCATAATCTTCTAATTGAATAATCACATAGATAAAAGTATATAAAACACTTAGTGAAATACCGATGAAAGTTGGGAATTTTCTATCTTTTAAAATGGAAATCGAGTAGAGCGAAATCATTATGATGACCGATGCACCCGCTACTAAATACGCAAAGGAAAATGTACTGTGTTCAGTAATCGAAATCAGTAAGGTGTAAAACATAATCAAAGCAATTCCAATCATCGAATATTGAAAAATATGAATGTTGATTTTACTAATCGATTGGATTAAAAAGAAAATCAAAAAGGTTAATCCAATGACTAGAAAACCATATTTTGATGCGCGTTCGTTTTGTTGGTATTCATCTACTGGAGTGATAAAATCTACCGCAAATGCATAGTTGGCTAGTTGGGGTAAAACCTCGAAATACTGTTGCGCAAACGGACGATTGAAGTGTAATATTTTCCAATTGGCAGTAAAACCTCTTTCGGTTATTTCTCTTGAAATAGGCGAGAAGTTTCCGTTGAAGTTGGGTGAATTCCAATTAGAAGTTATTTTCGCGTCGGTAGTTTTTCCAATTGGAACCATTTTAATTTGTTTGCTACCGTTGAATGAAATCGTAAAATAGAATTTCGAATTCGTTTCCAGGGTTTTGCAATCAAAATAATTGGTTTCTAAACTTTCAACACTATCGTTAGCTGTATTGGCAACCGATTCAAAAGTTAAATACTGATTTCCAATTTTCATTTTTACTTCGTCTTTCAGACTTTTTAAGTTGGAGGTTCGAATCATCATTTTGGCACGGTTCCAATAAATGTTTTCGGATGGAATGCCTTTTGCAGCAAAATTGGGCGTACTGTATTTTCCATCAAATTGCATTTTGGTTGTAAACACATTTGATTTGTAAATGCTTCGTTCCAAAGGTTTTACCATGGTCACTTCCGATTTGTTATTTAATTCTTCTGGAAAGAAATAAGCGTAGTTGTTGGCACCCGTCATTGGATCTTTGTAAGGTACTTTTAAAATGGGACCATAAAAATAGACCGAACTTCCCCATTTAGAAGTGGTTTCGGTAATGACTTCTTTTTGACGCTGGCTTCTCTCTACAATTAATTCTTGAACTAAGGCTAAAGGAATTAATAAGACTAAAGTTAAAATTCCTACCATGATCATTTTTGCGGTAGCGGTTTGAAAGAACGATACTTTTGGTTCTTGTTGAAAATGTGTTTCCATGATTTTTGATTTAAAAAGGTGAAGGTTATTAATACATTATTATGGCTAAATAGATAATTGCAATTGGAATATTGGCTATAAGAATTAAGACTTTTCTTGAAATTTGTTTTTTTTCATTTGGATTTTCTATCCAATCAAAAAGTAGAATTATTAACATCAATAAGTTGCTAATCATTGCTATAATTACAAACATAAATCCAAGAATTAAAAATATTAGTTTATCATCAGCAACAAAATAGCCTATGAAAAGTGAGGTTCCAATAAGAAAAGATACAATGGCCATTTTTATTGAAAAGGGTAGTTTTAAAATTTTATTTTCCATTATTGATTTGTTTTTATATTAAAGTTTTGTTGGATAGTTGCTATTGGAACCGAGAGCATGTTCAAAAAATCCAATCCGTAAAATTGATGTGCTGTTTTTCCTTTTTGATATTGCCTTATGAAATACCTAAATCGAGTAGGATAGAAGAGTGTTCCCGAAAGAATTACCATTAGTAAATACAAGCTTCGTTTTCCGTTTCCAAATAGATAATATTGCATCCCAATTTCTTCCTCCACTGAGATTCCGGTATTGGTTAACACGTGAATGACATCGTGGTCTTCTAATTTGGGTTGGATTTCAAAATTGTATTTCAATAAAAAACAACCTAAATGATACCCTAAACTGTCTGTTGGGAGTTGAATTAGTTTTGATACGTTTATATCCCAAGCTTTTCCTTTTTTGATGAATTTTTGATACGGTTTCTTGCTGAGTTCGTACATTTTTTCGATGAATAAATCTTTCATAATTAGTATTTAAAAGTACTTTGAATTTCAAAGTAAATAGATAAAAAAATAGGTTTAGGTTTTCTTGATTAATTTTTCAAGCGCTTCAATATGCGCCGTGAAAGCTTCACGACCTTCTTTTGTGGCACTGTATTTTGTGTTGGGTTTTTTACCAATAAACTGTTTTTCAATTTGAATATAATTTTCTAATTCTAATGCTTTGGTATGCGAAGCTAAGTTCCCATCGGTTACGCCCAAAAGTTCCTTTAGCATATTAAAATCGGCACTTTCATTCACCATCAATACCGACATAATCCCCAAACGAATTCGGTGATCAAAGGCTTTGTTGATATTTTGGATGATGTTGAGCATTTTTAAGGGTTTAAAAGTTTAAGGTTTCAAGTTTAAGGTTTCAAGTTTATGGGTTATATAGATTTGTTAATTGAAAATTTAATATTACATCTTTGCTCTATTTTCTGAATTCTATTTTCTGAATTCTGAATTAAATCTATTTTCTCTCGTATTTAAAATACATTAAACTTCCGTATAAAATATGGCAACCTCCAAAACCTAATGCCCAGAACAATAAGCCATAGCCTAAGAACCAAGTCGATAATAACCCTAAGGCTATCATTGTAATTCCTAAATAACGAACATCTCCTAAAGTATATTTGCTAGCATTTACACAAGCTAAACCATAAAATATTAAGGTTAGGGGCGCGATTAATTGAAATATATTTTTTTCGATTAAAAAGATAATCAAAAAGCCACCTGTTGCTAAGGGAATCAAGAAATTAATTACCAATCTTTTTGACGCGGCATTCCAAACGTTTTCGTTGCTTTTTTTGGCTTTTCGCATACTTAATCCAATTCCAGTAACAATGGATAAAAACAATACCGTAGTTGCAATTACTAACAAACGAATTACTGCAGCTTCTGAAATAATTAAATCACGATATGCGCCCATAGTGGAAGTGTCAAAGTAAATGGTTTTATAGGCTAACCAAGCACCCACCAAAGCATACACCCCAGCCAAAATTCCCGATAAACCACTCAAAGAAATAAAACGTGCTGATTTGTTCATCAAATTTTTAATTTCACTAATGTCATTTAGATATTTCTCGTTTTCCATTTTAAAGTACTTTGAATTACAAAGTAAATAATAAAAAATTTGCTGACCAAACATTTTTTCAATTATTTTTGGAGAAAGAAATAACTATGAAACCCACAGAAGAATTTATTCTCCACCAACCACAACCTTATCAAGCTATGCTATTGCATGTATTAGCAGTAGTAGCGCAGGAGTTGCCCCAATCGGAATTGTTTTTTAAATGGGGAATTCCATACGTGTATTACAAGAAAAAGCCATTTTGCTATTTAACTCCTAATCACAAAAAAGGATTTTTAGATGTTGGTTTTGCCAAAGGATTTGAACTGAAAAGGAATCAAGAATTCTTGGTAGATGAAAAAAGAAATACAGTAAAATCACTTCGCTATTTTTCTATTGAAACAATAGATCATACCCTTTTAATAGATGTGATTTCGGAAGCAAAATTACTCTACTAAATATAAGAATTATTCAGATTCAATTAAATAACTTAAGCAAATGGTTTTCCCAACACTTTTTGGGCAACTGCATTGGAGTTATACTGGATAAATGTATTAAAAAATCATATTGAAAATAAATCAAAACTTTATGAAACAATTGCATGGTATCAAGCAGCAGATTATTTATATTTGAATAACAAATTGAAGTAAACTTAATATTTACTTAAACCCTAATTACTAGGATAATTTGTAACCATTTTTGGTGTTATTTTGTATAATAGAAATTAATAGGTGATTAATAATAATAGATTTGATTAAAAAACACTATAACTATGAGAAAAATTGCAATTCTATGTTTCGTTTTACTATCCAGCTTTAGTTTTGCACAAGATTGGCAAACTAATTTTGAAGAAGCAAAAAGAATAGCTTCTGCACAAAATAAAAATATTATCCTTGTTTTTTCAGGTTCCGATTGGTGTGCGCCTTGTATTAAATTAGATAAAAGTATTTGGCAATCAGAAGCCTTTAAAAAAGAGTCTGAAAAAGAATGGATAATCGTAAAAGCTGATTTTCCAAGAAAAAAAGCCAATGTGTTATCCAAAGAACAAATAGAACAGAATAGAAAATTAGCTGAAAAATATAATAATGAAGGTAGTTTCCCATTAGTAGTAGTTTTAGATAATACAGGAAAAGTTATAGGCAAAATGGGGTATAAGAACGTTTCGCCAGAAGAATATATTAAGATGATTCATTCTTTAGAGATAAAATGAAAAAAGTAATCTTCCTTTTATTTGCGTTTGCAACCTGTACTTTATTTTCTCAACAAATTTTTAAGAAAAAACAAAATTTGTTGGGAAGTCCTTTTGAAATTACAGTAGTTGCTTATGATTCAATTCAAGGATATTATTATACTGATTTAGCTATTGCTGAAGTAAAACGAATTGAAAATCTAATTTCAGATTGGATTCCTACTACGCAAATTTCTACAATAAATCAAAATGCAGGAATTGCTCCAGTAAAAGTAGATCAAGAAGTATTTGATTTGTTGGAAAGAGCTATAAAAATATCAAAATTAACCTCAGGAGCTTTTGATATTAGTTACGCTTCGATGGATAAAATATGGAAATTTGATGGAAGTATGACCGCTATGCCTTCTGCAGAAGTAATAAAAAAATCTGTTGAAAAAGTAGGGTATCAGAATATTATTTTAAATCCAACTGAAAGAACTGTTTTTCTAAATAATAAGGGTATGAAATTAGGACTTGGCGGTATTGGACAAGGCTATATTGCAGACCGCATTAAGATTTTGTTACAAGAAAAAGGATGTAAATCGGGATTGGTTAATGTTTCCGGCGATATCAATACTTGGGGAAAACAGCCTAATGGGGAACTTTGGACCGTGGGAATTGTGAATCCATTAAATAAAAATAAAGTTTTTGCAACGTTTCCATTAGATGATAGTGCTGTTGAAACTTCAGGAAGCTATGAAAAATATGTTACTTTTAATGGCAAACGTTATTCGCACATCATTGATCCGAGAACGGGATATCCTGCTTCAGGCATTATAAGTGTAACTGTTTTTGCCAAACAAACCGAATTAGCAGATGCCTTAGCCACTGGAATTTTTGTTTTAGGAGTAGAAGTAGGATTAGATTTAGTTAATCAATTAAATGGAATCGGTTGTATTATTGTTGATGATAAAGGCACGATACACGTATCAAAAAATATAGACATTAAAAAATATCAGTAAATGAAAAAAATAATTTTGGCTTTAGTTGTAGTTGTTTCTGCAATTTCATGCAATTCAGTAAAAGAATATGACAAACAATATATTAATGACCCAGACATGAAACTCTCAGCCAGAAGTTCAGAGCGTTATGAAACTACTTTTCAAGTATATCGTGAAGCCGCTTCTGGTGCAAATGGAGGAAAAACAGGTGGAGGTTGTGGCTGTAATTAATTCAAATGAAATGAAAAATTCAATACTAATATTACTAACATTCTGTTCAATGCTTGGTTTTTCTCAAGTAAAAGATTCGACAGAAGTAACTTATAAAAAACGCGTTTTAGAATCTATTGAAGTAGATTTTTTAATGAGTTATTATAAGCAAAATGGTATTCATTCGGCAGTTTCTGGAGGAATTGGTTCTGAAAAATTAACCGATTTAACTTCTAATATTGTTGTTGCTATGCCATTAAATGATGACGATGTATTGACTATTGATGCGGGGATTTCTGCTTATACTTCAGCATCTTCCAGTAACATCAATCCATTTAATGCTTCAGGTGCTTCAGGTGGTGGAGGTGACGACGACAGAGCAGCTACAGGTCCAACAGGAACCCCATGGCAAGCTTCCTCAGGTGCTTCTGCACAAGATGTTTATGCTTCTGTAGTGGCAAATTATAGTCATTCAAGTGATGATAGAACTTTGGTTTGGAATGCTGATGTTGCCTTTTCAAATGAATATGATTATACTTCTATTGGTTTTGGTGGAGGAATCGCAAAGTTATTTAATGATAAAAATTCGGAAGTATCTTTCAAAGTTAATGCTTTTTTAGATCAATGGAGACCTATTTATCCAACAGAATTACATGAATATGCTAGTTATGGTTCAGGTTTTCAATCCAATGGCTATTTTACTGGAGTTACTATTTTAGATCAAAATGGAAATTCTTCTACTGCTTATCTTCCATCCGCTTATAAAAATTGGGAAAGTACAAATAGAAATTCTTACTCGGCTTCTTTCGGTTTTTCTCAAGTAGCTACTAAAAAAATGCAGTTTTCTGTCTTTTTTGATGTATTGTCACAATCAGGCATGTTATCAACTCCCTATCAAAGAGTTTATTTTGCCGATAAAGCAAATTATTATATTGGCGAAGCTAACTATATACCGGTATATGCTACTAGTCAAAATCAAGGAGTTTATCAATTAGCAGATGATATTGAGCGTTTACCAGGTACTCGTTTTAAAATACCTGTTGGAGCCCGTTTAAATTATTATTTAAATGAACGAATTTCCCTTAGAAGTTATTACCGATATTATTGGGATGATTGGGGGGTAACCTCTCATACAGCAAGTATAGAACTTCCTGTAAAATTATCGGATAAGTTTACTATTTACCCATCGTATAGATTTTATACACAAGGAAAAGCAAAATATTTTGCACCGTTTGAAACCCATCTTTCCACAGAAAAATATTATACTTCTGATTATGATTTATCCACTTTTAATGCCAACCAATATGGGTTGGGAATTGGATATACTGATATTTTTACGAATGCTAAAATTTGGAAATTTGGATTAAAAAATATCGATTTAAGATTTAGTCACTATGACAGAAATGATGGTTTAAACGCAAATATTGTTTCTTTCGGAATTAAATTTGTTGAACAATAATAATATTGAGCTATTATGCACATTTTAATAATTGAAGATGAAAAAGGAATTGTTGATTTTCTGAAGCAAGGATTAGAAGAAGAAAATTATACTGTTTCTAGCGCTTTTGATGGTGTTGATGGATTGCAAAAAGCATTAGAACTTCCTGTGGATTTAATTTTATTAGATTGGATGTTGCCAAAAATGCAAGGTATTGAAGTATGTCGCAATATTAGAAAAGAAAATACAACCATTCCTATACTGTTTTTAACGGCAAAAGACACTATTCAAGAAACTATTGAAGGTTTAAAAACGGGAGCCAATGATTACATTAAGAAACCCTTTTCATTTGAAGAACTTTTAGAACGAATTAAAATTCATTTTAGAGCTAAAGACGAAGCAAAAATTGTAACTTTGGGTAATATTACTATTGATAAATCAAAATTTCAAGTTTTTGTAGATGATAATGAAGTCTCTTTAACGCATCGTGAATATGAATTATTAGAATATCTCATAAAAAACAAAGGAAACGTTTGTACTAGAAACAAAATTATAGAGGATGTTTGGGATATTCACTTTGAATACGACACAGGAGTAATCGATGTTTTTATGAATGCCATTCGCAAAAAATTAAATTTAACCAAAGATCAAGATTTAATCAAAACCATTAGAGGAGTAGGATATATCGCAAACGATAATTAGCATGTCAAAAACCGAAACCGCTGTTAAAGCCACTTATTTTAGCATTATAGGAAATACTTTATTAGCTTTAATAAAAGGACTAACAGGCTATTTTGGTAATTCTTATGCCTTGATAGCTGATGCTATTGAATCAACTGCCGATATTTTTGCCTCTTTTTTAGTGCTTTTTGGAATCAAATATTCAAATCGTCCAGCCGACGAAAATCATCCCTACGGACATGGAAGGGCAGAACCTTTGATTACGTTTTTAGTGGTTGGATTTTTAATTACTTCGGCCACGGTTATTGCTTACGAAAGTTTTCATAACATTGGAACACCACACGAACTCCCGAAACCATTCACCCTTTTTGTTTTAGGCGCTATTATTTTGTGGAAAGAAATTTCGTTTCAAATTGTCATGAAAAAAAGCATCGAAACCAATAGCAGTTCGTTAAAAGCCGATGCTTGGCATCATAGAAGTGATGCTATAACTTCTGTTGCTGCCTTTATTGGGATTTCTATTGCATTGTATTTTGGAAAAGGCTATGAATCTGCTGATGATTGGGCCGCTTTATTAGCTTCATTTTTAATACTCTATAATTCCTATAAAATATTCAGACCTGCTTTAGGTGAAATCATGGACGAACATTTATACCACGATTTAGAAGTCGAAATTAAAACCATTTCTCAAACAGTTTCAGGGGTAATATGTATTGAAAAATGCTTTATTAGAAAGGCAGGAATGAAATATCATGTAGATTTGCATGTAATGGTAGATGGCAATAAATCGGTTAAAGAGGGTCATGATATTGCACATATTTTGAAAGATACACTACGTAATAAACTAATGGATTTAGGTCATGTTTTAATTCATATTGAACCTAATTTTGAAACAATTGTACGCTAATTATGTTGTCTTTTTCATTTAAAAATAGAATTGCCTTTAACTATATTCTTAGTAGTTCAATACTTATTGCAATAGTTTTTCTATCCATTTTTACGATTGTAAAATATAGTGTAAATCAACACATTAATGAGGAAATACAAGAGGAATTATACAAACACTTAGACGATGTTTCTACCGATTCAAATGATACTTATCTAATTCAAGTAGATCAATGGCGCGCACGAGAGCATAATTCTATCAGTATAAATCCAGTCTTTGTTGAGTTTTATGACACGAATAAACAACTCATTGATAAATCACCGAATTTAAAAAACTCTAATATTCATTTATTAGCTACTAATCAAAATAATAAGTTTACAGATACCAAGCTCAATGAAATTCCTATACGACAAATTCAAACAGCAATCATTAACAAAGAACAAGTTGTTGGTTATCTTGTAGTTGCCATGTCTTTAGAAGATTTTGAAATTGTTCAAATTCTTAAAAATATCTTATTAATTTCCTATCCGTTAATTTTAATTTTACTCTTTTTAATTGCTCGTTTTTTAGCGGGAAGAAGTATTAAACCAGTTAGTACCATCATAGATACATCGAGTCAAATTACAAAAGACAATTTAAAATCACGCATTCCACTGCCTTTCAACAAAGATGAATTGTTTGTTTTATCGCAAAATATTAATAATCTTTTGGATAGGGTAGAAAATGCAATTGAACGAGAAAAGCAATTTACCTCTGATGCTTCACACGAATTAAGAACACCCTTGGCTGTAATGAAAGGCACCATGGAAGTTTTGATACGAAAACCCAGAAATCAGCATGAATATGAGGAGAAAATTAATTTTTGTATTTCCGAAGTAGATCGATTGAACCACATGGTAGATCAATTATTACTGCTGGCACGATTTGAAAATCAAAAGCAAAATATTAAAAATGAAACTATTTTTTTAAACGCTATTATTTTAGACAATTTAACGCGTTTTTCTGAGAAGATTGAAAGTAAAAAAGTAAAAGTTTTCACTTCTTTTTCCGATGATTTTTATATTCAATCTGATAATTATCTTGTTTCAATCATCATTAGTAATTTACTTTCGAATGCTATAAAGTATTCAAATAGTAATGGTGAAATACGTATTGAATTATCGCAAAATGATGATGATATTACTTTTTCAATATCCGATAATGGAATAGGAATTGGTTCAGAAGATGTTGATAAAATTTTCAATTCGTTTTATCGTTCTGACGTTAGTAATCATGCAGAAATAAAGGGTACTGGACTAGGTTTGTCTATTGTAAAAAGGCTATGCGATTTATTGAATCTTGAAATTACAGTTGATAGTAAATTAAACGAGGGTACCACTTTTAGGTTAAGTTTTTCTTTAGCCAAACTTAAGTAGTTCTTAAGGTATTTCTTATACATTTACTATACATTTGTACTATAGTTTTCAGTATATTTATGTACTGATTAAAAAATTATACCATGAATAAGTTAGTTGCCCTTTTTCTAGTTGTTGTATTTATGTGTGCTAACACATCGCTAGGGCAATTAGTGAAATTGCCAAACCTTTTTGAGCATTACAAAGCGCACAAAAGCAAAATTACTTCTGATACTATTTCATTTTTAGATTATATTAATTTGCACTATTCTAAAAATGTTGAAAATAATCAAGATCATCAAGATTTACCTTTTAAATCAATTGATAATTCAATAAGTGTGTTATTTGTATTTCCTTTGATGACGTTTCAGCTACAAATAGTTAATTCTATTATTGCGCTAAAAAAGAAATTTTTCTACAATAAATCTTTTACCTCCAATTTGATTATTTCAATTTGGTTACCGCCTAAAATATTCTAATATATTCTTTTATAATTGATTCATTATTAAGGTTTCAATTATAATTATCTCAAAAGATAAATGTTATTTATTTATTTTAAAAATGTATTAAAATGTTAGAAAAAATTATTGCTTTTAGTTTAAAAAACAAACTTATTGTCCTTTTGTTTACACTAGGAGTCTTGGGGTTTGGTTTGTTTTCTGTTTTTCAAATATCTATAGGGGCTGTCCCTGATGTAACCAATAATCAAGTACAGGTAATTACTACTTCTCGTAATTTATCTACACAAGATATCGAACAATATATTACGTATCCTGTTGAAATTGAAATGGCTAATTTACCCAGTGTAAAAGAAATTCGTTCAATTTCAAAATTTGGATTATCAGTTGTTACTATTGTTTTTGAAGATGAAATAGGAACGTATTTACCTCGCCAATTAATTGCTGAAAAAATAAAAACAGCAGCCGAAAAAATCCCAGAAGGATTTGGAACACCAGAAATGGGACCCATTACTACTGGTTTAGGTGAAATTTATCAATATACTTTAGAAGTTAAGCCTGAATTTAAAAATCAATACACTGTTACCGATTTACGAACCATACAAGATTGGGTGGTTAAAAGACAATTGTCTGGCATCAAAGGTGTGGTTGAAATCAATACTTGGGGTGGCTATTTAAAACAATATGAAATTGCAATACATCCAGCTAGTTTAAAGGCTATGAATATTTCTACTTCGGATGTTTTTACTGCCTTAGAAAAAAACAATAGTATTGCTGGTGGTTCGTATATTGAAAAAACCAATCAAAGTTATTTTATTCGTGGCGAAGGAAAAGTAAATTCTGCTCAGGATATTGAAAATATTGTCGTTAAAAACCAATCAGGTTTACCAATCTATATTAAAGACATTGCTAAAGTACAATTTGGTCATGCCAATCGTTTTGGTGCGATTACTGGAAATGGAGAAGGGGAGAAGGTTTTGGGTCAAGTAATGATGTTAAAAGGAGGCAATTCAAAACAAGTAATTGATGATTTAAAACATCGCGTGGCTGAAATTGAGAAAACATTACCGGAAGGCGTTTACATCAACGGATTTTTAGAACGAAGTGAGTTAGTAGGAAAAACAACGTTTACCGTTGCCGAAAACTTAATCTTAGGTTGTTTAATCGTGATTTTTGTGGTGGTTTTATTGCTTGGAAATTGGCGTTCAGGATTGGTAGTGGCCTCTGTCATTCCACTTTGTTTGCTGTTTGCGATTTCCTTTATGAATATTTTTGGAATTGATGCCAATTTAATGAGTTTAGGTGCTATCGACTTCGGTATCATCATCGATGGAGCCGTAATTATAGTCGAGTTCATCGCTTTCCAAATTGCGAATAAATCCAAACATTTAGTAGGCATGGCTAGAGAAGAGCGTCAGTTAGAAATTGACCAAATTACCTATAAAAGTGCTTCTAAGATGATGAATTCGGCTATTTTTGGTCAGTTAATCATTCTTATTGTATTTATTCCAATTCTTTCTTTATCGGGTGTGGAAGGAAAAATGTTCAAACCTATGGCAATGACGTTTAGTTTTGCTTTAGTGGGAGCAATGTTGTTCTGTTTTACTTATGTGCCAGTTGCTGCTTCCTTGTTTTTAAAACCGCAAGAAGAAAATCCAAATTCCATCTCTAATCGTTTAATTAACAAATTGAATTCATGGTATTTACCTGTGATTACTTGGGCTATAGGTAATACTAAAAAAGTATTGTATGGTGCTGTTGGCTTATTATTTTTAGCCGTTGGATTGTTTGCAACCATGGGAGGAGAATTTATTCCAACATTAGATGAAGGCGATTTCGTAATTCAACCAGTTTTAAAAACAGGGACTTCCTTGTCAAAAACCATTGAAACTACTACAAAAATTGAGAAAATAATTCTTAAAAATTTCCCTGAAGTAACGCAAGTGGTAAGTAGAATTGGTGCAGCCGAAGTGCCAACGGATCCCATGAGTATGGAGGAAAGTGATATTATTGTAAAATTAAAACCTAAATCAGAATGGGTTTCTGCTGATACAAAAGATGAATTGGCTGATAAAATCAAAGCGGCTATAGAAGAGAAAATACCCAACATGGAAATCGAATTTACGCAACCTATTGAAATGCGTTTCAACGAATTAATTTCGGGTTCTCGTTCCGATGTGGCGATTAAAATTTTTGGGGAAGATTTGGATATTTTAGCCAAAAAAGCCCATGAAATTGAAAAAGCAATTAAAAATGTAGAAGGGGCTTCGGATATCATCATTGAAAAAACGGAAGGTTTGCCTCAAATGTTCGTGCAATACAACCGAAGTAAAATTGCTCGTTATGGCTTGAATATTGCCGACTTAAACGAAATGATTGCTTTGGGTTTCGCAGGAAAAATTGTCGGAAATGTATTTGAAGGTGAAAAACGTTTTGATATGGTGATTCGCTTAGATAAAACCAACAGAACGGATATTGAAGATTTACGAAATTTATATGTTTCCACTCCAAATGGTGAGCAAATTCCGTTACGAGAATTAGCATCAATCGAATATACAGAAGGACCTGCTAAAATTTCAAGAGACAATACTAACCGAAGAATCATCGTTGGAATCAACGTAAGAAACCGTGATTTACAAAGTGTTGTTGATGATGTTAAGAAAATTATTGATACTGAAATTAAGTTACCATCGGGTTATCGTGTTACGTATGGTGGGCAATTTGAAAATTTACAAAGTGCAAAAGCTCGATTGCTTATTGCAGTGCCTATTGCCTTATTTTTAATTTTTATATTGTTACATTTTGCTTTTGGTTCCATCAAAGAAGCCTTAATGGTGTATTCTGCAATTCCATTGTCTGCTGTAGGAGGTGTATTGTTTTTATGGATAAGAGATTTGCCATTTAGTATTTCGGCAGGTGTTGGATTTATAGCATTATTTGGAATCGCAGTGTTAAACGGTATTGTATTAATTGAACATTTTAAAGAATTAAAACACAGCGGTATGAAAGATATGAACGAACTTATTTTAAAAGGAACCACCGATAGACTTCGACCAGTTTTATTAACTGCTACAGCTGCTGCTTTAGGATTTTTACCTATGGCTATTTCATCAGGAGCAGGAGCAGAGGTGCAACGACCATTAGCCACTGTAGTTATTGGAGGATTGTTTACGGCTACACTTTTAACCATGATTGTTTTGCCTATTTTGTTCAAAATATTTGATGAGAAAGAATTTAAAAAACCAAAATTCAAAAAACATGTCAGTGGAACATATATTTTGTTATTCTTATTTGGAACCAGCTTTGGTTTTGCACAAGAAAATACTGCTGAATTAGATTCAATAATGGCTAAAGCATTACAAAATAATAAATTGATCAAAGCAGGGCAATTACAAATAGATAAAGCCAACGCTAACATTAAAACAGCTTATTCATTTGATAAAACCAATGTGTATTATAGTTATGACCAAAATAATTTAGCTTTAAACAACCAACCTTTAAAAGTATTTGGAGTGCAACAATCGTTTGCTTTTCCAACGGTTTATGGGGCTCAGAGTAAAGTGTATAAAGCAGAATTAGAAAGTCAAAAGGCTTCTTTTGAATTACAAAAAAACAAATTAAAATTAGAAGTTTCTAAAGTCTATCATCAAATTGTGTATTTGCAACACCAAGAAAAATTATATTGTTATTTAGATAGTTTGTACCAAAATTTCTCAAAAGCTAGCGACAGACGATTTGAGTTAGGAGAAACCAATTACTTAGAAAAAATTACCGCAGAAGCCAAATTTAGACAAATTACCACTAAGCTTTCACAACTAAATAAAGAGAAAAATGCCCAATTTGAATTATTACAAGCATTGATTCAATCAGAAGAAAAAATTAGTATAAAAACGAATGAAATTAAACCAATAATTTCAGTAGCTAATACTTCAAGTAAAGAATTGTATGGTTCTTATTTAGAAAGCATTACAAATAAATATAAAACGAATCAAAATCTTCAAAAGCAAAACTGGTTACCAGATTTAAATATTGAGTATTTTCAAGGTAGAAATAGTGGAATTACACAATCTTTATATGGATTTCAAGTAGGATTATCCGTTCCAATTTTGTTCAATGGGAATGTTACAAAATCAAAAGTAGCTAAATTAGAAACTCAAGCTTGGGAACAACAAAAGGAGCACGAATTAATTAAAATAGATGCTCACATTAATCAGAAAAAAAGCGAATTAGAACAATATAACCAAGCAATTGAATATTATAATCAATACGGAAAAAAAGTATCTAAAGAGATTATTAAAGTAGCTAACATGAGTTACAAACACGGTGAAATTGATTTTTTTCAATTCATACAAAGTTTAGAAAATGCGACTACAATTCAGGTGGACTATTTAGACGCAGTAAACCAATACAATAAAACACAATTAAACTTACAATATATTAATTTACAATAATTTAGAGATGAAAAAATTATTTTACATAGCAACAATAGCAACACTTTTATTTTCATGTAAACAAGAAGTTGTTGAAGAAAAAGTGGTTGATGACGGAATAATAACGGTTACTGCAGCACAATTTGAATCTTCGAAAATGGAAATTGGTGCTCCAGTTGAACAAGACTTTGATGTTACCATCAAATCATCAGGAAAAATAGATGTGCCACCCCAATATCGAGCAAAAGTAACCACATTTTTAGGTGGTTATGTAAAAGCTACCAAATTATTAGTAGGAGATAAAGTAGCAAAAGGGCAAGCTTTAATTACCTTAGAAAACACCGATTATTTGGATTTACAAAAGGATTATGTAGAAGTTGCAGAACAAATCAACTATTTGAAATCCGAATTTGAACGTCAGAAAACCTTGTATACTGAAAAAATAACCTCACAAAAAAACTACTTAAAAGCTGAAAGTGAATACCGCCAAGCAAAAGGAATGTATCAAGGTTTGCGTGAAAAATTACTGTTGTTAAACATCAATCCAGCCAATGTAGAACGTGGAAAATTTACTTCACAAATCACCATTTCGGCTCCTATTTCTGGTGATATAACTGTGATGAATGCAAATGTGGGGATGTTCATGGCACCCTCTGATATAATTTTAGAAATTGTAGATACTAATTATTTGCATTTGAATTTGAGCATTTTTGAAAAAGACATTTTGCATGTAAAACAGGGACAAAATATTAGTTTTACGATTACAGAAGCTAGTAACGAACAATTCAGTTCTAAAGTACAATTGGTAGGAAAATCGATAGAAAGTAAAGATAGAACCATTTCCGTTATTGGAACTTTAAATCCAAAGGATAAATCAAAATTACTATCAGGAATGTTTGTAGAAGCAGGAATTGTAATCAATTCTAAAAAAGGGTTTGGAATTCCAGTAGATGCTTTAATTACAGATAATAATAAATATTTTGTGCTTTTACTTAAAGAGAATAAAGGGAGTTATGTATTCAAAAAAACATTGGTTTCCATTGGTGAAAAAAACGAAGAATTTGTTGAAATAGTTCCGAATGAAATCGTAAATATAAATTCAAAAATATTAACAAAAGGTGTTTTTGATGTAACCAATTAAAAAAATAGAAATTATGAACGACGCACATTTACACATGGTTTTTAACCATTTTCCAATCATTGGATTATTCTTTGGAATAGGAATTTTAGCCTTTGGTATTGTTAAAAAGCAAACCATTTTGGTTAATACGGCTTATGTAATGTTTATCTTTTGTATGCTAATGGCAAAAGCTACTATGATGACAGGAGAAGGAGCAGAAGAAATTATTGAAGAATTAGGAATTTCACACGACATTATTCACGAACACGAAGAATTAGCCGAAACTTTCATGAAAGTACTTTATGGTTTAGGACTTGTTTCCATTTTAGGCTTAGTTGCTAATTTTAAAAAACATGGAAAGGCAAAAGTTGTTTCGTATGTAATATTATTTTTAGCAATAGGTTCAGCTGTGTTGTCAAAATCAGTTGGAACTTCGGGTGGTGAAATTCGCCATACTGAAATTAGAGAAAATACTGTAAACACAGCTTCTGAGATTCAAAATGAATCACAACAAGTAGAAGGCGATGATGATTAAACAAAATATAAATTTTTAAAGACTTTTGTTTATTCGAAAAATTAGTTGTTAAATTAATAGTGTTAAATAATAACACAAATTATGTTTTTAAATCAATTACATCATCAAACCTCCGATCAAGCAAGTAATGATGTTCAGTAATAAATCCATATAAATCAAAAACCCGTTTGATTACATCAAGCGGTTTTTTTGTTGGTAAGCGTTTTTAAAACTCCCTTGGTATACTTTTTTTATAAATTAAAAATATAAATGATAAAAATTTATTATTGTACATTAATTTCATTTATTAAAATTAGAGTGATTTTTTAAATATATATAAATTTCCCCAAAAATTCTTACCTTTAAATAAAAAAATCAACATGCGATTTCATACAAGAAAATGGGTAAAACCCGAAGATTTAAATGCAAATGGAACTTTATTTGGTGGAAAATTATTAGCTTGGATTGATGAAGAAGCTGCTTTATATTCAATTGTACAATTAGAAAACTCAAAAGTGGTTACTAAGTTTATGAGTGAAATCAATTTTATGAGCGCTGCAAAACAAGGTGATATTGTAGAAATTGGTTTAGATGTGATTCAATTTGGAAAATCTTCATTGGTTTTAAAATGTGAAGTACGAAACATGATGACGCGAGAAACTATTATCACAATAGATAATATTACTATGGTAAATTTAGGAGAAGACGAGAAACCAAAACCACATGGCAAAACTCAAATTGAATATATTGAAGATCGTTTAAAAAAATAATATTATTTCGCCACAGATTAAAGGATTAAATGGATTTTTTAAAAGTATGAAATCTGTGATAATCAGTGAAATCCGTGGATAAATAAATAAAAAAATATGCTACAAAAATCAACATTAGAATTCTTAACTCAACTCAAAGAAAACAACGACCGTGATTGGTTTGCTGCGAATAAAAAAGCCTTTGAATCAGAACAAAAGTTAGCCAAAACATTTTTTACATCAGTAGTTGAGCAGCTCGGAAGAATAGATAGTATCGAACGCATTCAAATTTTTAGAATTTATCGCGATGTACGTTTTTCAAAAGACAAAGCACCCTATAAAAATCATTTTAGCGTAGGCTTCACACGAACAAAACCGATGCTTCGTGGTGGCTACTATTTGCATATTGAGCCAGGTGGAAGTTTTGTTGGTGGAGGTTTTTGGGAACCTAATGCAGAAGATTTGAATCGCATTCGTAAAGAATTTGAAATGGATGATGAAGAAATTAGAACCATATTAGCCGACGACACTTTTAAAAAATTCTTTGGTGAGTTGAAAGGCGAGGAGTTAAAAACGGCTCCAAAAGGTTTTGATAAAACACATCCAGCAATTGATTTGATTCGTCAAAAGCAATTTTTACTTACCAGAAGTTTTTCTGATAAAGAAGTAATGGCTCCTAATTTTGAAGAAAACGTATTGATAACCTTTAAAGCTATGCGTCCTTTCTTTGATTATATGAGCGATGTATTGAGTACCGATTTAAATGGGGAATTGATTTATTAATAATACATTCTATTTATTTATGAGAAATAAATTATTAATTAAACTGTTTTATATAGCAATTATTGGTATTCTGAGTATAAACGTACAGGCACAAAAAAATCAAAATAATTATTTAGACAAAATTGATTTTTGGAAACAAGAATCGTTTAATAAAAAAATTAAAGAAGTTATTACAGAACACAACGAATATTTAGATGATTATAGTAGAGACAAACAACCAAAGAAATTAAAAACTCAAACGATTTCAAAACTGGTTTTTAGTAAATCTGGTAAATTAATGACACAATTAGAACAAAAAAGTTCATTTTTGAGTTCAAAAAAGCATAAAAATAATAAGAAAATAAGTTACGAATATGATGCAAAGCTTCTTTTAAGAAAAGAACGAACCTATACCAATTTAGATTCGCTTACGCTAGAGCCATTAGATACATCTCAATATTCGTTAAAAATTTATAATTATGATTCGAAAGGAATTCTAAATGAATGTTTAGAATATAACAATTCAAAAATATTAATTTTAAAAACAATTGTTAGTGTTGATACTTTAAAAAACAACTTAGAAATTTCAAAAAAGGGAAATAATCATAATTTTAACCAAACAAAAGCAGTTTATCAATTTGATATGAATTCAAATTTGATTGAAATAACTTATTATAACGGGAACCAAATAAAGGGAAAATACACCTTTGTTTATGATACTTCTGGAAAAAAAAAAGAAGAAAAATACAAAGCTTTTGATTCGCATTTTGAAAGTATGGAACGCTTTAAGTATAGTAAATTTGGACACATTGAAGAAGTAAGCCGTAATTCAAATATTGATCCAGGAGATAAGACTTTTTTTACTTACACCTTTGACAAAAATCAAAATTGGCTCACTAAAGACATAAAAAATGGTACAGGAATAGTTGTTGACGCCTATATACGTAAAATAGTATATTACAAATAATTATTCAACAGCTTAATTTGCCATATTTTCTTCAAATAATCTGAATTTGACTTTTTAAACGTTCAATTAATAAATTCATCATACGTTTGTTTATATTAGACGAATTTTGAATGTATTCTTTATATTCAGAAATCGTAAATAGACCAATGATAATTCCTTTTAAAGAGTTTCTAAATTTTATATCACGATGAATCGCATTTTCAATATAAATCATTTTCTTTTCTGGAGTTAAAGAAAAAAAAGCATTTTTTTGTTTAATAGCATAATTTCTAAAAACTTCAATGTACAAATCATTTTGAAACTTTAAAATAGGACGCAAGGTTTGGTTTTGAAACTTTTCTTCAGAACTAGATTGTTCTGTAATTGAACCAATACTTTCTCCTCTAATTTCTAAAAGTAAATCGTCTTTAGTTTTCATGATAAAATGAATTTATTTTATTTAAATTTAAAAAAAAATAACCTTCAATATATTGAAGGTTATTATAAGTTATTAAGAATAAGATGTTAATTACTTTATGCTAATCGTTAGATTTATTTGTTGGAATAGAAATAGTTTCAAATATTTCTAAATCAAAATAATTTACTGAAGCCATAATATGATCAAATAAATCAGCCATAATATGCTCGTAATTTAACCAGGTTTTATCTTTGGAAAAGCAATATATTTCTAACGGGATTCCTTTTTCAGTAGGTTGTAAATAACGAACCATTAAAAGCATATCTTTATTAATTCCTGGATGTGAAAGAATATACTGGTTTATATATTTTCTAAACAATCCTAAATTAGTCAGGTTTCTCCCATTAATAATAACAGTTTTATCAATATTATTAAGGGTATTATATTTATCAATATCAGCCTGACGATGATCAATGTAGGAAGTTAAGTGCTGAATTTTTTTATATTTATCAATATCTAAAGTTTCTATAAACTTAACAGAGTTGGCTTTGATTAATAAATGACGTTTAATGCGTCTTCCATCTGAATCCAGCATACCACGCCAGTTTTTAAAACTATCCGATATTAAGCTGTATGTTGGAATGGTTGTTGTCGTGTTGTCAAAATTTCTAACTTTAACAGTTGCTAAGTTAATTTCAATAACATCACCATCAGCACCAAATTTCTCCATGGTGATCCAGTCGCCAATTCGAACCATGTCATTTACAGAAACTTGAATACTAGCCACAAATCCAAGAATAGTATCTTTAAAAATTAGAAAAATTAAGGCCGAAATAGCTCCAAAAGTGGTTAACAATGTTTTCATTGTAGTATCAAACATTATCAATACAAAAGAAGTGATTCCGAAAATCCACAACACAATCATAATTACTTGAATGTAACTATCAATAGGCTTATCACTGTAGCGAGGTTTGTTTTTTAAATAATCTTTTAAAGCATTAAAAATACTTCGTGTGATCCAAAGTGATAGGATAATAATATAGATTTTTACCCCTTTTTCAAAGAAGTCTTCCCAATAGGTAAACTTACTTAAAATAACGGGAACCGTTTTGTAAATAAATAAAAGCGGAAATAAATGCGCTAAATATTTGGCCGTTTTATTCGCAACTAGAAAATCGTCAAATGAAGATTTTGTACGAGCTGCAATTACAGCAAGAACAATTATAAATATTTTTTTAAAAAGAAAATCTAAAACATAGGATACAACAATTAAAATAATAATATTAACCCCTAAATTTAAATAGGAGGAAAGGTCATCATTAAAATTGAGACTTTTAAATATATCGTATGCCCAGTTAAAAATTGTCATTGTTATTTATTGTAAATATTTCTTTTCAACATAAAAGGTACCAAATGGAACAATTGAAGCCAAACAAACAATAGCAAATGTTTTTACATTCCATTTTTGTTCAATTTTAATTAAAATAGCAAAAGCAACATACAATATAAATAATATTCCATGAGCCATACCGATGTTTTTAACATAAATAGGATCACCAGCAATGTATTTCATTGGCATGGCAAAAAATAATAAAGCTAATAAGGAAAGTCCTTCTAATAAAGCAATTGAGCGAAAAGATTTTATCATGATAAAGCTACATAAATTACGAATCCATATTGGCAAATCTATAAAATTGAATTAAACCAAATAAATAGAAAATTTTAGTAATAATTAATTCTTGTTTTGACTAAATAAGAAATTTTAAACAAAATTAGTTAGATTAGGACAATTATAGCGTTAATAAAAACAAAAAAAATCGGTATCAAGTACCGATTTATATTATGTAAAATAGAAATTAAATTAATACGCCAAAAAAGCTTTGTTGTATTCTTTTAAATCTAATACATTATTTTTCTTTGTTAAATCTGTGAATAATGAAAGAAAATAATTAAAACTCTCGTTATTATTTTCTTCTGAAATAGAAGTCTCAACTGTTCCTTCTTTAGAATCTATTGGTTCATCATCTGGAATACCAATTAAAAAAGCATTATTAGATGCTAAATGTTCGTATGCTAAACGTAAAGCTTTAGTTACAACAGGATTATTTAATTCTAATGAAATTTCTCTGATTTTTTTTAATTCGTCAACAATCTTAGAAACTTCAAATTTATTTTGTAATAAATCTTTCTGAACTTTTTCAATTAATTTAAGGGCTTGTTTATTTTCCATGATTTGTGTAATAAGTAGCAAAATTAATCTTTTATAAATCATACACAAACCTTTTTAATAGTTATTTTAACTACAACAATATTAAACTATATTGAATTATAATATACATTATGTAAAATAGAATATTTGTTTTATCATGATTAGTATCGTATCCTAAAATTTGTATCTTCGTATGGTAAATGCAATGTTATGAAAAATCCTATCGCTGAACGTATTACCGATTTTCTAAAAAACTATCCTCCCTTTTCTAGTTTATCCTATCAAAAATTATTAGAAATAGCTAAAAGTTGTCAGGTTTTATATTTAGAAAAAAACCAAACTTTATTTAAAATTAATGATGTTACACATGCTTTTTTTTATGTTGTAGCTTCTGGAGCTGTTGGCTTATCGGTAACTTCAGATGCTGATGATATTTTAATTGATAAATGTGATGAAGGTGATATTTTAGGATTGCGACCGTTTTTTGCAAAAAATAATTATCTGATGACTGCAAAGGCACGCGAAGAAAGCATTATATATGCAATTCCGATTGAAATATTTAAACCTTATGTTGCTGAAAACGCAGATGTCTTGAGTTTTTTATTGGAAAGTTTTGCATCAAATACAAGAAATCCTTACGATAAAAACAATAAAGGAAAATTGATTTCTGAGAATGTTATTTACAATGATCAAAATGCTGAAATTCAATATTATCAACCTATAAAATATACTGCAAATCCAATCACGGCTTCACCAAATGACATTGTTCGTTTTGTGGCGCAAACCATGTCAAGCAGTAAAATTGGTAGTATGATAATTCATGAAAATAGAAAACCAATTGGTATTGTAACCGATAAAGATTTACGTTCTAAAATTGCAACGGGATTATTCAGTATTGAAGTAACCATTGACAAGATCATGTCTTCTCCTGTAATTACTGTAGCAGATAATCTTTCAATTGCTGAAGCTCAAATTATGATGCTTAAAAATAATGTTTCTCATTTATGCGTAACTAAAGATGGCTCTGTGGACTCTGATATTACAGGAATTATTACTGAACATGATATAGTTGTAGCGCAAGCAAATAACCCAGGTGTTTTACTAAAACAATGTAAAAGAGCTCAAAAATTTGCTGATTTAAAAGAAGTTAGAGAAAAATTATCTGATTTAATTCAGCATTCGCTCGATAAAAATGTACCTATTCAACATATTTCTTCAATTATTGCCGAAATAAATTTAGCCATTATCAGTAGAGCAATTGAATTAGCCATCGATAAAATGGAAACCCCACCGCCTACTCAGTTTGCTTGGTTAAATATTGGTAGTCAAGGAAGAAAAGAACAGTTATTAATGACCGACCAAGACAATGCAATTGTTTTTGAAGATGTAGCGGAAGATAAATACGATACGGTTAAAAAATATTTTATTGAATTAGCCGAAAATGTAAATAAAACACTTAGTAAAGTTGGTTATGCTTATTGCCCTGCAGAAATGATGGCAAGTAATCCACAATGGTGTAAATCGGTTTCCGATTGGAACAATCAATTTAAAGGATGGATTACAGCGCCTGGAGAAAAAGGTGTTTTGATGTGTACTATTTCCTTTGATTATGATTTTGTCTACGGAAATGAAAGTTTAGTTGATAAGATTACTAAAACAATTCATGAAGAAACTAATGACAACCAATTGTTTTTTGCTTATTTAGGAGCTGATGCATTGAAAAACCCGCCTCCATTAGGCTTTTTCCGTCAGTTTTTAGTGGAAAGTGATGGTGAACATAAAGACACATTTGATTTAAAAAGAAGAGCTTTAATGCCTTTGATTGATGCGGCTAGAATTTTATCGTTAAGTAAAGGTATTAAAAATACGGCCAATACAATTTCTAGATATGCTAAATTAGCTGAATTAGAACCTCAAAATGCACCAATTTATGAAGCGTGTGCGGATGCTTTTGCTGAATTATTAAAGTTTAGAACCGAAGAAGGTTTAAAAAACCAATCAGATGGTAGGTATTTGAATTTAAGTGAGTTATCGAAGTTAGATAAAGTAAAACTTAAAAACGATTTTCAACCCATAAACGATATTCAAGAAGTAATTAAAAATCGTTTTCAATTAACTTATTTCACTTAAAATATGACGTTCAATTGGTTTAAGAAAATAGTTAAAGATCATCCTAAATTTTGGGAAACGTATCTTACATATTTTGATGAAAATCAAGATAAAAAGAAACGTTTTGTTGTGTTTGACTGTGAAACTACTGGTTTAGATTATAGAACAGATCGAATTTTATCTATTGGTGCGGTAGCTATCGAAAACAATCAAATAATCGTTGGTGATTTTATGGAAGTGTTTTTATTGCAAGATGTTTTTAATGCTGAATCAGTGCCTATTCACGGTATTTTAAAAGAAGGTAAAGAAGAGAAAATAGTTGAAGCCGAAGCTATTATTCGTTTTTTAGACTTTATCAAAGATGCCACATTGGTTGGTCATCATGTTGATTTTGACATAGAAATGATTAATCAAGGTTTAGCTCGATTAGAAGTTGGGAAACTGAAAAATCAAGCAATGGATACGGATGTTATGTATCAAAAATTGAAATATTTACCGCAAGAACAACACAGTTCGTTGGACGAATTGTGCGATATCTATAAAATTAGAAAATCGGACCGACATACAGCCAGTGGCGATGCTTTTATTACTGCCTTATTATTTTTGATACTTAAGAAAAAATTAGAGATTTAATTTTTGAATGATGAAAAACGATTGGGCATACTTGGAAAAATATGTATTAGCAAATCAGCATTTACTAAAATTACCTAATAATGGCAATCGAATCGTTTTTATAGGTGATTCCATTACTGAATTTTGGGAACGACATGATTCGATTTTCTTTAGTCAAAATAAGTATATTAATAGAGGAATTAGTAGTCAAACTAGTTCACAAATTTTGGAACGTTTTCAAAATGATGTTATTGATTTAGAGCCTAAATGGGTAATCATTTTAGCAGGAATTAACGATATTGCTGAAAATAATGGACCAATTTCTATAGAAGATATTATGAATAATATTGTTTCAATGGTTGAAAAAGCATTAAAAAATAATATTGAAGTAGTTCTTTGCTCAATACTTCCTGCAAGTAATTTTTATTGGAATCCAAAAATAAATCCCATTGAGAAAATCAAACAGTTAAATATATTAATTGAAGCCTATTGCCTAACTGAAAAAATAAAATTTGTCGACTACTATACTCCAATGGTAGATGAATATTTTGGTTTAGATAAAAAATTTACTGATGATGGTGTTCATCCAAATTTGAATGGTTATTTAAAAATGAAAACTATACTTGAATCTTACTTGAAATTATGAATCGTTTACTTAATTTTGGATTATTTATTGCATTTCAATTTTGTTATTTAGAATGGCCACCAAATAATTCTATGTTTCTTTTTCAGGCAGAATTTGAAATATTTTCAAAAACAGAAAGTCTTTTTCAAAATTTGACGCATCCAATTATTTTATTGGGATTACTCACACAAATAGTGCTTTTAACAGGTGTTTTTTATCAAAAATTAAATAAGAGAGTAAATAATATAGCCGTTTTATTATTGTCAATCTTAGTATTATTTTTCTTCTTGATAGGAATTTTAGGCTGGAATTATAAAATAATGGCTTCCACTACTCCTTTTTTGATTTTTGCGGGAATTTATTTTACTAGATTAAGATTAAAATAAAAAAACTGCTCCATTGCTGAAGCAGTTTTTAACCAATAAAACTAAAAAACTAGAGTTTGCCATCTTTAATCTCATCCACTATTTCAGGATTTAATAAAGTGGAGATATCTCCAAAGTTAGAGAAGTCTCCTTCAGCAATCTTTCTTAATATTCTGCGCATGATTTTACCCGAACGTGTTTTTGGTAAACCACTCACAAACTGTATTTTATCTAATTTCGCAATCGGACCAATTTGATCAGAAATCAATTGATTAATCTCTTTTGCAAGGTTATTTTTATCACGACTTTCTCCAGTTTCTTTCAGAATTACAAATCCATATAATGCATTTCCTTTGATATCATGTGGGAAGCCTACAATTGCACTTTCTGCTACTGCTGGATGTTCGTTGATGGCATCTTCAATTGGAGCCGTTCCTAAATTATGTCCAGAAACAATAATAACATCATCTACTCTCCCCGTAATTCTATAATACCCTACTTCATCGCGTAAAGCTCCATCTCCTGTGAAATATTTTCCTGGAAAAGCGGTGAAATAAGTTTCTTTATAACGTTGGTGATCTCCCCAAATGGTTCTCGCCATTGACGGCCAAGGAAATTTAATGCATAATGCACCCGTTACTTGATTTCCTTCAATTTCATTACGTAATTCATCCATTAAAACAGGCTGAATTCCTGGTAATGGTAACGATGCATAAGTTGGCTTAGTAGGTGTTACAAACGGAATAGGTGAAATCATAATTCCTCCTGTTTCAGTTTGCCACCATGTATCAACTAACGGACAACGCTTTCCTCCTACATGATCATTATACCAGTGCCATGCTTCTTCGTTAATAGGTTCACCAACCGAACCAATTACTTTTAAGGAACTTAGTGGAAATTTTTGAACAAAATCTAAACTTTCTTTTGCTAATGCACGAATAGCTGTTGGTGCAGTATAAAATTGAGTTATTTTATGTTTTTCAATTACTTCCCAAAAACGACTAAAGTCTGGATAAGAAGGTACTCCTTCAAAAATCACAGTGGTGGCGCCATTTAAAAGTGGTCCGTATAAAATATAGGAGTGACCTGTAATCCAACCAATATCTGCGGTACACCAATACACATCATTTTCTTCATAATTGAAAACGTTTTTAAAGGTGTAAGCGGTATAAACCATGTAACCTGCCGTTGAATGAACCATTCCTTTTGGTTTTCCAGTTGAACCCGAAGTATATAATATAAATAACGGATCTTCGGCATCCATAATTTCAGCAACATTGTTTCCGATAGCAGCATCTAATAGCGGTTGTAACCACAAATCTCTACCTTCTTTCATGGTTACAGCTGTATTAGTTCTATTTACAACCAAAACAGTTTCCACAGATGGACATTTTTCTAACGCTTCATCAACAATTCCTTTTAAATCAATTGATTTATTACCTCTATAACTTCCGTCAGAAGTAATAACCATTTTACATTCACTATCATTAATACGACTAGCAACTGCCGAAGATGAAAATCCAGCAAAAACCACTGAATGTATTGCTCCAATTCGAGCACAAGCCAAAACAGCAACGGCTAATTCTGGAATCATTGGTAAATAAATACAAACTCTATCGCCTTTTTTGATGCCTTGATTGCGTAAAACATTTGCCATTTTAGATACACGAACGTATAATTCGTTGTAAGAAATATGTTGTGCTGCCTCGCTTGGATCATTTGGTTCAAATATAATAGCTGTTTTATCGCCTCTTTTTGCTAAATGTCTGTCGATACAGTTTTTAGTGATGTTAACTTTTGCATTTAAAAACCATTTAAAATTAGCTTCTTGCATGTCAACTTCAAAAACTTTATCCCATTTTTGGTACCATGTGAAATTTTCATCGGCAATACGATCCCAGAATTTTCTTGGTTCGCGTACCGATTTCTTATACATTTTAAAGTAGTTCTCTAAATCGTGTATTTTATAATAACTCATTTTTTAGTTTTTTTTTAATTGATAATGTAAATATAACCAATCTATTTTTTGAATTTCATTTTTTTTTTGCTAAATTACTATATATAGTATATTTCTGAAAATTAAACACATAGGCACATAGCTTTATGATAAATGAATGTGGAGGCGTTATGCTATAATTAGTTAACATAGGAAATCTGTAAATATCAGCGTTTCGATTTATCGAATCTGTTTTATCAGCGTGCCTTTATTTAAAACAACCTATTTTATCATGTTGTAAAACATCGCTGATTTCATCAATAATTGCTTCATCATCAATCGTAGAGGGAACTTGGAAGTTTTCACCATCTGCAATGCTACGCATCATTTTACGAAGTATTTTACCGGAACGAGTTTTAGGCAAACGTTGTACCATAACAACATCACGCAACGAAGCTACTGCTCCAATTTGATCTCTTACTAATTTAACAACTTCGTGTTGTAGTTGGAAATGTTCAATATCTTCTCCCGATTTTGCAACAACCAATGCTAATGGAATTTGTCCTTTTAACTCGTCGTTAATACCAATCACAGCACATTCTGCAACAGAATGATGTGAAGCTACAATTTCCTCCATTTCAGCAGTTGAAAGGCGGTGACCAGCAACATTTATAACATCATCCACTCTACCCGTGATGAAAATATAATCTTCATCATCCTTAAATCCGCCATCGCCAGAGAAATAATAGCCAGGGAATTTATTCAAATAACCTGCTTTAAAACGTTCGTTATCTTTCCATAAATCCAATAACGTTCCAGGAGGCAAAGGTAATTTGATAACTACATAGCCTTCTTCGTTTGGACCTAATTCTTGTCCGTTTTCTCCAAAAATTCGAATATCATAACCTGTCACAGCTTTTCCTGCCGAGCCTGGTTTTATGGGTAAATACTCCACTCCCATCATGTTAGCAATCATTGGCCATCCTGATTCTGTTTGCCACCAATGGTCGATTGCTGGAACCGGGATATGTTCGCGATACCATTCTAAAGTCGCTACATCGCAACGTTCACCTGCTAAGAATTGAATTCGTAAACACGATAAATCATATTGTTTGATGAATTCGCCATTTGGATCTTCTTTCTTGATAGCTCTAATAGCTGTTGGTGCGGTAAACATAACGCTAACTTTATGTTCGGCAATTACACGCCAAAAGGTACTTGCGTCTGGAGTACGAATTGGTTTTCCTTCAAAAAGAATGGTTGTATTGCGATTAATTAAAGGTCCGTAAACGATATAACTATGTCCTACCACCCAACCCACATCAGAAGCTGCCCAAAATACTTCACCAGGTTTTGCATCGTAAATATGTTGCATTGAAAATTTAAGTGCTGTAGCATAACCTCCTGTATCTCTGACAATTCCTTTTGGTTTTCCAGTGGTTCCAGAAGTATATAAAATATATAATGGATGTGTCGAATTTACAGGAACACATGGCGTTTCTTCTGAACCATAAACCAAGGCATCATAATCAACGTCGTATTTTTTAAAGGGAACTCTAGCACCTAATTTTCTATTGAAAACAATTACTTTTTCGGGTTTGTGATTGGCTAATTCAATAGCTTCATCAACTAAAGGTTTGTAGGCAATTAATCGGTCGATTTCAATTCCTGAAGAAGCAGTAATAATGGCTTTAGGTTCGCAATCATCGATACGAATGGCTAATTCATGTGGTGCGAATCCTCCAAAAACCACAGAATGAGTTACTCCTATTCGAGCACAAGCTAACATAGCGAAAGCAGCTTGAGGAATCATGGGCATATAGATTACAGCAGTGTCACCTTTTTCTAATCCTAAGGATAATAAACCGCCAGCTAATTTAGCCACTTCGGTTTTAACTTCGTTAAATGTATACTTTTTTACAGTTTGAGTAACAGGTGAATCATAAATGATAGCCACTTGTTCACCATAACCATCTTGGATGTGTTTATCTATTGCTAAGTAACAAGCATTAAGTTCTCCGTCTGCATACCACAATGGGTAATCATTCGAATCGTTAGACAAAATTGTATTTGGATTTGAAAACCATGCAATATTTTGAGATTGTTCTTTCCAGAAGTCTATTGCCGATTCGTTACTTTTTTTATTAATTTCGTAATAATTCATTTGAATATTTCGGTTTGTGTTATTTTTTCTTTAGTAAATTTAAAGAATAAAATAATGCCAAAAGAATTAATCTTGCTAAATAGGTATAGATAAAGAAATAAGAATATAAAACAGAGAAATTAGATATAAAAAAGAGTAATTCATTTAGAAAAGGATTTGAGTAAAGCCATACCCTTGTAGTAACGATCAAATATTTACGCCAACAACTCCTCCACTTTTTCCACCACTTTTTTAATCGAAAATGGCTTTGTCATGTAGGCATCAGCGCCCAAAGCTAATCCTTTTTCAATATCGCTTTCTTTATTTTTTGCCGACAAGAACATGACTTTGGTATGTTGTAAATTAGCGTCTTTTCTAATTTGCTCCAAAGTAGCAAAACCGTCTACCATAGGCATCATGATATCTAAAATAATGACATCTGGGAAATTGGTTTTTAAAATATCCAATGCTTCTTGTCCGTCGCGTGCTATAAATACTTCGCAATTACTTTTCTTAAAGGTATATTCAAGCGTCATTACGATGTTAGGTTCGTCGTCAACTATTAAAATCTTCTTCATAATCTTTAATTTTCAATATTTTTTACTGGTAAAGTGAATACAATACAAGCGCCTTTTATACTTGATTCTACCCAAATTTTACCTTTGTGATGCTCAATAATTTGTTTACAAATAGCTAATCCTAATCCGCTACCCACCGGTTTTTTGAAATTCTGATTGGACGCTTGATAAAATTTGTCAAATATAACGTCAAAATCGTTAGGATTTATACCTTTTCCGTTGTCTTGAACCGAAGTTTCTATAAAATTTTCCTTCTTTTTAACTTGAATGGTAATTAAACCTTCCGTTTCTGGACAAAACTTTATAGCATTAGATAGTAAATTCGTTATTACTTGAATAATTCTATCTTCATCATAAAATGCTAAAATTTGGTCTTTACTTTCTACATAAACACTTATATTTTTGTTTTTAATCAGTTGTTGTAAGGGTTCAATAGAATTTTCAATGGTTGCAATTATGTCGTTTTGTGTGGGATGAATGGTTTGTTTCCCTGTCTCAAATTTCTCTAAATCTAAAATCTTATCAATCAAGCGGTTCAAACGATCCGATTCTGAAATGATATTTTGTAAAAATTGTTTTCGTAATTCTTCTGGAATTTCATCATCATCGTGCAAAATTTCACTAGCAGCACGAATTGCGGTAATGGGTGTACGAAGTTCATGTGTAACAGTGTCTAAAAATTCATCTTTTTGCACATCTTTTCGAACCAACGTTTCGTTTGCTTTTTGTAGTTCGGAGGTAATTTTTTGAAGTTGATTAGACGTTTCGGTCAATTTTTTGTTAATGGTGATATTTTCTTTCGATTCTTCCAGTATTTTCAAGACTTCAGGCAATGTTATTTTCTCTTCTTTTACAACGCTAGAAATTAAAATTCGAGCAGAAGCCGTTCCGATATGACCGGTCAGTAGATTTTCAGCAAATTTTACCAATCTCGCATCAGCTAGTTCTTGATTTTTATCGACATTATATTTCACGTTGAAAATATTCATGGCGCGTTTAGTTCGTTCTTCTCCTAAAAATCGAATCAATACTTTTTCAATATCTCTTGTGTATGCGGTTCCTTTCCAAACAAAGGCATTTTCGTGATTGGTACTGTATTTGTCAATATCTACATACATTTCAGCATAATTGCGTTCGCGATAATTTCCCTTAAAACTAACCGAAACCGCAAAATAAGTCAAAGAATTAAACAACATACTCCAAAATAAAGCATGCGGAACAGGTTGCAAATAATCTAATCCGAAAAGTTGAAACGGTTTTAATAAGGCTATTTTTTGAAAGCCTTCAGACACAAATGAACTTTCATTATTTGTTAATCCTATAGCATAAGGCAAGAGCAAAGTATAAACACAAATTACAAATCCTATTAAGATGCCATAGATAGCCCCCATTCTTGACCCTCTTCTCCAAAATATGGCTCCGAAAAACGCAGGCGCTAATTGAGCAATAATGACAAACGAAATCAATCCAATAGAAACCAAACTGTAATCTAAAGCGAAGAATCGGTAAATAAAATACGCCCCAATAATTAGAGAAAAAATACCTATTTTACGTATGTTGACAATTTTTTTATTGTTGATAGTTTGTTCTTCATTTCTTAATTTTCCTAAAAACGAATAGGGAATCAACAAGTTGTTACTCAACATGGTAGATAAACTGATACTGGAAACCACAATCATAGAAATGGCTGCTGAAAATCCGCCAAGAAAAACTAAAACAGTTAAAATTTTATTATCGAAGAACTGAGGAATTAAAAGCGAATAAGTATCGGCATTGACATTTTTACCTTCAAACAATACATTTCCTCCCCATGCAATTGGATACACAAATAAATTAAACAGTAGAAGATAAAGTGGAAATAACCAAATCGCAGTCTTAATATGACGTTCTCTGTTATTTTCTACCACCGACATTTGAAATTGTCTTGGCAATAAGAAAATAGCAAAAAGCGAAACCATACTCAAAAAGAACCAATTTAATCCTTGTTCTAAACCGCCAATGGTATTTTTTTCTTTAAAATTTTCTAACAATGATGCTTTGGCATAAATATCTTCATAACCATCAAACACAAAGAAAGTTACATAAATTCCAATAATTAAAAAGAAAACTAATTTCAATATACTTTCTAAAGCAACAGCAGTAACAATTCCTTTTCTTTTTTCCGAAGCATCCACGTAGCGTGTTCCATAATAAGAGGCAAAAAGAGCTAATGCGACAGCTACATAAGTTGTTGTGTCATCAAAAATATAGGAACTTGAATTGGTTTTAGTAACAATATGAAACGTTTCAGAAATAGCTTTCAATTGCAAAGCGATATAAGGTAAAATTCCAGCCAAACAAACTACAGTTACTATAGCTCCTAAAAAACGGCTATTACCATACCGAAGTGAAATAAAATCAGCAATACTTGAAATTTTATTCACTCTAGAAATACGAATGATCTTCTTTAAAATGATAATCCAAGCGGGAATAATAATAATGGGTCCGATATAAATAGGCAAATAACTAAGTCCCGAATTGGCTGCTACACCAATACTTCCATAATACGTCCAAGCGGTGCAATAGACAGCTAAAGATAAAGAATAGACGTACGAATTATTAGTCCATTTAACATTTTCTTTTTTTTCTGCCCAATGGGCAATAAAAAAAAGAATCCCTAAATACCCTAATAAAATAAGTAATAAAACAGCACTATTCATAATAACGTTGTACTACAATCCAAGACATTAATACGGAAAATAACCAAGCAGAAAAGATATAAATATAAATGATAGGAAAACCTAAAAAACTTTCAGAACTATCAAATAACAGCACTATTGGCAAGTTAAGCGCCAAAAGCAATAGTAATGATAAAACCACTAATTTTTGTTGATGTCTTTTTTTCATTTATATATCCATTTATAAAACCCAAAAGCTCTTATGTAAAATAAGAGCTTCTAAGTTAAGTATATTTTTTTTAATTAATCTTCATAT
>Ga0255098_1000045_pt1 | contig 42463 bp, 30 predicted proteins | sample Colum_Atlam_RepC_2_FD_188440 | JGI IMG/M metagenome (GOLD analysis project Ga0255098, IMG submission 188440) | Freshwater microbial communities from Columbia River, Oregon, United States - Colum_Atlam_RepC_8d | ecosystem: Environmental > Aquatic > Freshwater > River | place: USA: Oregon... | reverse complement strand
CAATTAATGATTTATCTAATAGTTTAAATATCCCTTCAAGTCATTTAGCGTATATTTTTAAATACCACTGTAAGTTGTCGTTCGTTGAATACAAAAATTACTGCAAAATTAATGATTCATTAAATCTAATAAACAATAATTTTTTAGAGTCAAAAACATTCGATGCATTGGCATATAAAGTAGGTTTTAAATCATATAATTCTTTTTTTATATATTTTAAAAAGCAGACTAACTATTCCCCTAAAGATTACTTATTAAACAAACACAAAAAATAGACTAAACCGCCATAATTAAAACCTAAAACAATACAAATACCGTACAGATTTAAAAACAAAAAATCCTTAACTAACTTATATAAAGCTGATTAAGGATTTTTAAAGTACAGATAACAAGTGAAAAATCTAACACTATTTATGAAGAACTAGAAGTAATAGAAAATTTAAGGGTTAATAATAAGTCTTAGTTTTTAGGATTTTAATTTGATTGATTTTTGAGACAATGCAAAGCATTTTTTTGAGGTTGGTTTACATAAAAAATAAGAAAATGAAAAAATTCCTATTTTCGCAGTTTTTTTAAAATGCATCAAAGAATTTCTTGGGATACTTCAGTAAAACATTTTGTCCGACTTGGATTGACAGAAAGCATCCCCAATGATTTAATATCTAAAATTCCGAAAACCAACATTCATCGTTGGAAAAAAGAAAATAGTCATAAGTATTTGGGTTGCGAATTAACTCAATTCGTTAATGAAGAAATGGAGCTTATTCAGAATTTGAATAGTTCGTTATGTGCAAAAAAAGTTATTAAGGCTTATTTTAGGCTTTCAGATACTTTACATACCTTATTGAATAAAGTCCCTTCTTTCAACAAAATAATTAAAAAGAACAAACATAAAATTGTTGAAACTATAGACCAAATAAAAAATGATTTACCTATTGAACAAGCAATTTCATTTTTTTCTATTAGCCGAAGTACTTATCAAAACTATAAAAATATTGTTTTAAACAAATGTTCTAATTCTTATTTCGATTGGTGTGTCCATTCATATCCAAACCAATTAATGAAAAAAGAAGTTGAGAAAATAAAAGCCTATTTTGAAGATGAAAACTACAAATACTGGTCAAAAATTTCTTTGTATTATTTGGGTTTACGAAATAAAGACTTTGCTTTTTGCAAAACAACATTTTATAAATATGCCAATCTTTTAGGATTCTCCACATTGCGGCATCTAAAATCAAAACAAAAATATCAATCATTAGCTACTTCAAAACCTAACGAAATTTGGTGTGCAGATGTAACCAAATACAAACTTTCTGATGGAAGTTCTTATAGCATTCATTTGCTTATGGATCATTATTCCAGAAAAGTTTTGGGATGTAAGATTAGCAAAACTCCACAAGCAACAAACATTACAACTTTAATTAAAAATGCAATTGTCAATACCAAAGAACCTCCAAACTATTTCTTGACCGATGGCGGTAGTGAAAATTGCAATTTACTTGTAAAAAAACTAACCAATGAAGCACAAATCAAACACTTAATAGCACAGAAAGACATTTCGTTTTCTAATTCTGGAATTGAAGCTTTAAACAAAATTCTAAAACACCAGTTCTTAAGAAAGAAAATAATTACTACAGAAAAACAATTAAAAAAAGAAATTTTAAGTTTTATAAACATTTACAATAACCACAGACCTCATGCTGCTTTAAATGGTTATACGCCAAATGAAAAATACAACAACTCAAAAGACTTTGAGTGGTTTAGCACAGCCATAAAACAACAAAAAAACGAACGAAGCAAACAAAACAAAGCAAAAACATGTAAGAAATGTATAAAATAATAAGGTATTAACCCGTTGGGTGTAATTAAATGATTTGATTTTTAATGTTATTAATTGGTCTGTCAAAGATAAATTTATTGATAAATTGAACTAAAGTTAGAGATGTTATTTTTGCTAATATTCTTGTTTTAAACCCTTCAAAAGATTTGGCATAATTTCTTCTAATCATAAATTGGTCACACAACTGAGAAAACAAAGTTTCAATTCTTTTTCTTGATTTTCTAAAAATATATGGCTGCGGCTTATACTGTTTTTGATTAGTTCTCATTGGGGTTTCTAATTTTACATTTACTGATTGAAACAAATCTAACTGAATGCTATCTGATAAATAACCTCTATCTCCAAGCAGCACACAATCAGACATTTGCTGTTTTATGTTTTTCAAAAAATGAACGTCGTGAACTTCTGCTTTTGTAATATCCAAAGAATGAAAAACTCCTGATACGGAACAAACACCATGAAGTTTATAACCATAAAACCAACTATTTTGAGATGCACAAAAACCTTTTGAGGGAGCAGTATCAAATTCGTCTTTACATATTTTAATTCTATGATGACGTGAGAATTTACAAATTTCCAATGGCATACTGTCAACAATAAAGTAGTCTTCAAATTCTAAAAATTCTTTAGCTAGCTTAGTTCTGACCTCTTCTGAAAATAAGAACAATTTTCTTCTTCTTTTATTGAACTGACTTCGCTCTATTAAATTTGGAATTTCAGCTTGATTTATCTGTTTGAATAATGAGTTTTCACTGTCAATAGACATAAATTCAGCCGTCAAACTCAATGCAACTACTTCTAAATCAGACATTTTTTCTTTTCTTCCAACACCTGATTTATACATTAATTCACAATTCAAAGAACTTATAACTTCTAATACTTTAAAATAATTTTTAACTATATTTGTCATAGATATTGTTTTGTTTGGCGACACCAAGATACTGAATTTCAGTATCTTGGACAATATCTAATCCTTTTATTTTCTTAAAATAATTACACCCAACGGGTGGTATTAAATAATTCTATCACATAGATATTGCTACTCCATAAAAAACGAGGAGCATTTTTTACTCCTCGTTTCAAAGCTTATAATTACCTTATTTTTAACTAGTTCCTTAAATGGAACCGTTTATTTTAAAATGGTTGCGGATGGTGCGGTGCTTTGCAAGATATACCAACAGCCGTTGCTGGATTAAGGAAACAATCAAAAAATTAACAAAAGGATCAATTAATAACAAATATTTTCGGCAAATTTTCGGCAAAATAAAAATAAAAAATCCTTAACTAGCTGATTTAATGATGATTAAGGATTTTTAAAGTACCCGGAGTGGGAATCGAACCCACACACCTAAGTACACGAGTTTGAGTCGTGCGCGTCTACCAATTCCGCCATCCGGGCAATGGAAAAATGATGGTTAAATCATTAAGTGGGTGCAAATGTAAAAAATATTTCTGCAATTCATAAAAAAATAGTTAAAAATATCCTTTCAGAGTTCGATTTTATTTCTAAATTTGCACCTCGTTAACACGACACAACACTAACTAACTACTAAACAATAAATTAACATGCTGTATCAAGAACCGGAAGCAAAAATTTTTGCATGTTCTCAGAGTGTGTATCTAGCTGAACAAATTGCTGAGAAGTATGGCGTTCAGATGGGTAAAATTACGTTCTCTAAATATAGTGACGGTGAATTTCAGCCTTCTTTTGAAGAATCAATAAGAGGATTGCGCGTTTTCCTAGTTTGTTCTACCTTTCCAAGTGCAGACAATTTAATGGAATTATTATTAATGATAGATGCTGCAAAAAGAGCATCTGCCAGACATATTACCGCGGTTATTCCTTACTTTGGTTGGGCAAGACAAGATAGAAAAGATAAGCCAAGAGTGCCAATTGGAGCTAAATTAGTTGCAAAACTATTAGAAACTGCTGGAGCTACTCGAATTATGACGATGGATTTACATGCTGATCAAATTCAAGGTTTCTTTGAAAAACCAGTAGATCATTTATTTGCTTCTACTATCTTTTTACCATATGTAAGAAGTTTAAATTTAGAAAATTTAACCATTGCATCTCCAGACATGGGAGGTTCAAAAAGAGCCTATGCTTATTCTAAATTTTTAGAATCTGATGTTGTAGTATGTTACAAACAAAGAAAAAAAGCAAATGTAATTGACACAATGGAGTTAATTGGAGATGTAAAAGGCAGAAATGTTATTTTAGTTGACGATATGATTGACACCGGAGGAACATTAGCAAAAGCAGCTGATGTAATGATGGAAAAAGGAGCATTAAGCGTAAGAGCAATCTGTACACACCCAATTTTATCAGGTGAAGCGTACGAAAAAATAGAAAATTCTAAATTATTAGAATTAATTGTTACTGATTCAATTCCGTTACGAAAAGAATCAAAGAAAATCAGAGTGGTAAGTTGTGCTCCATTATTTGCAGAAGTAATGCACATGGTACAAAACAACAACTCTATTAGTGGAAAATTTTTGATGTAATCAAGAAACCACTTTAATAAGTATTTATTAATTATATATATTTTACAATGAAATCAATTACGATTAAAGGATCAGAAAGAGAAAACGTAGGTAAAAAGGCAACTAAAGCCGTACGTGATGCTGGAATGGTTCCTTGCGTTATCTACGGAGGAAATCAGCCAGTTCATTTTGTTGCAGACGAAAGAGCATTTAAAGATTTAGTTTACACTCCAAACGCACACACAGTTGTAATTGAGTTAAACGGAGCGTCTTTCAATGTAATTATGCAAGACATTCAGTTTCACCCAGTTTCTGATAAAATTTTACACATTGACTTTTTCCAATTAAGTGATGACAAAGAAATCATCATGGAAGTACCAGTTAAAATTACAGGAACTTCTCCAGGTGTTTTATTAGGAGGTGTTTTACGTTTAAACCAACGTCGTTTAAAAGTGAAAGCTTTACCTAAAAACTTACCTGACTTTGTTGAAGCAAGTATTTCTGAATTACAAATGGGTAACAAATTGTATGTAACTAAATTAGAAACAAATAATTTCAAATTAATGCACCCAGACAACACTGTTGTTTGTCAAGTAAGAATTTCTCGTGCTGCAATGAAAGCTGCTCAAGAAGCTGCAAAAGCAGAAAAAGGTGGAAAAAAGAAAAAATAATTTCTTTACAAACTATACAAAAGAGCATCAGTTTTTACTGGTGCTTTTTTTATGCTTTTTATTTTCTAAACTTTATACTACTTTTACCGTATGAACTGGTTCTTAACTCTATTTAAGAAAAACAAACAAGAAGACACTATTCCAATGAAGAAATTCTTAATTGTTGGGCTTGGTAACATAGGCTCAGAATACGCAAATACACGACACAACATAGGTTTTAAAGTCTTAGACTACATAGCTAACCAAGAAGGGATTTCATTTCAAACGGTAAAATTAGGTGAAGTTGCCGAACTAAAAATAAAAGGAAGAACCTTATTGTTATTAAAACCAAATACCTATATGAATTTAAGTGGGAAAGCGGTAAAATATTGGTTAGAAAAAGAAAACATCGAAAAAGAAAATATGTTGGTCATAACCGACGATTTAAATTTAGCTTTTGGCGCCATTCGAATTAAAACCAAAGGAAGTGATGGTGGTCATAACGGACTTAAGAACATCCAACTGTTACTAAACTCAACTGAGTATCCGCGGTTCAGATTTGGCATCAGTGATGCCTTTAATAAAGGACAACAAGTCAATTACGTATTAGGAGAATGGGATGCAAAAGAAAAAGAAAAACTAAAAGAACGTCTTGAAATAAGTTCAGAAATAGTGAAATCATTTGCACTAGCAGGATTAAATAATACTATGAATACTTATAATGGAAAATAAAAAAGGGAAGCAAAAGCTTCCCTTTTTAGTATATAATACATTAAATAATTATTGAACGACAATCTTTTTAACTACTTTTCTAGAACCATCTTGAACAGTGACAAGATAAACTCCAGATTGAACAGTATCTAATTGTAAGTTTTCATTAAACAACCCATTGTTTGTAAAAGATTTTGCATAGATTTCCCTTCCTCTTACATCATGCAAATTTACTTTAATTTCATTTCCAGAAGTTGAAGTAAATTGAATATTGAAATTACCATTATTAGGATTTGGATATATAACTAAATCAGAAATTGCGTCTTCCTGCTCGTCAATACTTAATGGTTGAATTGTACAAATATTTATACTCCAACTATTTAGAGAACCTCCATCTCGATTAAAACCATCTAATATTCGTAACGTCCAAGTACCTGTAGAACTTTGTCCATTAAATGCTGACAATAACTGTGTTGACTTAACAACCCCTGTAATACCAGGATTAGCACCACAAACAACATTAACGCCCGAATCATCAAAGGTTGCTGAAATATTTTGAATATTAGCAGTTGTACATGGTCTTGCAAACAACTGAACTTGAGTTCCTGAAGGCGATATTAATGTTGCCGTCAAATCATTAATCCAAGTATGTGTTACGTCCATTGTAATATTAACATCACTAATTACACCTCCCGCAGGAATATTAAGTGTTGAATTTATAGTGATATTAGCTGTTGTACCAATATTTAAAGGCACATTAACTGAGGAAGTTGAACCAGGACAAGCTACCACACCCGTTGTAAATCTATTTTCGGCACTAAAAACACCACTACAACCAGAATTTTTAGGCTTTATTCTCCAAAAATAAGTAGTGCCTTCTGCTAATCCAGCTATTGCATAAGAAGTAGTGATAGAATTTCCTGTTGAAAAAATATTTGTAAATGCTAAATCCGTTGCAACTTGAACATCATAAGAAGTTGCATTGGGATCGACAACCCATGTTAAATTTAAATTAACTACTTGCCCAACCGAGTTATTTACTGGAGAAGTTAACGAAGAAGTTGCAAAATTTGAATTTAATAATTCAAAATAGAAAGGAACGGTTTTGGTAACAGCACCTGAAGTAGCAGTAACTATTATACCATAAAAACCTGGCGTAATTCCAACTGTATTAGAAATCGTCATTGTAACATTTCCATTGGCAGCAATTGATGTTGGTGAAAAAGTAACCGTTGTACCGGCAGGATTACCTGTTGCAGCAAACGTTGTTACACCACTAAACCCAGCTAAAGCATCATACTTTATAGTATATGAAGCAGAAGCACCTTGGCAAACAGATTTGTTTTGTTCACCTTCAACACCATTAAATGATACAGCCATAGTACTGGTAGCTGCAGTTATAGTAAAGTTTGTGTTTGAAACATCAAAAAAGATATTATCCCAACCTTTAACCATTATTCGATTCGTTGTGCCAGCAGTATTAGGAATTGTTACTGTTTCAGAACCGTCGTTTGGAACTTTACTAGCTAACAATATTGGAAAACTAGCACCTCCATTTGTAGACAAGTAAATATCAACAAATTTAGCATTTACTCCATTTACATCGGTTCCTGCAACACTCCATGTAACCGTTTTGTTTGTGCCTGCTTGCCATGACACAGCAGTATTGGGAGCAGTTATAACAAAAGGCCCAGCTACGCCATCGACTGTAACTTTCATTAAATCTGTAGTAGCTTGACCAATACCTAAATTATTATCTCTAACTGTCAATGAAAAGTTTAAATCTCTTGCTACAGATGGGCATACTTCCCAAGTATTAGAAGTAGCACCTGTTAATACTGTAGTCATACTAGGCATATATCTAACTGGTACAGCGGTTCCCCAAATAGATCTAAACATTGGACCTACAGCTCTGGTAGCAACAGGTGCTGCTGTAGTAGTTGGATTTTGAGGGTCATTTTGTTCCCATGTAAAGGTTAAAGGATCGTTTTCTGGATCTGTCCCTTGTCCAACTAACATAAATGCTGTTGATTTAGGAATTATATAATCTCTACCTGCATTAGCTGTTGGAGGATTGTTAGCAAAATTTGTTAATGGCAATGTTGGTTGGCTTACACCAAACTTAACATTTTCCATAATATCTCTAATATTTACATAAGTAAAATAAGCGTCGCTAGCGCCTTGTACATTAGTGTTACAAATACCTGCATATGCCATAATTGTTGACCCTGAACCTGGTTCAACTTCTGTTGCACCACTTCCAGAACGACAAGCCGAACTACTTTGCGTATGATATCCTCCAAATTGGTGACCCATTTCATGCGCTACATAATCTATATCAAAAGGGTCTCCAGTAGGATTAGACCTTCCGGTATAACCAGTTCCTTTATGAAAACCGCCACTTGCATTTGTACTAGTACTACAAACACAACCTATACAGCCTGCACTCCCACCTCCGGTTGTATTAAAATTGTGACCAATATCATAACTATTGAATCCAATATTTTCATCAATAGTCTGACCTGTTTTTACATTATATTCATTTGACCAAGGATCGCTAGTAGTTGTTCCCAAATAAATAAGCGCATCATTATTTGCAACAAAAATCATTGTTATTGCTAAATCATTCTCATAAACTCCATTAACACGGGTCATTGTAATCGCCATTTGAGCTTGTATCCTTCCTTTCTGCGTGGCAACTGGATCTGCAGTACTTCCTCTGAAAATATTTCCATACTCAGCAGTACACGATTGAGCTAATCGATAAGTTCTTAAAACCTTATCGTCGGTATCAGCTCTAAATAAAGCATTTGCTCTTCTGTCATTTTCTAAAGATGGTAAATGAACATCTTCAGTGGTTAAACATTCGAAAGTTTGACCATCACCTATTAAACTAGCCTTATTATAAACAATATAGTTTAGAGTGTTTTCTGTGTAAGGATCAATAAATACTGAACTTTTACCAGCGGATAATGTCATTGAATGTAACCCAAATTCTGTAACTGAAAATCTTACAATTGCTGTTTTATCATCTAAGCCACTACCTACATAAGATTTTATTGTAGGAAATTTTGCTGCTAAAGCTTTTTCCATAATTGGCGTTTCCAAAACTCTAAATCGCTCTAGTTGCCCTTCAGCATTTGGCAACTGAATAATAACGGTTGAGATGCCATTAGATTCTCCTCTAACTGGAGCATTTCTTAATGTGTTTTTTAAACTTTGAAGATCTAACTTCCACAACCGGTATTCATTTGGAAATGAAGCTCTTCTTACCTTAGCTTCGTTTTCAATAGAACTTTCTTCAATTTGATGCCAAAAAGACTTCGTTTGAGCGTTTAAAATAAACGAAGAAAACAGCAAAACAATAATAAGTAATTTTTCTTTCATCTTCTGGTTTTATTAAAACAAATATAATATTAATTTTATACTCAACAAAAAAGAAAAAGACTAATATTTTCTTTTTTAGTAGTTTAAGAGTAAGAACTTCTTCTACTGTAATTTTCTTAGTTATTTCTGATTTTATATTACATAGCTAACCAAAACGTGATTTCATTTCAAACGGTAAAACTGGGTTAAGTTGGCGAACTAAAAATAAAGAGAAGAATCTAATTGTTATTGAAGCCAAATAATTATATGGATTTGAGTAGGATAATTGTAAAAATTGGTTAGAAAAAGAAATATCAAAAAAAATATGTTGGCTATAACCGATGATTTAAATTTAGCTTTTTGAACTATTCGAATTAAAACCAAAGGAAGCGATAGCGGCCATAATGGACTTAAGAACATTCAATTACTATTAAACTCATAGAGTATCCATAATTCAGATTTGACATCAGTGAAGCCTTTAAAAAAGGACAACAAGTCAACTATATTTTAGCTGAATGGGATACAGAAAAAAAAGAAAAACTAAAAGAAATTCTTAACATAAGCTCAGAAATAGTAAAATCTTTAACTTTAGCAGGCTCAAACTACACCATGAATATTTTTAACGGAAAATAACTCATAATAAAATTTTATTAAATAAAAAATAGTTTTTTTATTTTTATTTAATAAATTTGCGAATCAAACTATAAACAAAAAAAAATGAAAAAAATTACTTTATTTTTATTTTATTTAACTTTTATATTTACATCTACTGTAGTAGGCCAAGTAAAAAAGAAAGTTGTACATTTTGGAAAAGAAATTACCTTTGAAAAAAGAAGTCCAGATGGTCATATCCGATGTGCTACTGACGAATATGAAGCTTTTTTACAAGCAAACAATCCAGACAGGATGAATAGAGAACAATTTGAAACTTTTCTTGCTTCCCGCAATAAATCAAACAATAAAGACTATTTAAACGAAATTAATTCTGAAGCTGGCGGAATAATATACATTCCAGTTGTTGTGCACATAATTCACAATGGGGATGCCTATGGTGTTAATGAAAACATAACAGACGAGCAGGTGCAATCACAAATCACCGTAATGAATCAAGATTACAGAAGAATGGCAGGAACACCTGGATTTAACAACAATGCTGTTGGTGCCGACATACAAATTGAATTTGTATTAGCAAAAGTTGACCCTAACGGAAATCCAACGAATGGAATTAACAGAGTTAACTTGTGTCAAGCCTTCTGGGAAATGGCCACTATTGACTCTACTGTTAAACCAACAACAATTTGGAACCCTACTCAATACATGAATATGTGGTCTGTTAATTTTGGCGGAACATCTGCAGACCTTTTAGGGTATGCACAATTTCCAAGCACTGGTACTGCAACTGCTAACACCGATGGGGTTGTAGCTGGTTATAATTATTTTGGAAGTCAGAGCATTTATCCAGCAGGAAACTTTTCAGCTCCTTACAACCAAGGAAGAACTATGACTCATGAAGTAGGCCATTTCTTAGGGCTATATCACACGTTCCAAGGAGGTTGTTCAGGAGAGAATGCAACAGCTGGGGATTTATGTGCAGACACACCTGCAGTAGCTACTGCTAATTATGGTTGTACGGCAAGAAATTCATGCCCAACAGGTGCTGGCGATATGATTGCAAACTATATGGATTATACTGATGACTCATGTATGAATATTTTTACTGTTAATCAAAAAGCAAGAATAACAGCTGTTATGAGCACCCTAAGTGGATTTCCAAGAAGAAAAGACTTAAGAACATCTAATAAAGACCAAGCAATACCATTGTTTGCAACTGATGCTGAAGTAAAAATTGAAAACTTATGTGGCACTGCTGTTCAACCTACTTGTACAACTCCTAATCCTACTTCTCCTGCAAAATCTGTTTTATTGTATAACAGAGGAACTTCAAACTTAACTGCTGCTACATTAAGCTACAACATGAATGGAGGAACTAACTATACACAAAACTGGACTGGAAATCTAGCGCCGAATAAATATGCTTTAGTTACTTTAACAAACTCAACAGTTAATGGATTATTAACTGTATCAATAGCATCAGCAACATCAACAAATGGAACAACTGACCAAAGAACTACTAACAATACTGCAACAAAAACGTTCGGAACTAGCGGTTCATTGGCTTATGCTAATTCAACTTCTTTCACTTTCAATTTAACAGGAGATGCCTATGGAAGTGAGATAACCTGGACATTAAAAAATCAAGCTGGAACTACTTTATATAGTGGGGGGCCATATACCCCAGATCAAGCAGCTGGAGGAACATACCCTTTAGTGACAAATCAAGTGTGGGATTTACCAGCTAATGGTTGTTATTATTTAACGGTTAGTGATTCTTGGGGTGACGGATTATTTGATGGTGTAGGTCAAGGTTTTTACACTGTAACTGCTGGAAGTACAACAGTTGTAAATGTTACTGATTTTGTAGCTAGTGGCAACCCTGACAACACTTTAATCACTAGAGTAAGTTATTTCACTAATAATGCTACGCTTTCAACAGATACATTTAATTTATTAGAAGATGTGAGTTTATATCCTAACCCATCTAATTCATTTTTCACAATTAATGTTCCTGATGGAATTGAGAGAACTGGAAAAATTGAAATATACAATAATCTTGGACAAAGAATAGATGGGAAATCTATTCAATCTGAATCTGATTTAAATGTCAATGTTTCTAGTTATGCTGATGGTATTTATTTTTTAAACCTAACTATTGGAGGTGGATCTAAAACTTTAAAATTTATAAAAAATTAATTTTATAAAATATTTATAAAGTAAAAAGGATTGAATGTATTCAATCCTTTTTACTTTGCATTAAATTATCATTTTGAAAATATACAATTCACTTACATCTTTTACTTGTTCAAGAAAAACAATTGTAACAATTGGCACTTTTGACGGAGTTCATCTAGGACATAAATCTATACTAGATAAATTAACTCAAGCAACAAATAAAGGAGCATATGAAACAGTTGTGCTTACCTTTTTTCCTCATCCTAGAATGGTATTACAGCAAGACGTTGCTATTAAATTATTAAACACCATTGATGAAAAAGCAACACTACTTGAAAATTACGGAATTGACGCCTTAATTATTCATCCATTTGATACCGCTTTTTCTAATTTATCTGCTGAAGAATTTGTAAAAGACATTTTAGTAGACCAATTAAACATCCATAAAATTATTATTGGTTATGATCATCGTTTTGGCAAAAACAGGACCGCTGATATTAATGATTTAATTTCATTTGGTAAAAAATATGATTTTGAAGTAGCACAAATTGGCGCTGAAGAAATTGATGAAATTGCAATTAGTTCCACTAAAATTAGAAAAGCTTTATTAGAAGGCGATGTTAAATTAGCCAATCAATATTTAGGCTATTCTTATTTTATCTCGGGAAAAGTGATTGAAGGTAAAAAAATAGGAAGAACAATAGGCTTTCCTACAGCGAATATTGAGATAAATGAAAACTACAAATTACTGCCTAAAAATGGTGTTTATGTTGTTTCTAGTACTATAAATAATGTTGTTTATTTTGGAATGATGAACATTGGAAACAACCCAACTATTGGTGATAACGAACAAACCATTGAAGTTCACTTTTTTGAATTAAATAAGGATATTTATTCAGAAAAAATTCAAGTTTCTATACTGAAACACATTCGAGAAGAACAAAAATTCAGCACCGTTGATGAATTAAAAATCCAACTTAAACACGACAAAGCTTTTTCTCAAAACTATATTAAGAATTTGATTTAAATATTTTACAAAAAAAATTCCCGATGTGCATCGGGAATTTTTTTATTTTGTCATTTCAGTGAAATACTTGTAGAATAATGGAATGGTTTCGATTCCTTTTAGGTAATTGAAAACTCCAAAATGTTCATTAGGTGAGTGAATTGCATCACTGTCTAATCCAAATCCCATTAAAATCGTTTTAGACTTTAATTCCTTTTCAAATAAAGCAACAATAGGAATACTACCACCAGAACGAACTGGAATAGCCGGAACGCCAAAAGTCTCTGTATAAGCTTTATTTGCTGCTCTATATCCAACGCTATCAATTGGTGTAACATATCCTTGTCCTCCATGATGAGGCGTTACTTTTACTTTAACCGATTTTGGCGCGATACTTTCAAAATGATTTTTGAATAACACAGTAATTTCTTCCCAATCTTGGTTTGGCACTAAACGCATTGATATTTTTGAAAATGCTTTACTTGCAATAACTGTTTTAGCTCCTTCACCAGTATATCCACCCCAAATACCGTTTACATCTAAAGTAGGACGAATAGAATTTCTTTCATTAGTTACATACCCAGCTTCACCATATACTTCTTCAATAGCTAATGCATTTTTATATTTTTCCAATGAAAAAGGTGCTTTTGCCATTTCAGCTCTTTCTGCAGCAGATAATTCTTCTACTTTGTCATAGAACCCTGGGATAGTAATGTGATTGTTTTCATCGTGTAACGAAGCTATCATTTTGGTCAACACATTGATTGGATTTGCAACTGCGCCACCATATAACCCAGAGTGTAAATCTCTATTAGGTCCTGTAACTTCTACCTCAACATAACTCAAACCTCTCAAACCTGTTGTAATAGAAGGCTGTTGATTTGAAATCATTCCAGTATCCGAAATTAAGATTACATCGTTAGCCAATTTTTCTTGATTTCTTTCTACAAACCAACCCAAACTTTTAGACCCTACTTCTTCCTCGCCTTCAATCATAAATTTTACATTACATGGCAAGCAATTATTTTGAATCATGTATTCAAACGCTTTCACGTGCATATACATTTGACCTTTATCGTCACATGCACCACGCGCAAAAATAGCGCCTTCAGGATGAATTTCTGTAGTTTTAATAACAGGCTCAAATGGTGGCGATGTCCATAATTCCATTGGATCTGGTGGTTGCACATCGTAATGACCATAAACCAAAACCGTTGGCAAATTCTTATCGATTATTTTTTCTCCGTAAACTATCGGATAACCTGGTGTTTCGCAAAGTTCTACAAAATCACATCCTGCTTTTTCTAAACTTTCTTTTACAGCCTCGGCAGTTAATACTACATCATGAGCATAAGCACTATCTGCACTTACAGAAGGGATCTTTAAAAGCTCAATTAATTCATTTAAAAAACGTTCTTTATTTTCTTGAACGTATTGTTTTATATTGTCCATTGTGTTGAATTGATAAAGTTCAAAAATACAAAATTGATTTGATATGAAAATAGAAAAAGCCCAATCTTTATTTTATTGGGCTTTATTACTTGATTTATTCTTTATCTAAAAAACTATTTTTTTAGTGACTTTAACTCCGTTTTCAAGGGTTATTTGAATAATTAATGGCACCGAATTTTTCTGTATCGAATTAATTTCAAATATTGAAGCACTAATACCTGTTTCATTGACCAATAACTGCCCTAACACATTATGAATTTGTACACTTTTAATCATTTGATTAGGCGATGCAATAGCAATTACATTAGAAGAAGATACCAAAACATCATCAGTGTTTGTGAAATCATCACTTCCTAATGTTTCATTTTCATATCTCAAAACAAATCGTTCATTATTTATACCACTTGTTGCTGTAAAGCTATATGGATTTAATTTCAAATCATGAATAATTCCTAATTCTTTATCTTCTAAATAAATATTTTGGTCAGCACTAAATAACCCATCAACCTCAGCTAATGCAATTGAAAAATTGCCAGAAATATTGGTTTTAAATCCCATAGAAACTTTATCATTTACATCAAATGGAAGTGCTCTTCCTTGAATCGTCATAATATCATTTTCAATTAAAGAATAAAAATTTTGTGTCATTTTATAATTTGTTGCAGCATCAAACAAACGGTCTTTATCTATGGTAGCACCATCAACATAAGCAACTAAGGTTCGTGTTGTTTCATTTGGCGTTATTAAATCTAACCAAATTCTATGACGCTCTAAATCTTCCCCTAACGAATTGCTTGTAATGCTATTTGAAGATCTATAGAATTGACTATTTGAATACGATGTATTTCTCATAGAATTATTGAACAAAGCCGTACTAGAAGCAGCTACTCCTGGATTCATAAGTACAAAGAAACTTTGACCTCCTCCAATTACACTCAATGTTCCTGCTCCACTTGTAGCCCCTGAACCATTAATTGCAATATAATCTGAAGCTGTATAATTAGAAACAAAATTAGCATAAAATGGATCTGAGATAGCTGTACTTGGCAATGTTCCGTGAGTCCATAAGCGCACAAAACCATCTAACTGAGGATTTGCTGTTAAAAACGAACCAATACTAATAGCAGATGGATAAGGATTTCCCAATATATTCCAGTTATCATCTGTAGCTAAGCGCATAACTCCATTTGGGCCAAGAGTTCCAGCGCCTAAATCACTTCCTCGTTTAATGGTAGGTGTATACACTCCATTTCTAGGCACGCCAATAAAGTTTCTAGACAATATCCCTCTCATAATATAACCAACTCCCGCTTGCATAGGTGTATTTCCAGCTGCAGCCCAATTTCCTTGTCCTCCATTTGTATTAGCAACATCAGTTGACCAAGTATAAATATAACCTGATGGCGTATTGACAACCTCAACTGGTGAAGACCAATATACATAATCTAAAGGGACACCTGTAGTACTTCTTTGGTACGAAATAGCACCCGTATTAACCGCTAAATCGTTAATTTGAACTAACGAACCACTGTTTTTAATATTAAAAGTTCCATTATTAATAACACTGTTAGTTACTTTTGCAAAATCATTAGATGATATTTCAAATGTTTTGCCTGTCATGATGGTTAAATCACCTTCTGCGATGATATCATTTGAAACTGAAGTTGTAAAATCATTATTTATAACTACATTATAAAAAATTTCTGTTCCTACAACTGCTACATTGTTAATTATTTGAGGTGTATTTCCTACGAAATGTACAGTACTTTCCCCTTGTTTAAATTCAGTTTCAACCAAATTATTAGTCCAATTTCCATATAAGTATAATTGACCATCAGGTGTTCCAGAAGTTCCATCACTCATATCTAGAACTCCTGTACCGTTGATTAATAAATTTCCATGAACCTCTAATTTATCGTTTATACTTCCTTCTAATTTTACTTGATTACCACTAATAGTTATATCTTTACAAACTGCTACATCACTATACTCGTCTGAATAGGCAGCTTCAAAATTAACTTCTGCATCTCTAATTGCTGAAGCTGCAACTGTTACATCTGTAATTACAGTTGGAACTGCTAAACCTTCCCAGTTAGCACAATTGAACCAATTGGTATCAACATTCCCAACCCATTGTCCTGCAGGATTACTTGTGCCTATTTGGAATGCTTTCCCTGCTCTATTGGAAGCACTGCTTGTTGCGTCTAATGTATACCTACCAGTACCTAATGTCCAATTGTTGGCATTATCTGAAATTGCTAATACAATTTGTCTAATCGTAGCTATACCATGTTGTTTGTCATTTTCATAATAAGCACTAATACCTGTTCCACTAACATTTTCAACATTAAAACAAGTTAAACCAGCTGGTAATCTAGACTCTCTTGTATTTCCTCCTGCACTACTACCATTACATGCAGATATTAAATCTACCCATGCGGCTCTATTAGTTAAACCATGTAACAATGTACCATTTAAGTAATAATTTGCTTGATTTGCATCAATAGTTCCATCAGACACATAATTTCCTTGTATTAAATAAATTTGATCTGATCCGCCAGTCGATATATTTGGTGCAGTTGTTGCACCACCAAAAGGAAGTGCTCTTGAAAAATCGGATGTTCTGTTTGTTTCTGTAGTACCTGTTATTACACCTATATAGCCAAAAACAGAAGTAAGTCCATTTGTATTGAATACTAAAACTGATCCAGCAGGAATGTTTGTAGCACCATCATAAGTAATCTCAACAACAGCTGGATATTCTGACGCATCATCTCCAGACCCTCCCCATTTATTTGTTCTAACATTGGCTGCAGCTCCAGCCTCGAATCTAGAGTTAACTAAAGAAAAAGTAGTACCTGGTTTCATGTCAACTAACGTTGCTACTAAATATTGATCATTAGCACCAGTCCCTGAATATTGTCCATCATAACCCACAAAAACTAATTCGCCAGGATTGTAAAGAGTTCCACCACTTACCGCACTTGAAGCGGCAGCGATAATATCAAAATTGTAAATTGTCTCATTAACATCATCAGAAGCAATGTTAATACTATTCGTAAACAACCCTGCTGTTGCGCTTGAAAAAGTTACACTAAAATTAACCGAACCACCAGCAGTAATTACACTAGTAATTGGCTGTGTGATTACAAATTCTTGAGGTAAAGAAACATCTGTTAAAGTAAGGGGTAAAGCAAGGGTTAAATCTGCCGTACCTGTATTTTGAATGGTAAATGTTTTTACAATAGAATTTCCTATTAACGAAGCACCAAAGTTTGTGCCATCAGCTGAAATCGGGGTGGTATCTCCATCTGCAATTGAAATTGAATTTCCAAGAACATTGATTTCTGGACCTGTAATAGGAGCACCACAATATACTTTAACATTAGTCAAATACCATGGAGATGTTGTAGAAGATGCTTTTGTAAACTTTATATACACTGTAGAAAAAGAAGTATAAGCAGATAGATCAACAGTACAATTTGTTGTGCCATTCGAAGTTGTATTACTATGATTATAGGTAAAAACGGTTGTGTATGCACCTCCTTGCGTTGTAGTTGAAACTTCAATAATCATGTCTTTCAAATTAGCGTTACTACTTCTTCTCAAATCAAATGTTAAACTTGAAGGATTTGAAACAGCTATTGTAGCTAATTGACCTGTATTACTTGCAAAATTTGCCTCACCTGCAGCATAAGTAATACTTGTTGCTGCCCAACTTGCTGGAGTTGCTGTAAAGGTTACCTGCGTCAAACAAGGTCCCGTTCCAATTGTTATCACTAAAGTTTCTGTGTCTGATCCAACGCTATTAGTTGCAGAAATAGTCACATTAAATGTTCCTGAAATAGATGGTGTGCCAGAAATAATTCCTGTCACCGTATCTATAGTTAATCCTGCTGGTAAACCTGTTGCGGTATAACTTGTTGGTGAGTTTATTGCTGTAATTGTATACGTAAATGGCGACCCTTGATTTCCTGAAGCAGTTAAGCTACTTGTAATTACAGGCACACTGATGCCAGTACCTTGAATAGCTAACGTATATGGGTTTTCATTACTATCGTTATTTGCAATACTAACTGTTGCGGTTCTTAAACCATCAGCCGAAGGATCAAATCTTATTTGGAATGTTGTATTGCCAGAAGCCCCAATAGTGTTAGAAGGAATTGCAGTAACTGAATAATCTACTGCATTAGGTCCTGAAATTGTAACATAAGGGCTAGCTCCTGTTAAACTTAAAGCAGCAGTACCTGTATTTTGAATGGTAAATGTTCTAAGTATTGTTCCCGAAGCAGTTGAAACAGTACCAAAATCAGTATGATCCGCTATATCTGGAGTTGTGTCTCCCGAAACTATAGAAACAGCATTGCCTTGAATATTGATTTCAGGGGTCGCGGCAGATAAATTACCATTTATAATCAAATCATCTATTCTAAAAGTTCCAGTACCTGCTGCATCACCATTAGCAGGAGAACCATCTGCTTCTCCTCCAGTAAAAACTAACCTTATAACTGTATTTGCATTATTATCTAATGCGTCGATGGATGTAAAATCTGCTGAACGAGCGACACAAACACTATTTCCACTTGTAAATGTTGATACTAAATCTATGAATACACCTCCTGTTCCTGTAGAACTATATTGAACTTTAAAATTTAACGGACCAGTACCTGAAGATCTAACATTAAAAGTCATTGTTGTAATGTTATAACCCGTCATAGGTGCAACAATTTGTATGTACTCGTTAACATTCCAGCCACTTGTTGAAAAACCATTCCCTGTACAACCTGTAGTCCCGTTAGTACCACCAGTATTAAAAGTCAATGAAGTTGTACCTCCCGGAAGATTGACGTTAGGAGTATTTCCAGATGTAAAATCCCAAGAAATGACCTGCCCCCACCCATAAACCGAGCAAAATAAACCGATAATGAATAATTTTAATTTTAATTTCATATTTTTATAGCTAAAATCATATGCTTGCATAGTTTTTATAAACAAAAAAAGCCTGTAAAGATAAAGTATAATTTTTTTTATATAAAATATTTACACCATTATTAAATTGTTAACGAATTGAAAACTAACAAAACCGCTTTTACCTTAAAAGAAATCTACGCTAAGATGGAATATTACTGCGCTTATCAGGAGCGTTGTTATAAGGAAGTAGAAGAAAAACTGTACTCGTTTTCTAGTAATCAATCAGAAAAAGATGAAATTTTAACCTATCTTATCGAAAATAATTTCATCAATGAAGAACGATTTGCCCAGAGTTTTGTTCGTGGCAAACACAATTATAAATTATGGGGTAAAAACCGCATTGTAAACGAATTAAAATTTCGAAACATCTCTTCTCGAAATATTCAAACTGCTTTAAAAGAGATTCATGAGACTGTTTACATAGAAAATTTCCACAAATTAGCGGAGAAAAATTGGGAAAGTATTACCGCGCCAAAAGGCCCAAAAAAAAATAAAAAATTTGTCGACTTCTTATTGCGTAAAGGCTACGAAACGAATTTGATTTATGAGAAGTTGCATGAGTTGGACAATTAGACAATGTGCCAATGAGGCAATGTGTCGATGTGCCAATAAAATAATTGACTCATTGGCATATCGTCAAATTGACACATTAACCCTATCTTTGCAAAAAAATAATCCATGTTAGAAAATAAAGACCAATCAAGAACCAGTTTATCGCAATTAGGCGAATTTGGTTTAATTGAACATTTAACAAAAAACTTCACTATCAATCATGAGTCAACACTTACAAGCATTGGAGACGATGCAGCAGTATTGGATTTTGGCGATAAAAAAGCAGTAATTTCTACCGATTTACTAGTAGAAGGTGTTCATTTTGATTTGGCTTACATGCCTTTAAAACATTTGGGATACAAAGCCGTTGTAGCCAATGTGTCAGATATTTGTGCCATGAATGCTACTCCAAAACAGCTTACGGTTTCGATAGCGGTTTCAAATCGTTTTCCGCTTGAAGCTTTGGAAGAATTATTTGAGGGAATTACGTTAGCCTCTAAAATTTATAATGTTGATATTATTGGTGGCGATACAACATCTTCACAAAAAGGATTAATTATTAGTATTACCGCTATTGGAGAAGCAAATTTAGAAGATATCGTTTACCGTAATGGTGCAAAAGTATCCGATTTATTAGTGGTTTCGGGCGATATTGGTGCGGCTTACATGGGATTACAAGTGTTAGAACGCGAAAAACAAGTGTTTCAAGTAAATCCAAACAATCAACCTGATTTAGAAGCGTATACCTATTTAATCGAGCGTCAGTTAAAACCAGAAGCACGTAACGATGTTAAAGAATTATTAGAGAAATTAGAAATAAAACCTACAGCCATGATTGATATTTCGGATGGTTTATCGTCGGAAATTTTACATTTGTGCAAACAAAGCAATGTAGGTTGTAACTTATACGAAGAGAAAATTCCGGTTGATCCGCAATTGATTAATGTGTGTGAAGAGTTTAATTTAGATATAACCACAATAGCCTTAAGCGGTGGCGAAGATTACGAATTGTTATTCACCATTGCCATGGAAGATTTTGATAAAATTAAAGGGAATCCAAATTTCACCATCATCGGACACATGGTTGATGCTCAAGAAGGGAATCATTTAATCACCAGAGCGAATACGAAGATTGAATTAAAAGCTAGAGGATGGAATGCTTTAAGTGAGTAATTTTCAGTTAGCGGTAATACAAAAACACGATACCAAATTGGAACAAATTAAACTAAATAAAGAAAATCCTGAATTGGAATTCAAAATGAATTCTGAAGAAAGCTATTTACTGATACATAGTGCTTTCGTAACATCCCAAAAGAATTTTGAAAACGAATGGACTAATTTCATTTCAAAGGTTAAACTAACCGCCGAACTGAAATATGTTATTTTCGATGACCAACAAGGATGCTTCATTGATGAAAGAAAAAATCAGTTTCCTATACATATATTAACAGACCCTTACCAAGTTCAACCAGTTTTTCAATTGAACAAATTAATAAAAAACGAAACATTCACATTGGGAATAAATCCGGAGCGAAAGTTTTATCGGACACTGAAATTAGAATTACAAGATTTTGAAGAGCTAAATGATAATTACTCCTTAATATTTAATATTGAAAAATTTAAAATAGATAACTAAATGTACATACCGCTAACAGCACATTTGCAATAGGCGGGGTTTCGTTATTCTCAGACAGTTTAGTGGTAGCCGAAAGTTTTGAGCTCCGCATCAACATTAGTGGTAAAACTCCCGCCCATCGCAAATCTGCAAACCGTAAAAAACAATAGAACCGAATTAATCAAACATCACTTGAAGTGATTTTATGAAGGAAAAATGCTAATTTTTGCTTTGTAAAATTGTATCGAGAACTAATACGGTGATTTTGGCTCGTCCTAAAACAGATATTTACAAGTAATTTTTATTGATTTTCTACAATACAGTTCGGCAAATAAGCAACTAAAATAAGTCGCTGTGAGTTCCAGTATTTGTAAGGATTAGAGTTAGTTTGTTATCATCTTGCAACCAAACTAATAACCAATCGGGTTTTATATGACATTCCCATAATCCATCATAATTTCCCGATAATTTGTGAGGTTTATATTGTGCTGGTAACTTTCCAGTTTCTTTTAATAATGTAATTACTGTTTGTAATTTTTCAATATCATAACCACGCTTTACACAAAGTTTGTAGTCTTTTTTGAACTTATTAGTAAATGAAATAGAATACACTATGCGCTTAATTTCTTAAACAAATCATCTACACTTTTTACTTCGGTTACACCAATTCCCTTTTTGGCGTCTTGAATAGCTTTTTCAGTTGCAGCATTATAACGAGGTTCATGGGTTTCAACCTTTATGTATGGTAAACTTTTAAGATACTCAAGCAGTGCTTTAGTCTCTTTTTTACGTTGGTCAAATTTTATAATTACTTCCATAATAGTAGTCTTTAACAAACAAATATACAAAATTTATTCCAAAATAATACCCCTAAAAATGTTTAACTTTTGGAGGCATATTCAAATGACAACTGTGAATTTCTTTTTTAGAACTATAGTAACGATTTTTTTAGTTGTTCTCGATACATTTTGTATTTGAAAATCTATGGCTTTCCAAATACAAAACACTCGAAGTGAAGCTATTAGAAAACCGAATACATTAGAAAATATAAAACCCAAAATTTCAAATGAAATTTTGGGTTTTGTCTTAATTCTTAGTACTTAAATCTTAATACTTTGATTACATTTTCATCAACCAGTTTCTCATGGAAACTTCGTTATTGATGATATTTCGTAATTCTGAAATCTTCACTCTGTCTTGTTGCATTGAATCTCTGTGACGGATTGTTACTGTTTCATCTTCTAAGGTTTGATGATCTACTGTAATACAGAATGGTGTTCCTAATGCATCTTGTCTTCTGTAACGTCTTCCTACCGCATCTTTTTCATCGTAAGCGACATTGAAATCCCATTTTAAATCTTCGATGATTTTTTGAGCTAATTCTGGCAAACCATCTTTTTTAACTAATGGTAAAACAGCCGCTTTTGTAGGTGCTAAAACCGAAGGCAAACGTAAAACTGTTCTTGTTGAACCATCTTCTAACGTTTCTTCTTGTAATGATTTCGAAAAAACTGCTAAGAACATTCTATCCAAACCAACAGAAGTTTCTACCACAAAAGGTGTGTAGTTTGAATTGGTATCGTTATCAAAATATTGTAATTTTTTACCTGAAAATTGTTCGTGTGCTTTTAAATCGAAATCGGTTCTAGAGTGAATTCCTTCCAATTCTTTAAATCCGAATGGGAAATTGAATTCGATATCAGCAGCAGCATTTGCATAATGTGCTAATTTTTCATGGTCATGGAAACGATAATTTTCCTTTCCTAAACCAAGCGATAAGTGCCAATTTAAACGCGTTGTTTTCCAATATTCGTACCATTTCATTTCTTCTCCTGGCTTCACGAAAAACTGCATTTCCATTTGTTCAAATTCGCGCATACGGAAAATAAATTGTCTGGCAACAATCTCATTTCTAAATGCTTTACCCGTTTGAGCAATTCCGAAAGGAATCTTCATACGACCTGTTTTTTGAACATTTAAGAAGTTTACGAAAATTCCTTGAGCTGTTTCTGGACGCAGGTATAAATCCATTGCGTTTTCTGCAGAAGCTCCTAATTTTGTTCCGAACATTAAGTTGAATTGCTTCACATCGGTCCAGTTTTTTGAACCACTATCTGGACAAGCAATTTCTAATTCTTCAATTAAAGCTTTTACATCAGCAAGGTTTTCGGTCTCTAAAGAACGCGCCATTCTTTCTAGAATTTCCTTCTTTTTAGACAAGTATTCCATCACACGTGGATTGGTTGTTTTGTATTGCTCTTCATCAAAGGAAGCACCAAAACGCTCGCGTGCTTTGTCGATTTCTTTTTGTGCTTTTTGATTTAATTTTTCGGCATAATCCTCAATTAAAACATCGGCACGGTATCTTTTTTTAGAATCTTTATTATCAATTAACGGATCGTTAAAGGCATCTACGTGACCTGAAGCTTTCCATGTGGTTGGGTGCATCAAAATTGCAGCGTCTAAACCTACAATATTTTCGTGCATTTGCACCATTGCTTTCCACCAGTATTCACGGATGTTTTTCTTTAACTCTACACCATTTTGTGCATAATCGTAAACCGCACTAAGTCCATCGTATATTTCGCTTGACGGAAAAATAAATCCGTACTCTTTTGCATGCGAAACTACATTCTTAAATATATCGTCTTGTTTTGCCATACTGCAAAAGTAAAAATAGGAATGGAATAAAGAAAAGAAATTAGGGAATAAAAATAAGAAAATTTAATATTCAAAATCTGTAGTACCAATTTTTACAAATTCATGATAAATATTTATTTTATATTTACCTTTTATGGTTTTCTTTTGTTCTAGATTAACATAGGTACAAACATCAGTATCGTATTTTTGATAATTTGCATTTACAAAAGCACTATACTGTAATTTAATGTTTGTATCAGATTCTAAAAATGTATTTCCAACTGAAATAATTTGATTTTTAGGGTTTACAATTTGAACATAAATTGTTTTCTCTCCTGATTTCACCAATTGATTTTCCTCTAAAGTAAAACACACCCTTAATTGCTGTATTTTAGAATCTTTTAAGCTGTAATTATCAGAATAAATTTTAACTCCTTTAGCACTTATATTTAAAGCAGAAAGTTTGTCGGTTTTTGGCAACAATTTTAAATAAACAGCATTGGTTTTATTTTTGTTTAAAACCACTACATTTGCTTGTTGCTTTTTGGCATAAGACACAATTGAATCTTCAACAGAATTAAATTTTGAAGTATTTGATATTGAACTTCTTGATTTATTTGACTTGATTAAATTATAAAATTTCAAACTATCTATTTTACTCTTTGCACTAATTGAGTCATATTTGTGAAGAATTTCAGTAAGTTGACTATCTAAAATTTTATTTTCTAACTCCGAAACTTCAATATAATTGTCGAAATCATCAGATACTTTGTAGTACTTGACACTTAAAAACAAAGCTAAAATCATCAAGATTATGATGCTAATTTTTGTTATTTTATTTTCTCTTGACGACATTCTATTAAAAATTATTCATAAATTTATTTAAAAAAAAATATTTCAGTATAATTATTCGATAAAATGCTAAAATACCTGATAAACTTAATGTTCCCAAAACTTTGCTTAGGCTGCAATTCACTTTTATTGTGTAATGAGCAAACTATTTGTAGTGCCTGTAACCACAACTTGCCCCATACAAATCATCATTTATTAAAAAGCAATGATGCAACAAAAAAATTTTATGGCATAATACCAATAGAGTTTAGCGCTGCCATGTTATATTTTCATCATAAAGGGATTGTTCAAAACTTGATACACAATTTAAAATACAAAAATCATCAAGAAATTGGTTCTTTATTAGGAAAATGGTATGCTAAAGATTTAGAAACCGTGACAAAAATAATAAATTTTTCCGAAATAATTCCCGTCCCATTACATAAAAAAAGACTGGAAGAACGAGGATATAATCAAGTAACCACTTTTTGCGAAGCACTATCAAATGAATTGCAAATTCCATACAATACAACTTTATTGTTAAGAAACCGCTATTCAAAAACACAAACCAAAAAAGACAAAGAAAACAGAAAAGAAATTTCAAACGCTTTATTTGATGTAACTTATACTGATGCAGATCACAACAAACATTTTTTACTTATTGATGATGTAATGACAACCGGCGCTACTTTAGAAGCTTGTGCAAAAGCCTTATTAAAAATTCCAAACAGCAAAGTTAGTATTGTTACTATTGCTTATACACAATCATAAAAATTATTAAAATTTGTATGTTTACACTAATTATAGTTGTTATTTTGTAACTCCATTATTTTATACGATGACAAAGTTAAAAAACATAACCTTTTTATTAGCTAGCCTTTTATTATTAACAAATTGCGCCAAACGAGGCACAATAACTGGTGGTGATAAGGATACAATTGCTCCAAAAATAATTAATAGCTCGCCTGAAAATTTTACTACTAATTTTAAAGGAAGCGAAATAAAAATAAATTTTGATGAACTAATCAAGGTTAAGAACATTAACAAACAGTTGATTATTTCGCCTCCCATGAAAAAACAACCTGTCGTTATTCCTCAAGGAAGTGCTAGCAAATTTATTTCCATTAAAATTATAGATACTTTACAGGAAAACACAACATATAGTTTCAATTTTGGACAAAGTATCACCGACAATAATGAAGGGAATCCATATTCTCAATTTAAATATGTTTTTTCAACAGGAAGCTATGTAGACTCATTAACTGTTGTAGGAAAAGTTAAGGATGCATTTGAAGAGAAGCCAGATAATTTTGTTTCGATAATGCTGTATGATGCCAAAACTTTTTCTGATTCTACCGTTTACAAAGAAACTCCACTATACATTACAAACACTTTAGACAGCTTAAAAGTATTTTCTTTGGAAAACCTTAAAGAAGGAAGCTACAAGATTGTTGCAATGAAAGATGTTTCTAGTAATAACATCTACAATCCTACTGTTGATAAAATAGGGTTTTTAGATTATGCCGTTACAGTTCCTACCTCAGACATGTTTGAATTAGAATTGTTTAAAGAGAAGAAAAAATTTAAAGCTGACAAACCCACACAAGAAAGCAACAACAAACTTTACATAGGTTATGAAGGTGATTATAAAAATACTAAAATTACAGCTTCTTATGAAAACAAAGAAGTACCTATTAAAGTGACAAAATTTCCTGAAAAAAATAAAGATTCCGTTCAAATTTTTTACCCAAATATGAAAATGGATTCTATACAAATTGCGGTTACAAATGGCGAATATTCTAAATCTTTCAGTACTAAACTCAAAGACCTAAAAGAATCTGACTCGTTAAACATTGAAAAGAAAACAGGAGGTATTTTAGCTTTTAGAGATTCTTTTGTTATTAAATCTAAAACGCCTATTTCTGCTATAGATAATTCTAAAATAACGCTCCGAAATAAAGATTCTGTTGTATTAAATTTCACCTCTAAAATCTTAGATTTTGAGCAAGAAGTTGCCTTTGATTTTAAAAAGGAAGAAGATGAAAAATACACCTTAGAGTTTTTGCCGGGCGCCATAAAAGATTTTTATAACCAAGAAAATGACAGTTTAAAATATACCGTAACTACCAAACAAATTGCTGATTATGGTAATTTAAAAATCAATATCACCAATGTAAAACGCTTTCCTTTTATTGTAGAACTATTAGACAAGGATGTTGTTTTATATTCTGCAACGTCTACAAAGGAAACAAGTGTGTATTTTGAAACCATAGACCCCAGACTTTATACTGTTAGAATTATTTTTGACGATAATGCAAATAACGAATGGGATACTGGCGACTACTTAGCCAAAAAACAAGCAGAAGAAATTATTTATTTTCCAAAACTCATTGATGTACGTGCCAATTGGGATGTAGAACAAGAGTTTATATTGAATTAGCAAATTTCAAAATCATCTTTATCAGATAGAAAATTAAACTTTTCACGTGCCTCTTGTTGATTGTTTTTATCTAATTCAAAGATAAAAACACCTAATTCATTATCGCAGTCTACCATCGTATTCCCTAAATAATCAATCACTTTAGAATGGCCTGGGTATTCTAATTTATTGGCATCTTCTCCTATTCTATTTACGCCAATGGTGTAACACATATTTTCAATGGCACGAGCTTTTAAAAGAGCGTCCCAAGCGTTAATACGTGGTTTTGGCCAATTAGCAACATATAGTAATAAATCATAATTTTCAACATTTCTAGCAAAAACCGGGAATCGTAAATCGTAGCAAATTTGTAGACAAATATTCCAATTGTTATAATTTACGATTACTTTTTCAATTCCTTTAGTATAAATTTTGTCTTCTCCAGCCAAAGTAAAAAGGTGTCGTTTGTTGTAATATTGAACTTCTCCCGACGGAAAAACAAAAACCATTCGGTTATAGAAATTATCGTTTTCTTTAATTACTATACTTCCTGTTATGGCGCATGTTTTCTTTTTAGCTAAATCTTTTAACCAATTCATCGTTTCACCTTCCATTGTTTCAGCCACAACAGATGGTTTCATGGTAAAACCTGAAGTAAACATTTCGGGCAAAACAAATAAATCAAAAGATTCGTCTTCATTCAAAAAATATTCTTCAATGAATTTTCGATTGATTTCTGGGTTTTCCCAAGCTAATTTGGTTTGAAAAAGTGCGACTTTCATTTATCTTATTTTTATTGAATATTCCCAATCTTGTATGGGATGTTTATTTGAAATTGACGGTATTAAAACCAATGGCATTCCTCCTATAATGAAGCTTCCTCCAATAATTGTACCCCAACCTCCAGTACCTACTGTTACCACGCCAGCAATTATCATGAAAGAACCATAAACAATAAAAATAGGATTTGCTATGGTTCCAAAAAGTGATTTTTTCTTCATTTTTATGATGTCTTCTAGTAGCACCACTTTTTCTTCAATTATAATACTTGTGGAATCTTGTAGTGTAAATCTTCCATACAATTTTTGCCCATCTTTTGTCCATACTTTAATTCGCTTATGTTCCTTGATTTCTTTAGTTAATTTAGAGTTTAACTTTTGTAGTACTAAAACATTAGTTTGTGATATAACTGAGATTGAAAAAAGAAAGAAAAACAAAAGAAATAGCTGTTTCATATTGACTAATTTATCAGGTTAAAAATACCATTTTATTCTTTCATTTAAGAATGTTTAAGAAATATTTAAAACAAAAAAACGCATCCAAATGAATGAATGCGTTTTATTATTTTGAAGTTTCAATGAATTATTTCAAAGAAGCTTTTAAAAATTCTCTATTCATACGAGCGATGTTTTCTAATGAAATACCTTTTGGACATTCAATTTCACATGCTCCAGTGTTTGTACAGTTTCCGAAACCTTCTTCGTCCATTTGACGTACCATGTTTAAAACACGTTGTGTAGCTTCTACTTTACCTTGTGGTAATAATGCATATTGTGACACTTTAGCTCCTACGAATAACATCGCAGAACCATTTTTACAAGTAGCCACACAAGCACCACAACCAATACAAGCTGCTGCTTCAAACGCTTTGTCTGCATCAACTTTAGGAACTGGAATTGAATTAGCATCAATCGTATTTCCAGATGTGTTTACCGATACGAAACCTCCAGCTTGCTGAATTCTATCAAAAGCTGTTCTGTCAACAACTAAATCTTTGATTACCGGGAATGCTTTACTTCTCCATGGTTCGATGTAAATAGTATCACCATCGTTGAACATTCTCATGTGTAACTGACACGTGGTAATTCCAGTATCAGGTCCGTGAGCACGTCCGTTGATGTATAAAGAACACATTCCACAAATACCTTCACGACAATCGTGATCAAAGGCAACTGGCTCTTTTCTTTCGTTAATTAATTGCTCGTTTAATTGGTCTAACATTTCCAAAAACGAACTTGCAGTAGAAACATTATCTAATTTATAAGTTTCCATGCTCCCTTTTGAATTAGCGTTTTTTTGACGCCAAATTTTAAGGTTTATATTGATATTTTTTGCTGCACTCATACTATTTTATTTGTAATTTCTAGCTGCTATTTTTATAAACTCGTATTTCAATTCTTCTTTATGAAGTTCTTCTTTTGTAATATCGTCTCCTTTGTATTCCCACGCTCCTACGAATGAGAAATTCTCGTCATCACGAAGTGTTTCGCCTTCGGCATCTTGGTATTCTTCACGGAAATGACCTCCACAAGATTCTTTTCGTTGTAAAGCGTCCAGTGCCATTAACTGACCTAAATCAATTAAATCTGCAACTCTTAAAGCTTTTTCAAGTTGAGGGTTCAACTCGTCATTGCTTCCTGGAACATTCACTTCTTTATAAAAATCTTCTTTCAATTGCGCTATTTCAGCGATTGCTTCCGTTAACCCTTTTTCATTTCGGCCCATTCCTACTTTATTCCACATAATCAAACCTAATTTTTTGTGGAAATAATCTACCGATTTTGAACCGTTATTGTTTAAAAACTTACTGATTGTGTCTTTTACTCTAGCTTCAGCTTCTTCAAATTCTGGAGCATCAGTTGCGATTTTACCGGTTCTGATTTCGTCGGCTAAATAATTAGAAATAGTGTAAGGTAACACAAAATAACCGTCTGCTAAACCTTGCATTAAGGCAGATGCTCCTAAACGATTTGCTCCATGGTCTGAGAAATTTGCCTCACCAGCCACAAAACAACCAGGAATAGACGATTGTAAATTATAATCTACCCATACGCCACCCATAGTATAATGCACCGCAGGATAAATTTTCATCGGCGTTTCGTATGGATTTTCATCGGTAATTTTTTGATACATGGTGAATAAGTTCCCATATTTTTCTTTTAACCATTGCTTACCATAAGCTGTAATTTCTTCTGGCGTTGGGTGGTGATTCCCTTTAGCAAAGGCAGCTTGTTTTCCTTTAGTTTGTATTTCAGTTGAAAAATCTAGGAATACTCCTTCATTTGTATCATTTGATTCAATACCTCTTCCTTCATCACACACCTCTTTAGCCGCTCTTGATGAAATATCTCTTGGCGCTAAGTTTCCAAAGGATGGGTATTTTCTTTCTAAGTAGTAATCTCTATTCTCTTCTGCAATATCTGCCGGTTTCAATCTTCCTTCTCTTACAGCAGCTGCATCTTCTTTAGTTTTGGGTACCCAAATTCGTCCTGAATTTCGCAACGACTCAGACATCAAAGTCAATTTTGCTTGATTAGTTCCATGAACTGGAATACAGGTTGGATGAATTTGAACATAACATGGGTTTGCAAATAAAGCACCTTGTTTGTGAACTTTCCATGCTGCAGTTACATTACTTCCCATCGCATTAGTAGAAAGGAAATACACGTTTCCATAACCTCCAGAAGCTATAACAACAGCATGAGCCGAATGTCTTTCTATAGCTCCAGTAACTAAATTACGGGCGATAATTCCACGAGCTTTTCCATCAACTTTAACTAAATCTAACATTTCATGACGGTTGTACATTTTTACACGTCCTAACCCGATTTGTCTTGATAAAGCAGAATATGCGCCTAATAATAATTGTTGTCCTGTTTGTCCAGCAGCGTAAAAAGTACGTTGTACTTGCGTTCCACCAAACGAACGATTATCTAACATTCCACCATATTCGCGAGCAAAAGGAACACCTTGTGCCACACATTGGTCGATAATATTTCCAGAAACTTCTGCTAAGCGGTGAACGTTTGCTTCACGCGCACGGTAGTCACCACCTTTAATTGTATCATAAAACAGACGGTAAACACTATCACCATCATTTTGATAATTTTTTGCTGCATTGATACCTCCTTGAGCCGCAATAGAGTGCGCACGACGTGGGGAATCTTGAAAACAGAATGCTTTTACATTATATCCCATTTCTCCAAGAGAAGCGGCAGCAGAAGCACCTGCTAAACCAGTTCCAACAACAATAATATCAATTTTTGGTCTATTATTTGGAGCAACTAATTTCAAGTGATTTTTGTGATCGGTCCATTTGTCTTTCAATGAACCTGCTGGTATTTTAGAATCTAACTTCATAATATATACTGATGTTGATTATTTTTTAAAGTGTAAGATAACTGGAATAATTGCAAACAATAATGGTACTACAATTGCAAATGCTCTACCGAAAAACTTGATTGTAGGCGTGAATTTATTGTTTACACCTAAAGATTGGAAAGCACTTTGGAATCCATGCCATAAATGAAAAGCTAAAGCTAACATAGCTAACACATAACCAATAGTAAAAAACAAACCGTATTTAGCATCTTTAAAGAAATCTACTGTAAGTTTATACAAATCTTTGTAGCCTTCAAAAATTACTTCACCTGTTTTTTTATTAACAATTTTAGTAATGTCTTGCACTTCTAAATCGTACTGCCCTTGTGTTTGTGCTTTAATAGTTTCGAAAAATTCTTTAGATAATTTTCCGTTTTGATCTAATTGCATAAATGGCATTTGAGAATCTTTTGTTCCCACTAATTGCACTTGCTTTTGACCCATTCCATTGTCCATCTCTTTGGTAACTAACGGCATATTTTTATCAAAATGCATTTTTGCCCAAAAGTTTACCATGTGTGTAGCAATGAACACCAAAATTACAGTTCCTAAAACCGCCATGTTTCTAGAAGCTAGACTACTAGAAGAACCGTCTGTTTTAGCGTAACCAATTGGTCTTGCTTTTTTGTTTTGGATAGTTAACATAATTCCATCAATTGCATGGAATAAAATAGAAATGTAAATAAGATAAGAAAGTAACTTAACTGCCGGATTGGTGGTCATGAATAATGCATACTCATTGAATTGCTTACTTGTTCCAAAAATCAATTGAAGATTTCCTGCCAAGTGCCCCGCCAAAAACAAGCATAAAAATAAACCTGTAAGAGCCATCCAGTATTTTTTAACTATAGATGACTTTAATAGTGCTGATTTTGCCATAATTTTATTTGATTGTACTAGTTTTATAAAAATAAAAACAAAAATACAGCTATTTGAAATTAACCACAACCTTTTGTAGCTAATTTATAATGAATTTAAAATAATTTAACTTCTGTTGAATATCAATACATTACAGAAATAAAAAAGAAGTATGTATAGTATTTTAGCGGAATAATTATCTAGTATAGGTTGGAATTAATCCTCGTAAACCCATATCAACGACATTTTCACCAATTGATGGCTCATATTTTCCATCAGCTGTCACTTCACGCCATTCAAAACTTTTATTTATGGAAAGTGATAAAGTGATTATAACATCTCTAGTTTCATTGCCATTAATAATAAGATTTTCGTTAAATTTTCCAGTTACTACACAAGAGCCTGCGGGAATTGGAGAAGTAGATGCAATTGGATTTGGAACTGTAGTTGCTCCAGCTGGCGCTTGGCCTGATGTTGCATACGGAAAATCATTCAATGCAAAAGCCCAATATCCTTGCAAACGATTACCGTTTACAGGAAATGAATTACTTCCAATTGTATGTGTATTAATAAAGGTGTTATATCCCACAAAACTTGTTAGCCTTCCATCGTAATCGGTGCCATTATTTCTAATTGAAATATTATAATCTTGATAAGCCAAAGAAACACGAACATATTCATAGTTTCCTTGCGCTACTTGACTTAATGGTATTTTTAAGAAAGCCTCGCCTTCTCCCACAATAATTGCTTGATTGAATTTAATTGCAACCGCACCACCTTCTGTAGTTTCTGGCGCATGATATAAAATTGTTCCGTCTCCTAATTGGGTAAAAGCAGTAGGCGCTAATTCAAAATAATGTGCTGATATTGCATTAAAATTGGGAGATTGTGCAGCATTTCCTGAAGCCACACCTGAAGGTTGTCCCAAATTATTCAAGCGAACTTGATTAGGGTCAAACTGAAATTTCACAATTAAATAAGGCTCTTCAACTTTATCATCTGAATCCTCACAAGAGAAAAAAGTAAATCCAGTAAAAATTACAGCGATTAAAATTACTAATTTTTTCATATTGATTCTTTTTATTAAAGACGCTTTTAGTACGTTTTTGTAACATCCTCATCTATAACGAGAATAAAGTCAGCTTTATTGTAATGCTCTGTTTCTAATTTTAACAAATTTTTTTGTTCTACAGTTGCAATTGTCACAATTTTTATGCCAGAGTCAAATTTTTTCAAATACCAATTAATTCCTTCATAATTATCAGAATGATACGTTCCGTTATAGTGAACAAAAACGCTATTTTCGGTTCGGTTTTTATGAATAAAATAAGCCATTGTAGCGTCTTTTATGGCTTGCGCTTTTGGCATTTTTTCACCCGCATGACCACCTTGCATACCCATCATGCTTTTATAACCTGGTAAATTAATATCAAATTCAATTGGTAAAGGCGCTATCCATGACTTTTCTTGAACAGAAAGCGAATCCAAAGCCACTAAATCTTTTTTAAACACTAAAGAAGCATATCTTCGTGGCACGTTTGTAGCAATAAAACTGAATTTCTTTTCCTTTGCAAAATCAACTAAAGGTTTATAATCGGTCTTATAATTTTTCCAAAGGCGCGCGGTTGAATCCAATTGTTTTTGATTGATTTCGCCATTCAAATATTGATTCACTTGCGTTTGATTATCCGCTTCTAGCATTTCGGCTCCTAAAACTAGTGCTTTCTTTTCTGCTAAATCTTTAGTAAATTCTAGTTGCAACCAATGCACAACGGAATTGTCATGATATTCTCCAAACAAAACCACATCGGCTTTTTCTCCAGCTTTTAAGAGTTTCTCATACGACGTCTTTTTACCGTTTTTATCAAAAATTTGATACGCTTTTTTGTCTTGTGCAAAAGTTATAATTGTTGCGCAAAGAAAAACACTCAATACTATTTTTTTCATTTGTTTATTTTTTTGGAGCTGTAACCTCAAATGATTTGATTTCTGTTACTTTATCTTTAGAAACGATTATTTTATATTTCCCAACAGGCAAATAAAACTTCTTATTTTCAGCTTCTTTAATTTTGATGTTTTTATCTTTTTTATTCCACTTTTCAGCAACTTCTTTTGAAAGCGAATAATCATAGGTAAATGAATTCAATCCTTTTTTAGCGTCTACTTTTTGAGTATGAACTACTATTTCTGTTTCATTTGTAATGGAAATGTTGAAAATTCCATAAGCATTTGAATAGAACCAAATAGCTTGCGAAGGCTCACTGGTTTTTCCCCAAGCATAATTTTGACTTCCCCAACGCTCAGATTTTGTTCTATCATTCACTTTAAATAAATGAAGATTTTTTGCCAAAACTTCCTTAGTTAATTCTTGCACTTTAGAAATGTCCATTTTATAAATCGAACGACCATGAGTTCCAACGATTAATTCTTTTGCTTTGGTTTGAATAATTGCATCATGAACCGCCACATTTGGCATTCCGTTAGAGAAATCTTGCCAAGTTGTTCCTTTGTCTAACGAAATGAATAAACCATTATCCGTTCCAACGTATAAAATGTTTTCATTTGCTGAATCTTCAACAATTACATTTACAGCTTGAGTTAATCCGTTTGAAATTGGAGTCCAATTCGTACCAAAATCTTCCGAAACAAAAACATAACTTTCAAAAATATCATTTCTGTAACCATTCAAAGTTGCATAAACTCTTTCTTTTCTATGAGTTGAAGCCACTACTCTAGAAACCCATAAGCTTTGAGGCAAATTACCAGAAATCAATTGCCAAGAAACACCGCCATCTTTCGAAACATGAATTTTCCCATCATCGGAACCAGTGTAAAGCAATCCAAATTGGAATTTACTTTCCGAAATGGCAGTTATCGTTCCAAAAGCAACATTTCCTTCTTTAGCACCATTGGTTAAATCGCCCGAAATCTTTTCCCAAGTTTCCCCTTGATTCATTGAACGATGTAAAAATTCCGATCCCATATACAAAATATCTTGATTGTGCGACGACAACAAAATTGGGGTTTGCCAATTGAAACGATAAGGTTTTTCTCCCTTGGGAGCTGCCGGAGAGATAAAATCAAACTTACCTCCTTTTTGATTGATTTTGTAATAATTCCCAAATTGATAACCCGTAAAAACCACATTTGGATTGCGACTATCGACTTGGATTTGCATCCCGTCACCACCCATTAATTCTTGATACGGATATTTTCCTTCTTGATGCCAAGCGACATTGTGCGAGTAATTATTTGGACCAAACCAAACGCCGTTGTCTTGCATCCCACCATATACATTGTAATTTTCTTGGTAATCGACATTCACTGCATACAACTGACTTACCGCTTCGTTGTTGCATTTAATCCAATGTGCTCCGTTGTCGTACGAAATATTTACCCCTCCATCATTTCCATTAATAATGTGATTAGGATTTTCGGGATTGATCCAAGTTACGTGATGATCGGCATGTACATTTTCTTTTGAAATCGCAGCAAACGTTTTTCCACCATCTTCGGAAAACAATAACGGAACGCCACCTATATAAACACGATTTTGATTGTTCTCATCTACCGAAATGTTTGCAAAATAATAACCATAGGTATAAAACATATCATCGATAAAATTCTGATTGGTTTTCTTCCAAGTTTTTCCACCATTTTCCGATTTATAAACTTCACAACCAATTACTTCCGTTTCAAACAATGCTTTATTAGCATCAGAAAGAATTGCTAAAACTTCGTTTGGTTCCATATTGTTATTGGCAACCCAATTTTTAATATTTTCCGCACGGTATTTATCTCTAAAACCACTTTCTTTCAAAGCACGATTTAATTCTTTGTTAGAAATTTCCATGAAATCAGCTCCTGGCGTAGCTAACATTGTAGTTAATTTATTTTTTGAAGCTGTTTTTGGTCGTTTGTTCTGATTATCAACAACAGCATAAATTACGTTTTCATTGAATAGTGCCAAACCAATTCTTCCCACACCTTCATTCGCCGGAAATCCACTTTCTTTTGTGGTGACTAATTGCCAAGAAGTTCCGCCATCTTCACTTTTATAAATGCCTGATTTTTCTCCATCACCATCAAAATGCCACGCTTTTCTATCTTTTTGCCAAGACGCCGCAAACATAATTTTTGGATTACTTTTCGAAACCGCTAAATCAATAATTCCAGCATCTTCTGCTACAAACAAAGTTTGTTTCCAAGATTTCCCACCATCAGTTGATTTATAAATGCCACGTTCTTTGTTAGTTGTATATAAATGACCAACAGAAGCTACTACAATTTCATTTAAATTAGTTGGGTTGACCCAAATTCGGCTAAAATGTTGTGTATCGTTCAATCCTAAATTTTCCCAAGTTTTACCTTTATCTGAAGATTTTAAAACCCCAACTCCAGCATAAGAGGAGCGAGAAGCATTCACTTCACCTGTTCCTACCCAAATAGTTTCGGATTTCCAATCTACCGTAACTGAACCACAATTAACCGTTTCAGCAGCATCCATCACTGGTGTGAAAGAAGTTCCGTTATTGTTCGTATACCAAAGTCCGCCAGAAGCATACGCTACATAAAATTCGGTTGGATTTTTTGGATTTACTGCCAAATCTACCACACGACCACTCATAATTGTTGGTCCAATATTCTTAGCTTCAACTTGATTAAAAATTAAGTTTTGAGCGATCGCCGATTGCACAATCAATAAAAACAAAAGGATAAGTTGCTTCATCATAGAAAATTTTGTTGAAAATTAGCCATAATATTACATTTCTACAAAAGTTTATTCACATTTTAACAAGATTTACTTATTATATTTTTATTTTTGGAGTCCAAAATACTAAAACATGAAATACCATCAAATTGACCGCGATTTGTTCGTTAAAAACAGAGCTAAATTTAAGGCTCAAATGAAACCAAATAGCGTTGCGGTTTTTAATTCAAATGACATTTATCCTGTAAGTGCTGATAGTACATTACCATTTGCACAACACAGAGATATTTTATATTTATCTGGTGTTGATCAAGAAGAAAGTATTTTATTGATTTTTTCTGACGCTCCCTACGAACATTTGAGAGAAATTTTATTCTTAAAAGAAACCAACGAACATATTGCAATTTGGGAAGGTGAAAAACTAACCAAAGAAAGAGCTTTTGAAGTTTCTGGAATTAAAACGGTTATTTGGTTACAAGATTTCCACAAAACGTTGAAAGAAGTTATGGCGTATGCTGAAACAATCTACATCAACACCAACGAACATTACAGAGCTGTTATTGAAACAGAAACTCGTGAAGCTCGTTTTGTAAAATGGTGGAAGGAAAATTACCCAGCTCATAAAGTAGAAAAATCGAATCCTATTTTACAAAGATTGCGTTCGGTAAAGGAAAGCAAAGAATTGGATTTAATCCAAAAAGCATGTGATATTACCGAAAAAGGTTTAAGAAGAGTTCTGCAATTCGTAAAACCAAACGTAATGGAATACGAAATTGAAGCCGAATTTGCACATGAATTCTTAAGAAATCGTTCGAAAGGTTTTGCATACACACCAATTATTGCATCTGGAAATAACGCGAATGTATTACACTATATCGAAAACAACCAACAGTGTAAAGCTGGCGATTTAATTTTATTAGACGTTGGGGCAGAATATGCGAATTATTCAAGTGATATGACCAGAATGGTTCCGGTTTCTGGTCGTTTTACAGATAGACAAAAAGCAGTTTATCAAGCAGTCTTAAATGTGAAAAACGAAGCTACAAAAATGTTAGTTCCAGGAACTTTTTGGAAACAATATCATGTAGAAGTGGGTAAAATCATGACTTCAGAATTGTTAGGTTTAGGATTAATAGATAAAGCCGATGTTCAAAACGAAAATCCAGATTGGCCAGCATACAAAAAATATTTCATGCACGGAACGTCTCACCACTTGGGATTAGACACGCACGATTACGGATTATTACACGAACCTATGCAAGCCAATATGGTGTTCACAGTTGAACCTGGAATTTATATCCCAGAAGAAGGTTTTGGAATTCGTTTAGAAGACGATATGGTAATTCAATCAACAGGAGCTGCATTTAATTTAATGCGTAATATTCCAATTGAAATTGAAGAAATTGAATCGATAATGAATAGTTAGTTTTCAGTCTCAGTCTCAGTTTACAGTATAAACGGCTTGCAAAAATGTGAGCCGTTTTTTTTTGGAACACAGATTGGAGAAATTTTTAAAATTTATGTAATTTCTTAAATCTGTGTTCCTAATTTTTTTAATAAAGCTTAAAATTAATTCGAGAAATCGTAGCTAAAAACATATTTTTGCCATCATGAAAACCACCCACTTCAAAAACACCAAAATCAGTTACACCGACCAAGGAAAAGGAACGGCTGTGGTTTTATTGCATGGTTTTTTGGAAAATCAATCGATGTGGAAGGTATTTATTCCTGAATTGGTTAAAAAACACCGCATCATTACTATCGATTTACTAGGTCACGGCGCTACCGAATGTTTGGGTTATGTCCACACGATGGAAGACCAAGCCGATATGGTACATCATGTGTTGCACGAATTAAAAATCAGAAAAACGGTTTTGATTGGACATTCGATGGGCGGTTATGTGGCGTTGGCTTTCGCCGAATTGTATCCAGATAACGTCAAAGGAATTGTGTTGCAAAACTCCACTTCAAGAGCCGATAGTGACGAACGAAAGGTAAATCGTGACCGAGCTATTGTAGCGGTGAAGCAAAATTATTCGGCTTTTATTCGCATGAGTATTGCTAATTTGTTCAGTGAAGAGAATCGTGACCGTTTATCAGCTATCATCGAAGAAGTGAAATTAGAAGCTTTAAAAACACCGCTTCAAGGCATTGTGGCTGCGTTAGAAGGTATGAAAATCAGAAAAGACCGTGAAGTCATTTTACATTTTGCACCTTATCCGATTCAACTAATTTTAGGCAAAAAAGACCCAGTTTTAAATTACGATGAAAATGTAGCACAAATCGATGGTACACAAGTACAACTCACCACTTTTGAAGACGGTCATATGAGTCACTTTGAAAATCAAGCAGAACTGTTGGCAGTTTTGAGTGGTTTTTTGAAAAAGGTTTAACCACTAGGAACACTAAGAAGAGGCAATGAACACAAAGCCTTGTGAACTTAGTGTAATCACTTTGTGCCCTTTGTGGTTCAATTATACTTTTTCTTTAAACGGAATTTCAGGATTGAAAATTTCTACAATCAACGTTTCTAATTCTGCTTCAAAATCTTCTAAAATTTCAGTAGAAATAGCTAATTCGGTGTCTTTACCTTTTCCTAATCCGAATGGTAAAAAACCACTTTTCATATTTTTAAACGAAATAATTCCGGCTGAAACTTCTCGATTTTGTTTTAATTCGTGATTTTCAAACATCAAAGCATAACACAATAATTGAATAATTTTTTCATTTTTAATATCGGAGGTCAAATCGGTGAAATCGTTAATTTTTAAACTATTGCCGAGTACTTTTCCGGTTTTATAATCGATGATTCGGATGGCCCCATTTCGTTCTTCGATTCGGTCGACTTTACCTGCAATTTTTATTGGAAATGGTAACGATTTTATCTCTATTTCACAAGATAAACTCGCTTCTAACAATAGTACTTTTATGGCTTGACCTTCTTCGATGTCTTTCTTTTCCAATTGTAGAAAATTGTAAACATTTCGTTTCGCGACTTCAAAAGCCAACAAGTTTTTTCCTTTGGTAATTTCACCTTCTTTGTAAATTTCTTTGAAATGTTTGAGAATCACATCATCAATTTTAGTTTCCATCGCTTCGATATGATGCAAAGCCAAAAACTGATTCAAATAAGGCGTATACAATTCCTCCAAAGCATTGTGAATAATGGTTCCCAATGTATTCACTGCAATATTTTCTTCTACTTCATCGGCTTCGTTAATGTGTAAAATACGTTGCATATAAAACTGTAACGGATTTCGAATATAATTCGTTAAAGACGATGGCGAAAACCCTTTTTCGGTTGCTATTTCGTGCAGACGTGTTAAGATTTTATCGGTTTTTGGAATGGTAACGGGTTCGTATGCTTTTTCGGGTAAAACGGCATTATAAATGGTACTTGTGATGTTGTGTTTTGGTTGTTTTTCTATTTCTAATTGGGTAATAAAACGACTTTTTTCGCCGGCATCAATTCCTTCGTTATCGGTATTATAAAGAAGCCAAACGTTTTTCGCACGCAACAACAAATGATAAAAGTGGTAGCAATAAATCGCATCTTTTTCTTTGTACGTTGGCAAACCTAGCTCTTTCTTTACATCATATGGAATGAATGAATTCTGTGATTTTCCAGCTGGAAATTTACCTTCATTTATCGAAGTGATAATCACATTTTCAAAATCCAACACACGGCTTTCTAAAACCCCCATTACCTGAAGACCACTTAATGGCTTGCCTTCGAATGAAACTTCCGCTAAATCGATAATTTGCTTGTAAATGGATTGAAGTGATGGCAAACTTTCGATTTGATTATACGTTTCGTGATAATTAGTCAATTTATTTATCGTTTTAAAAACGGAATACACAAAAGCTTTCGTTACTTTTTCTTCGGCATCGTCATTGCTTAAATAGGATTTTATGGTGAGTAAAATCGAATTTAAATTTGCCAAAATATCGGAAATAGAATCGTCCCAACGTGTGAATAACAATTGAAAGAATTTATTTTCTGAATTCGGGTATTTATCTTCGTATAAACTAAATAGTTTTTGGTTGGAAAAGAAGGTAAAATTATTATTATTAATCACTTTTACTACTTTCTCCACTTTACAATAGGGTTCCACCAAAGGATGATTTAGAATATCCAAAACTTCCTTGTAGTAAAACGTGTAACTTTTTTCGTTGCGTTGTTTGGCGTTAGTGTGCAACTTGAACAACTTACTAATCAACAATTGCGCAGGATTATTTTTGCTCGGATAACCCATTGTAATATTCAACGCATCCACCGATTCAGGCAAGCCATATAAAACTGGAAGTAAAAGGTTTTCATCGCCTAAAACCACAGCAGTATTCTCTAAATTTGGTTTTTCAGATTGAATTTTTTCAATAATAGTTCCTACAATTTTGGCTTGACCAATACTTTTTGGTGTTCCAATAATTTCGATGTTTTTAGCTTCACTAAAATGATTCACCACCCATTCAAAATCTTGATTTACGAAAGGCTTCCATTCTTTTTTAAACCTTCGAATGAACAAACCAGCATCATGATAGGAATCATTAAGAAATACCTCATCGATATCCCAATAGATTTTAGCTTTGTTTTCGTTTGCTAGATGTTTAAATATTCGTTCTTCTGCTTGATTTAAGGCATTGAAACCAGCGAAATAGATTTGATTGGTAATTGTTGTAGTAAATGGAACTAAGTTTTTTACCGCTTCTCTATATAACAAACCTTGATAACCTACTCCTTTTACTAACAGATGCTTATAAAACGATTCGTAATATAAAGGTAGTTTGGCCCAAAACTCTAAATGAGCATCAATTAATTTGGTGGTATTTGATGGTTCTAAATTCCATCTTTTTAACGCTTCAATATCTTTTAGATAAGAAAAAACGTGATTTGGTTCTAACAAATAACGATCAATTTCGTTAAAATCTTGAATAGCGGTTTTTGCCCAAGTAGCAAATTCTTCAAAGGTTTGTTGTTTGGATTTATCTGTTACAGAAAGATAGACTTCGTAGAATTCAAATAGTAATTCAATTGGGTCAATGGTACGAAGACCTGAAATTTCTTGAATAAAATCTTCAATACTAATTATGGTTGGTGCAAACGAAGTTGTGTCTAATTGATTTTTTAAACTTTCTAAAAGAAACACTTTAGCTCTTTTATTAGGTAAAACAATCAAACAATTTGATAATTGAATATCAGACTGTGATAAAATAGTTGCGCTTAACTTGTCTAAAAAAGTAGTTGATTTCATTTTATAAAAATAAAAAAACGTCCCGAAATATCGGGACGTTTCTTATTATATTTTTGTCTTGTCCTGAAATAGCGATACACAAATTTCATCGTTATGGAAAACCTTCAAGAAATTCGCTATGTAAAGCGCACTCAGAAAGACTACACAATGT